>Ga0306899_1000181_pt1 | contig 36815 bp, 38 predicted proteins | sample AntRauMFilla3764_FD_190407 | JGI IMG/M metagenome (GOLD analysis project Ga0306899, IMG submission 190407) | Saline lake microbial communities from Rauer Islands, Antarctica - Metagenome Filla 3 #764 (v2) (version 2) | ecosystem: Environmental > Aquatic > Non-marine Saline and Alkaline > Saline ... | reverse complement strand
GTACTGCCCTACATTCAGATTATTCTCTCCATTTTGCTCATCGCAGTTATCTTGCTGCAGCAAAGAGGCTCAAGCCTTGGTGGCGCATTTGGTGGAGACAACTTTAGCTCAGCGTTCAACAAACGACGTGGTGCAGAAGAATTCCTATTTCGACTTTCAATCGGACTGGCAATTCTCTTTGTATTTTCAGCGTTCTTGAACATCCTGCTCTAATCTAATCTAAGTTTCTACGAGTTTTAGGATGACTAAGTGCTAGCAGGGCTATCACTTCGACACTGACTATGAACCGCTTTTTTTCTATTTCTACTGTAATTAAAGTTATCGAAACCGCTAAAACCAGCGATCGTTGGCTGCTGCGCCTGTTACTGGTGGTAGTGTTTGGTGCACTCGTTTGGTTTATGCTAGTACTCAACCAAACAGTGTCCGTTCCAGGCATTTCTGCTGGAGGTAGCTTTACCGAAGGAATTATAGGAACTCCTCGGTTTGTCAACCCAGTTTTGGCTCTCTCGAGAGCTGATCAAGACATGACTGCACTGACATATAGTGGACTAATGAAAATAGGCAATGATGGAACACTCGTTCCAGATGTAGCCTCAACAGTCGAAGTATCACCCGATGGCACAACCTACAGCATCGAGCTAAGAGAAAATGTCAACTTCCATGACGGTGAAGCGTTCACCAGTGACGATGTCCTTTTCACGATAAACCTCATCCAAAATAATGACCTTAAAAGCCCGCTTCGAGGCAATTGGTCTGACGTGGTGGTCGAAGCGGTTGATGATTACAACCTTTTGGTGACAATATCCGAACCATATGCTCCATTTATTGAAAATTTTACCGTGGGCATACTACCAGCGCATATATGGCGTGACATTCCCATTGAACAAGTGCCATTTAGTGAATTCAATACCACTCCGGTTGGAACTGGTCCGTATCGAGTCAGTGACGCTACCTTTTCACGCAGTGGGACGGTCGAGGAGTATCATTTAAGTGCTGCTAACAACTATCACCAGGTACTGATTTCAGAGATGGACGTACGTTTTTATAGTAACGAAGCGGCACTATTAGCAGCTATGAACGAGGGTGACGTAGACGCAACCGCCTACCTGAGTGCAGAACGCGCAGACCTACTCGAAACCGGCGACTGGAATATTACAGAACAACCCCTGCCACGGATGTTCGGCTTGTTTTTCAATCAAAACCGTTCTACCGTTTTACGTGACGCTGCAGTTCGCGAAGCGCTTGAAGCTGCCATTGATCGCACCGCACTTATTAACAATGCACTTGGTGGTGCCGGCATCCCCAGCCCAAACGCTATCGCTCTTTCGCAAACTGCGATAGAATCTGGTGAAGCCACCACTCAAATGGACTCGGACGCTCGTCTTACACAAGCCCGTTCAATTCTCGAAGCTGCTGACTGGACACTAACCGAACAAGGATTTTGGGAGAAAGAAGTTGATGACGCAACTGTTCCGCTCGAGGTAACGGTGCGAACAGCAAATACTCCTGAACTTAATGCAGTACTACAAGAAATTACTACTGCCTGGAGAACATTGGGTGTGGCTGTAGAAACCGAACAATATGAACAGACCGATCTAGTACAATCTGTCATTCGCCCACGTGAATTTTCGATCCTGCTATTTGGGATAGATATGAGTCGTTCTCAAGACCTCTATCCATTCTGGCACTCTTCACAACAAAATGATCCCGGACTCAACATTGCCCAGTATGCCAACATTTCAGTGGACGAGCTACTAGAAACCGCCCGCACCAGCCAAGACAATGCGGAGCGTCTGGAAGCACAAACCGCTGCCAGTGAAATAATCACAGAAGAGAGACCAGCCATTTTCTTGTTTCAACCAAGCGGCCTCTATGTAACCAGGAACGATTTAAACACCACCCTTGTACAAAATATCGGACGTGATTCAGATCGGTTTAGTTCCATCGAAAGCTGGCACACGGATACCAGTTCGCTCTGGCCAATTTTCCGCAACGAAGCAACCAGTCCCTAACAACATTTTCATATTGCAAATACAACGCAAGACTTAAACAAAGAAATTAAACATGAACGAAACAAACAACAATCAACCAAATAACCAAGGTCAACCAGCTCGCAAACGAACTCGTCGACCTTTTGGTAACAAAGATGCTGCTAATCCAAATGCAGATACAAGAACTCCAGCCACACCAAGTGCTCGTCCACCTCGAAACAACGGACCCCGCGGCACTACCCAGCGCCCAGGCGGCGGCCGGCCAAACAGCGGACCTCGCACTCGCCCACAAGGACGTGGACCGCAAGCCGGAGGATCAGGTAACGGTACTGGTCGCCCAGCTCGCAGCAAAGGACGTCGACCGCAGCAACGTCGTCGCCCAGACAAAGCTCCAGCCCTCACCCACCGCCTCGGTACATTTGAAGCACACAGCAACTCTAAAATCCCAGAAATCACAGACGAAGATACCGTCCGAATTATTGCTGTCTCTGGTGTAGAAGAAATCGGACGAAACATGAACATCATCGAAACCAAAGATGACATCATTGTCGTCGACGCTGGATTTCAGTTTGTATCAGAAGAATCAAATGCCCCAGGAATCAACTACATCCTGCCAAACACCCAGTACCTAGAAGAACGGAAGCACAAGATCCGAGCACTGGTTGTAACCCACGGTCACCTTGACCACATTGGTGGCATTCCATTTATCATGGAGCGAATTGGTAATCCACCAATTTACACCCAGTACCTCACCTCACTGATGATCCTCAAGCGACAAGAGGAGTTTCCGCATATGGAGCCAGTTGATATGCATGTCGTCAAAGAAGGTGAAGCATTTACCGTTGGATCAACCCGAATCAAAACCTTCCCGGTAACCCACTCGATTCCTGATGCAATGGGTATCGGAGTTGAAACCAAGCACGGTGATATAGTGGTAACCGGTGACATCAAGCTTGTTCATGAAGACGGAGAAGTTGTTGTCGAAGAACGCTCATCATGGGAAAAAGTTGGAGAAAACAACAACCTTGCCTTGCTGTGTGACTCCACTAACGCTGAGCGAGCAGGCTTCTCGGCCGCTGAATCCCGCGTGTTTGAGACACTCGAAGAAATCATTAGGGGTGCCAGTGGGCGACTTATTATTGGTACCTTTGCTTCACAATTTGACCGCTTGATCAACGTGGTCAAAGTATGTGAAGAGCTCGGCAAAAAAGTACTGCTCGAAGGTCGTAGTATGAAAACCAACGTCGAAATCGCAATTAAAGCAAAGCTTATCGAAGTAGACCCAAAAACGTTCATTCAGGGACACGATATTAAAGACTACCCGATAGATAAAATCGTAGTACTTTCTACCGGCGCCCAAGGTGAAGAATTTGCTGCCTTGATGAGAATGGCTACCAATAAGCACAAATACATCACCCTCAGCGAACGAGACACTATTGTGCTGTCTTCATCAGTTATTCCCGGGAACGAAAATTCAGTACAAAAACTACGAGACAATATTTCCCGTATGAATGTCCGTATCACTTCATTCCAAGGCTCGCACGTGCACGCGTCTGGTCACGGAAACGCTGGTGAACTTGTCTGGGTCCACAAAGCCGTCAAGCCAAAATTCCTGATTCCCGTTCACGGACACCACGCGTTTCTTAAAGCCCACATGTACGCAGCAGTAGAGAATGGCTTCCCGAAAGAAAATGTCATCGTACCAGACACCGGAACTATCATCGATATCAAAAACGGTGAAGAAATGATTAAGCAGCCGATGACCATCCCTACCGAACAATTAATGGTAGACGGATTTACGGTTGGAACCCGACAAGAGGTCGTCTTACGTGACCGAAAAAGTCTATCTGATGATGGTATGTTTGTAATCATCGCTACCGTTAACAGCAAGACTGGAAAGCTACGTAAATCACCTGACATCATCTCACGCGGGTTTGTCTACTTGCGTGAAAACCAGCAACTATTAAGTGAAGCTCGCGTACTAGTCAAGCGAACTATCGAGCAAAATACCAGTGGTCAGCACCCGATTGATCTCGAAATGGCCAAAGAGGAAGTCATGAATCAACTCTCAAGCTTCTTGATGCAAAAAACCTCAAAGAATCCAATGGTGATTCCAGTTCTGATAGGTATATAACCTAGCAAAAAAGCCAGCCCGCCATTTAGAAGACATTGCGGAGAAATGAATATTTATTCATTTTGAGCATAGGACTTGATCCGTGTCTGAAAAGTGTCGGGCTGGTTTTTTTGTGTACCTACTAGCTAGCAGAAAGGACTTGTTCAACAAACTTACTATCTGTTTGTTTATAGCTAGCTAACTAAACTGTGACACCGCGTATAATAGTCACATATGCCTCGAGCTTCACACAGTCGTATCATGCGGCGAGCGGCCAAACGACGTTTGATTCCCATCTATGCAGCTATTTTATTGCTGGTATTTCATACGTTCATGGTGGCGTATGTTAATTCGTCGTTCCTCGAACAATTCATTGAAGCTAAAAGTGTTGGAACAATTTATACCGTTGGCTCGGCTCTGAGTGTTTTGATATTTCTGTTTATTTCACGAGTACTGCAAAGCGTTGGGAATTTTAGATTAACGGTTGGTTTATTGCTCACAAACTTTCTAGCGGTATTGGGAATGTCACAAGCCGCAATACTCGAAGTCGCAGTACCTTTATTTATAGTCCACATCATTACTGTTCCACTCATCATCTTTAACCTCGATGTGTTTATGGAAGAGCGTATCGGCGACGATGAGAGTGCCACCGGTTCTAGTCGTGGACTACTGCTCACACTAGCGAGTCTGGTTGGTGCTGCGTCTCCATTGATAAGTGGGGTTTTAATCGGTAGTACTGGAACTGACTTTACTAATGCGTACCTTGCTAGTGCCTTTACCCTCATTCCTGTCCTAATTGTACTACTGCTCTACTTTCGAACATTTTCTGATCCTGAATATGGAGAAATCGACGTCTTTTCGGCTATTCATACCTTCTGGATTAACGTCAATATTCGCAGTGTCTTTATCGCTCACTTCCTCCTGCAAATGTTCTTTATGATGATGGTGGTGTATACACCGCTGTATCTAACCGGCACTATAGGTCTGACCTGGGCTCAGTTTGGTATTATTATGTTCTTTGCGCAGATGTCGTATGTGATCCTTGAGTACCCCATTGGTATTGTCGCTGACCGCTACATCGGTGAAAAGGAAATGATGGCCGCTGGTTTTTTGATTATCGTCATCGCTACCGCTTGGATGTCATTTGTGACCGTCGCCAGTGTACTGGTCTGGTCAATCATTATGTTTACCACCCGAGTTGGCGCAGCCTTGGTCGAAGTCACCACCGAAAGCTACTTCTTCAAACAAACCAAATCATCTGACGCCCAAATCATTAGCTTCTTTCGTGTCACCCGGCCTTTATCGTATGTCCTTGGCGCAGCCGTCGCCAGCTTGTCATTACTCTACGTCCCACTCAACATGCTATTCGTTGTCTTTGCCTTCCTGATGATTCCAGCCATGTTCTGCACAATGTACATTCAAGACTCCAAGTAGTTACGGTAGGTGGTATTTCCCTTTATTGAAAATAATCAGGGAATCTTTCAGTAATACGTCTAACTGTGGTTGAATTTTTGACTGCTCATATTGATCTAGCTTTGACCACAAATCGGTTACAGTCAAAGACCCTGCTACTAACAAGCGCACAATTGCACCCCGCACTTCCCTGTTGCTACCCTTGAATGTCGATTGTTTGGTGTACCCTTTTACCTGGCTGGTGTTATTACCATAAATCGCTTTCAAATGAGTCCCATAATCCATTAAGGCTGCGTACCAATTACGAGCGTCATCAACCGGAAGCGTCCGATCAACTTTTTCTATTAGCTGTGCATCAGTCACCTCTTGTGCCGCAGCAAAAAAGTGGTGAATATATACCTGTCGGACATTAGTTTCAATTAATGTGACCGGTTGATTGAAAGCAAACGCACAGACAGCGGAAGCGGTGTATGGACCGATACCTGGCAGTTTTAGTAACTGCTCATACTCGGTTGGAAACTGTGCATGGTGTTCATTTACAACTATTTCTGCACACTGAAACAAGAACTTTGCGCGTCGGTTATATCCCAACCCTTGCCAGAGCCGCAACACATCACCAAGCTGAGCTTCTGCCAGCTTGGTGATGGTTGGATATTGCTTGATAAAAGCTAGATACTTGGGAATGACTCGAGCAACTTGAGTCTGCTGCAACATCAACTCTGACACGAGAATCTTGTACGGATCGTGATCCTGTCGCCACGGCAAATCATGACGGCCACATTTCTCATACCAGTCCAGCACAAACGCTTGGAACTCTCGTTCTTTTTTAGTCATTAAAAAGCAACTCTTGGTCGTCAGTATGTTTCGTAACGTAGGCTTTTACGTCGAATTTCCGCTTGCAACCGTTGTAGTTCATATAACGGATTTTTCCAAACACATCGCGTTCGGTCCAGGCTCGATCATGAACGCCACAGATTGACCACATCACCCCGCAAACACCGTTACTATCACGCCCATCGAGCTCGTAGCGATCATTTAGTGTCAGAGCTACATCTATAGCCTCTTGGGCGTCTGACGTCCATTCTAGGATCTTTTTAGCCCAATACATACGCAGGTAGCCGTGCATCTTTCCTGTCTGTACCATCTGTAGCTGAGCGGCATTCCATAGATCGTCGTGGGTCTCTGCTCGTTCAAACTGCTCGAGACTGTATACGTACTCACGTTTGTCAGCAACGTGCTCAGAGATGGTTTTCTGCGCCCAGGCGTGGGCGCCTGCCACTTTGTCATACTCAGGATTGTAATAAACAAAGTTATCAGAGAGTTCGCGCCTGACAATTAGTTCTTCTAGAAAAGCGTCTTTGTCTTCTGCTGGTGCATCAGACTGCTTCACTGCTAAGGCAATCCGTTGGGCAGAAATATTACCCCAGCGCAGATAAGGCGAAAGGTGTGACACACCCTCTTCATTAGGGTCATTGCGGTTAGTATTGTACCCCGGCAATCGGTTGGTTATAAAATCCTCTAGCATCTCCTGTCCCGCTGCTTCGCCTGGTGTAAACGTATCCGGTATAGGTGCCTCGATAGCAAAACTACGGTACGACTCAACTTTACTCCAATTGATTGGAGTATCCAAGAGAGTTTTGGCCTGTGATTTAGATTGTTTTTCGAGCTCGGGAACCGGGGTTAAGTACTCGCGGAGCTGTTTATTGATCTTAGGACGGATGGTGTATGCGGCATATTCGAGCTTGTCGCTCGCCTGCCAGACTGGGACTACATTCCGAGCATCAACTTCACTCACCCTGCATGTCACTTCACTGGTGACAACATCACGCCACCCACGCACAGGCTGCAAAGGATTAAAATCAAACACGATTTCGCCAACCTTGTGCTGATTGACAAAACCAGGAATCACTTTCTTCCACTCACCGATCTCAATATAAAAAGGAATATTGTGCTTTTGCAGATTACTTTGTACCTCTTTGAGTGAAGCGACCATCCAGGCGTTGTGCCGGGCTGTACCACTGGCAAACATCGGCCCCAGCGCAAACAAGACCAGCAACGGTACATTTCTTTCGACCGCTTGTTCCTGGGCATACAATAGCGCCCAGTTGTCTTGCACCCGCTGCTCACGGGCCATAACGTACAGCACCGGTCCCGATCCAGCTAAGTATTCATTCTTGATTTGAACACGACGTTGGTCAACCATGACTAGTCGACAATTTCATAGTCTACGTTGGTAGAATTGTCACCCGGCATGACAATCCAAGCTCCTAAGTAAAGAAGTATACCCGGAAAGAATCCAGTCAATACTAGAAACGCTATCGCCAAAACCCGAAACAGTACCGGATCTTGATTCCAATATTTAGCCATTCCCGCCAGAACACCACTGACAACAGCCTGTTCTTCGTCTCGTTTGAGTTTCTTTTTCATATCACCAAATAATAACTAATAAATTCGTATTACGCGAATATCTATACGTTGTAAAAATCAACAGATAGTTCTAGATAGGTCAAATACAAGACAGTGTTTTTACAGCTTATAAATGACGTCTTTGCGCTCGACCACTACTTGCCAACCTTGTCGTTTAGCGTGGTCGTATAGCGCTTGATTAGGGTTAAAGCAGATGGGCAGGTCGACATTCTCTAGCAGAGGAATATCACCATCAGTATCACCAATAGCAATTGATCCTTCATGGGTTAACTCAGGATGTCGATCAAAGACACGTTTAACAATATTTGCTTTATTGGAAATCAAATGTTCGTCGATAACCTCACCAGTAAAGCAGTCACTCGGTCCAATCTCATACATGCGACCATACACCTTATCGAATCCATACTGCCGACAAAATTCATCCAGGACAGTTTTTGGTGACTGGGAAATAGCGATGAGCATGTATCCTTCGTCTTTGAGTTCTTGTAAGTAATCTCTGGTGTAACGATAGACATGTTTGCTCTCGAGAGCCACCACTCGACGACCAACATCTGCCAAGACACCGTAATGAACACCCTTGAGGTGACCTAAAAAAGTGTCAATTACTGAGGCAATATAAGCATCATACGCACCCTCGCGAGCCTGCCACGCGGCCAATGCATTGGCATATCCAGCCTGAACATCCGCCGGAAATGCACCTTCATGAACCAACTCTCGAACCAGTTCAATAAGTAAACTAGAGCGAAAAAGGGTGCCATCGATATCGAAGAACGCAACTGGTTTTTTCATAGAGTTATTGTAGCAAATTATGGTCGAAAGCGGGTAAATACTGGACCTAGTTCCTTCCAGGCTGACTCTGTGAACATCTGCTCAACATAAGTGCCACTTGGAATACTAGAAATTGACCGCAGGGTTACCGTACTATCCGGTGTGACACGTTCGATTAATCCAACGTGACCTACTTTTGCTTCATCGAACCATTCCATAAGAGCACCGGTGGTTGGTTCAATTCCTACCCTCACATTGGGTAACCCTTTTACCGTCTGGTGCCATAACCCCAAAGGAGACATTTTTAAAGCCAGTAAAGCAATCGAGCTATTTTGTAGGTGAATATTGTACAGTAACCATTCTATTAGATTGAGGTTTCCGGACTGCACCAGTTGCTCATGATACTCCTTGAGTTTAGTTCTGATTAATATAGTTTCAATCGACACATCCATATACAGGGTTCCCACGTCCAGCTGTATCTTTGCGTGCGTTTGGGTATCTAAAGTAATCGGACGCGCACTTTGTAGTGGCTCTGCCACTACAGTTGGGCTCGTAGCTGTAACCGGACTATCAGAACTAGTATCAAGTCGCCAAAAGAAACGCCATAGATCAATCAGCACCGACCAAAGCGACGGGGCCCACATAACTAACGACTTACTCTAATAATTGACTCTACCAAACCACCAAACACCACAACAGCAGCAAAAAATACAACAAAGACACCGATCATTGGAAACAGAACAATCGCACTACAAGTCACCGAACCAACCACTAGTGATAGAGGTGATAGTTTTGTGTATGGCTGATTGAATAATCGCAGTACCAGCTGCCCAACCACAGCAGGGAGAGCGGCACACGCCAAGAGTAGTAAGGTGACATACCCAAAGAAGCAAATAATGGCCACAAATATACCGAGGTAACTCACCGCCAAGACAGCAATGATGAGTGGTAACACAAAGAGTGCGACTACCCCAGTAACGGCACTTCTAGGAACATTTTTGAGCGTATGCTCGGTAGAACGAGCCAGAGTTGAACGAGACAGAAAGTACCACACAAAGGAAGACAAAAGCACTACTAAGAAAATTATCCCAATCGTTTGTAGTTGACTTCCTCCGCCTATATATACCGGATCATTGCGAATAATATCACCGCCAATTGAAGCATTGAAGGCTTGAGTGACCAGGTTACTGCTAGTGTATCTAACAGTTCCTTCAACTGCCGCTGCGTCACCGAGCGTAAATTCTGTCACCCCTACATCTATACCTCCAGTTACTGCAGCATTAATAGTAAGTTGATCAATCTGTCCTAGCACATCACCAATAACTGGACCATTGACGGTCACACTGCGTGCATAACTCAGTATATCTCCCCCCACACTTCCGGACGACAGTACTTCTACTACCCCACCTACCACTACCAGATCTCCTGCTATCGCACTAGATATGGTCACATCACCTCCGACTACTCTGACATCGCCAGCCACCGGACCATCTATCAACACAGTCACCCCCACAGCCAGGACATCTTGTGCAACACTTCCATCGAGCCGCACCTTTCCACCGATCATGGTCAGATCTTGATTGCTGTCACCTGACATCACCACAGAATTACCTACGGCATAAAAATTACCAGCCACATTTTGTTCGTTGGTCACAGACACTTGGTCACCGGTACGGACAGTCGTATCAGCCAGGACCGGAGTGACCAGTACAAGGAGTAGTGCGGTAGTTGTAATTACAATGTGTCTCATGCAACAATATCTTCCTTAATAACTACCTTTGATCCTTTTTCGAGTGTGATCTGCTCGTTGACCTCGGCGATCACTTTGCTTTCCTGTTCGTGCTTTTCTCGTTCTTTTTTGATGGTTGATGCAGCCACTTTATCCTTCTCACCCAAATTCATGACCAGAAACAAAAACGTTGCCACCCCGACAATGCCGATTAAGTTGAGAAACAAAATCATAAATGCCCCTTTAAAGATAACCATATTAAACGCAGCAATCCCAATACCCATCGTCGCCAACGGTGGAATTAGCGCAACAGCAATCGCTACCCCAGGGAGCGTTTCGCTCCATTCTGGTCGAGCAAGCATGTACGCAACGGCCGCACCGGCGACGATTGCAACAAACAAATGTAATAAATCTGGTTCTGTACGGGCCATAACTTGGGCTGTTTCATACATTTCTGGACTACCAAACAAAAACGCAGCCACAGCCGACAGCGTTAATCCTCCGACCAGAGACTTGGACAGTGTACTCAGCGCCCGTTGAAACACTGAAACTCGTTCACCCATCATCACTAAACCAAGTGCGACCCCTAAGATCGGATACATTAAAGGGGCAAGCAGCATACTGCCAATCACAATTGATCCGCTGTCGAGCAACAATCCAAAAGTTGCCATCAAAGTAGCTAATCCAATCAAGTAGAAATAGTCAAAGTCGGCAGTTCCGTTTTCAACCAGCTTACGCACTAGACCGGCTTTATCTTTATCTGGAATTGCGCGAAATCGGGCCAATACACTCATACGAGACATATTACCACACTCATCGCAACGCTTGCTGCTGGTTTTCTACTTCAAAGGGTGCTTGCAGTACGCTGATTACAAATAATGAAACCGTTAACAAAAATAACCCACCACAGAAAATAGCCATGCGCGAGCGGGATAGTTCTTGCTTTCCGGTGTACCAGTTACGGGTATAGAGAAAGCTGAATGTAAACTGAATAAAATTTTTCATGCCTAAGATAGCTTTCTGTACAGTGTACCAGTGATTATAAGGATACCGATACCAATCCCCAGCGAAAGCCACGGGTGATCTAGCACGAATCCATGCTGAGCCAAGATGACTTCGATTGAGTAAATGACCATCAAAAAACCAAACGTTACCGCCAGTAAAAACAACGTGGGAAATCGTTTTAAAATACTCTTGCGGACCGGTACAATCTGCTTTTATACGTCTGCCGTTACCTCGGTAAGCAAATTTTGCACAGCATCCACAGCTTCGAGTAGCACTTCAATTAATTTTGATGGTTGCTCTTTCATATGTTGTCAGTTGTTGTGGCGACAGAATTTGGGAACAACTTTTGTCCACGTTCCCACATTTCTGATCGTCCTTGCAAGTGCAGCCAATACCACCATTCCGCACCCCATAGATACTGCATTTCGTAGTGGGTAGCCTCCGCATACTCTAAGATATCTTCAAACTTCTCTAAGTTCATGCGCGTGAACTGGATGTCAAGTGGTACGTCAGTGATTGGTTCAAGAAGCCATGGTTCAGCTGAAAGTTCGATCAAATAGGTTTCCTTTTCACCATATAACACCGCCATGAGATTATCTTTGACCCGATAAAACCAAGGTGGCAGCCAGGTACGAAATTGTCCTAACTCTGGGTTCCAAAAGTGTACATAGACACTGGTTCCAAATCGATCACCCCGCGAGTAGGCGCCATACCAGGTTCCCAAATTACCACTATCAGTGACTAAAATCGGCCGACTGTCGTCAAGCGCGCGCACTAATTCAATTTCTTTGTCCAGAAAATCAACATTAAGTTCACCACAGTGTTCAAACGCAAACGCTGCCAAAAACGGTTCGTTCTCTACCTGCCAGACCGTCACCGCTGGACTGTCTTTGTATCGATTCACCACGGCTTCGACGTAGCGCAGCTGCGCTGCTTGCTGTTCAGTCTGAGACATACCATTCACCCAATCTGGGATATGACATTCTGGCCAACGCGGGAGCCGTCGTCCAACACCGAGGATTACCTCCGCGCCTACCTCTTCCGCACGACTAATCTGGTAATCAAGCTCAGTAAAGTTATAACTATTTGGCGCAGGCTCAACCATTGGCCAGTGAGCTGCTAACCGCAGGTGTCGGACACCTAATTCATCAAGAATTGCATCGTACGTCTCCTGCCAATCAAGTCCCAATTCTCGTGCGTAGGGTGTGTTAAAAGACATGCCGTAAATAATCTCTTTTGGTTTTTCTTTCTGCGCGAGCAACAGCAGAATAAAACCTAGTATAAATATAGTGACTGCACAGCCAATCAGTAGTTTCTTCAACATAAAATCATATTATCACGCAAACAGCATGATAAACCCAACCATAATAACAATCACAAATAGTAACTTGCGAAAGAAGGTTTCCGGTCTGGTGTCACGATCGGTAGCACTGTCAGGCAACCACTGCGCAAAAACAATACTAATAATCAAAATAAACACAAACTTGAGTCCATCGAGCGCCTGCACAACTGACACCTCGCCCATGTCGGTTGCCTTGAGTAGCATAAAGGCGGCGACTCCAGCTAGGACCTTGGTTGCCAGCACAATAAAGCCAGTTTTTTTACTCGTATCTTTTGTCTGGGCAGTGATTTTTTTGTAGTACTCAGGAACCAACAGTAGTGATAGAGCAAAAAAGACAAACCCCAGGCGAGACCAGAAAAAACCATCATCGAAGCTTGTCTCGAGAAACAGCCCCTTCATTGTAATAGCGTGCAACCCAAAGAAAAGCCCCGAGTGAGCAACGTGTAAAATAATATCTACCTTGGGTAGTGTTTGTGCAACAAGTAAGGTTCCTGCTGCCAGGATCGTGATACTCCAAATAAAGTTAGAAGGAAGCGAGGTGTCGAGAAACAGGTAGCTCATCCCAAACGCTGACAAGGCGGACACTGTTCCAATGATTGGCATCACATTACTGGCGTCGGCATGCTTGAGAGCATCAAACATCGATACCAGTGCCATAAAAAAAGTATATGCAGCCAAAAACGACAATGCCACGACGGTCAAAGTTGGCGATATGATTTCTTTGTAAGACGGGAATCCTAACTCATGCAAACCAGGTACTACACCTAATAAATAGATCAAAGCCCAGCCACCGGTAAGTAGACAAGAATAAAAAGCGTAGACAAACGGCCGAGGCAGCGCATTTTCGTCTGAGACTATGTATTTATCTAGAATCGCAACCACCGCGTTCAAAAATTGCCCAATTGTCGCAAGTAGTATCCAACTCATTACGTTTTATTCTACCTTGCTGTACTGTTCGATCAGGTCTTTATACACGAAAGCGCTCGGGCGAATTTCACGCTCTAACGTGTCGTAATCAATCGCCACCAACCCAAATCGCTTGGTTGTACCCAGTGCCCATTCATAGTTATCAAGTAGTGACCAATACATATGACCGCGCACGTCGACCCCAGCAGCTAGTGCTCGCGCGACGGCTTTAATCTGGACTGAAATATACTGACCGCGCAAGTCGTCATCTTCATCGGCAATGCCGGCCTCAGCGATAAAAATTGGTTTATTGAACTTTTGTAATTGTAGAAGTGCATCACAAATGCCACTCGGGTACACTTTCCAGTCCATATCAGACCGTAGGTAATTTCGCGACTCTCCAAAGCGAGTGTTGCGATAGTAATTGAGACCAATCAGATCGCAGTAATCAATCACCCGAGACATGTATCGGTCAGTTTGAAAATAGCTGGCAATAACTGCTAATTTTTTATTAACCCAGCCACCGTCTGAATCAAACACGTGGACATGTTTGACAACACTGACTTGTGCTTCAGGACTGACAGATTTAATCGCCTTGTACGCAGCAATATGAGCCCGCACTAAATTACGCTCAACCCGACGGTAGGCAAAAAAGTGGGTAAATTTTGCCAGAGCCTGGGTCTTTTCGCTTGTTCCATCTTCTTTGCCAATTTTTTTCCAAGCAATTTTTGCCCGCTTAAATGGCGGCCACGCCCCGTATAAGTACCCGTGTGTAGCGTAGACGTTAGGCTCATTGAGTGTTGAATAGAACGTACCGAGGTCTCCAAAAGACGCGACTACTTTAGCAGCATAACGAGCGAACAGGTCTGCTGTTTGCTCGTTCTCAAACCCACCCTTATCAGCTAGCCACTGCGGTAACGTAAAGTGCCACAGTGTAATAAACGGCTCAATCCCCCTATCTTGCAAAGCCTGTAACACTTGTCGATAGTGCTCGAGTTCAGCCTCATCAAACTCTCCTTCACGCGGTTCGATTCGAGCCCACTCAATTGAGAAGCGGTGCGCGTTGTGTCCCAACGCTTTGGCTATATCAAAATCCTCTAAGTAGCGATTATAGTGGTCTGCTACCCTTCCGGCATTTGGTACCTTACCAGCCCTAGCTGCCTCAGCCCAATCACAGTTAGCAATCCCCCCTTCGACCTGATATGACGCAGTAGCTGCCCCCCAGTAAAACCCAGCTGGAAAATCTTGTTCTTTATACTTACTCATAATACCAATACTATAACAGAGCTACTATCATTAAACTGACAGAAGTCACAAACAATCCATACTCGATAATCGAAATACTGTTAAGGTGAAAATAATATTTAGGAATCCAGTCATCAATTCCCCATTTAGCCATGTATGTCGGTAATTCTTCTGACTTCCATGACACCACTGTTCGCAAGCGTCGCTCATCGTGCTTCAGAGTCTTCCATTCGTTATCTTGCTCTAGTAAGTATCGCAGGCGATTGACGCGTCTCCCAAGCACTTTGTAGTTCCTTTTTGACATTGGCCAAAACAATTTGATACCCCAACCGGTTCCATACAAATCATTAATTAGGTGTAGTGATACTGCAACCAAGAAAATAGCCCCCCAATAGGGAATCAAGTACGCAACAACTGCTGCAATAGAGACGAGTACTATAGGGTAATGTAATGCGTCGCGATGATCGTGTGGGTATTCAGCACTAGCTGCAACCCTACCTCGTTTCAAAAGCTCGGGAATAGCATCAATATCAGGAGCATGGGACAGTGCTAGCCCGACTAGGAAGTGCCACCACAAAGGGTCAATCCCAAACCACCAGGCAGCTACCAAGACTGCAAAAATTCCGTTGGCCCAGTCAGCTAAGAGTGAGACGACGTTTTTCATAATACTACTTGGCGCTTTCAATAATATCTAGTACATCCTGGGCTGATTCAGCGCCCATAAGGTCTTCGGTGAAGGCGAGGTTGTTTAAGCGGTACAAAATGAACATAACCGACAAAACAGAGATTACAAAGGCGGCTTTGAGTACGGCTGGCAAAAGTATACCGACCGACGCCATTGAACTGACAGTGGCGATCAACATCACTACGAAAAAGGTAATCAATACCCATTGATCGGTCGGTACTCGTTCACGATTCAGTGCCAACATTGTCTTACGGACATCTTGGGCAGCACCCAATCCTTTGACGATAGCGCCAATTGCTTGATTGGACAGCTTGGTGACTTTCTTTTCTTCAATGTGTTCTTCGAGTAACTCATGGATTGCCGACAACGTGGTCGATTTGTGCTCAAAGTGGTAGTTCCACTGTTTAGTCTTGAGTATTTTTTTGTAGTGAGCGCTGATCACAATACCGATCTCTTGCTGCAACGTAGCGGAGACGTGACCACTGGTACGGTACAAGTTGGACATCAGTCCATCAAACCGGGTTACCGTCTCGCGGACCTTGTTAAACCGGCTGGCTTGACGAGAAATAAAGAAGCCGGTGAAGATCGTGTATAAAAAGGTAGAAATTGAAAGGAATACGCGGTCAACTGGCTGGGCTATCTCAACGGTAAAATACAAGAAACTCAGGACCGGTAGGACAACCAGGATGAGTATAAACGTAAAATAGTTTTGCATTTTACAAGTATACCAAACTAAAACTCTAGCGAATTGATAAAGCTGGCTGGAGCGAGGTACTGTTTCCACTTGTCGTACAAAGCGGTAGTTGCTACCACATCAGCAGCATTGTAGTTTGCCAAGGTTACAAAATCTTTGTCGTACACTAACTGCGCTACGGTTGTACTGTCACGTGCTTCTTTTGGTCTCTCGATCCCGTAAGCCTGACAAAACATATGTAGCGAAGACCGGCGTAGCATAGCTCGATTAAAGGTTAGCTCCTCCATGAGATCAACATGGTACGGGTACGATTGCTGTGTAATATATCGATGTTTATTAAGTTCAACAATTGGTCTAACTTCATTTGCAACCGAACGGTGTAGCAAAAACGGAACATCAAACTGCCGACCATTAAAGGTCACAAACACGTCGTAACTACGAGACCCTTCCCAGAAATCTTCTAGTAGCTCTTTTTCCGTCCGAGTCTTGATCACATAACTAGAATCAGTGACAGCTTCTGTGGACTCATTACTAACCACATATACCACCCCTTGCTGTCGCTCGAGATCATACAGAGCTAACGACACAATCGATCCTGTTAAAGGCGACAAGCCGAGTTGTGATTTCACGTTTCGTATATGTAATTCTGATTCGTCCTGGTCGTGAGTATGTTTGATCCATTTGATGAGTGCTGCCTTAGTTGTTTCATCAATCTCACCCCATGGCGTGCCTATGGTCTCAATATCAAAAATTAGTGTAGCCATACACTATGGAAGCATTATTGGAGCGGCGGAGAAACAATTAATGATCGTGTCCTGCTCCACTTGCAGTTCATACCGGTACTGTCCGTTCACGAGCCGCCCACCACATTGATCGACCATTGCACTACCGGTACCGTAGATCGGGAATCCATCTAGCGCGTAACCAATGCGAGTTTCAGAACTAAACACGCTATACAGATCGAGTTCGTCATTTCGGATGAGAGATCCATCATTTGCAATCCCAATCACATCAGAGCTGATACAACTCTGGTCAGGAGCCGCGGCCGAGCGCCTTGGCAGCTGAAGCATAGTCGTTTCCGTTGACGAGCCACTAGGTAGTTGATTGACTCGCACTACCAAGGTTGCTCCTTCGCTTGCTACTACCGATAGGTTCCGAGCGTCCCAGAAACCGAGGTATGGTGCGTATACACGACACTGATCCAATCCAGTGACTGCTGCTAACCCTTCTTCTGTAGTAGTGGCTAGATCTGAATCAATCACTTCAGGTAAGTCTGGCTCTGGTGCACTCAATTCTGCGGTTTGGGCAATCTTCTCACGCATTTGCTGTACTCGGTCTGACCGGCTTAATCCTTCACGGGTAGCAATCACTACTTGATAGTCTTGATCAGCACCGGCTTCCAACCTTTGTTGCAGCACAGCATTTGATACAGCCGCTCCCCCGCTTGAGGCTGTATCTTGGAATAAAACCGTCACACCAATAGCGCTCACTAAGAAAACGATAGTGGTGAATAATAGAATAAAATCTCGTGTCCGAAACATTGTCTCTATACTACCACGCAGTGCTATTTGACTGTAACACCTTCTGGGATATTGTTGGGGTCTACTAAAAATCCGCCCATGTCTTTTCGGCCAATAATCACTGGAAAGCGCAGGTGGTCGCGTGGTGTGTAGGTGGCGATAGTGGTAATCTCCTTCCCTTTCATTTTAAATTTTAATTTCACCGTACGCCTTTTTTGCTGACCGCTACCAGAAACAACCCTGACAAAGGTTTTATGAGGATCAAGCCCCAGGTCTTCTACCAAATCACTATCGATTGAGGTTCGATATGCACCGGTATCAACCTTCGCTCGCACGGTACGTTTCTTCTTTGATCCATAAATTGTAATTTTCTCGATTACCGACAAGATTGAGTCAGCGGCTTCGACATTATCTAGTGAATCTTCAGCAAACAACTGCTTAGCAAGCTCTACACCACGCTTGGTGTTTGGGACCTTAAGGTCAGCTATTCGCTCGAGGCGGGTTCGTAGTGAGGCCTGATTAGCTATCTGGATACTCAGCCCTGGACGAGCATTGATCTCAAGGACCAGCGGGCCAATATTATTGTCAATAACGATATCTATTCCAGCAAATCCCAGACGTGAACTTTCTTGAGCGCGTACAGCAACATCAAGTACCGTGTCCCAATCCGGGATTTTGATGCCACGGACTTTAATTTTTGTTGCAGGGATATAATCAACCAGTTTATTGTTAATTGTGCCAAAAGTTGTAATTCCGGTTCTGATATCAATGCCGACTCCTAGTGCACCCAAGTGTAAGTTAGCCTTCCCGTCTGAATAGACAGTCGGTAATCGCATCATCGCCATAATTGGCACCTTGTTACACACAATCACACGCACATCAGGTACGCCAGAGCTAACGTACTTTTTGAAAAAGTGATGCGAAACAATAATATCTTCAATGAATACCGTGTCTGGTAGGTTGTTTAGTGAGTGTTCACCATCCAGCCCGCCGAATATAATTCGTTCAAGATCACTAATATTAAACTTGTTGCCTTTATCAGTTACACCTTCAGATCCATTCCATTTACGGACAATCGTAATCCCTCTGCCGCCATAGCCATGGGCTGGCTTAATAACAAACTCCAGAGGTAGGGTTGTCCAATCAAATGTTCGGACATCTTGCAGTTTCTTAAAGTGAGCTAAAATTGGGTTAGTAGCAACTTCGTGTTGCAGTAGACGTCGTTTAGTCAACAATTTATCATCTGCAATCAATTTTTGACTACGACGGTTGTATTTTCGAATGTAGAGGTAGTTGCGGGCATTCATCCCCAGTAACGCTTGACTGACTGCCATATAATGAGTATTAACTAATAATTACTTTTCTAAATCTACACTATTGAATCGTAACAACTCGATGATACGCAATCCAAAGTAGCGTCCTACTAAGATATTAAGTGGGATCACTAGTAAAACAATTTCTGGATACAAAATAAGGGTATCTTGGATCACCAAACTCGTCGCTACAATATACCCAACTAGTCCTAGGGCAACTGTGGTTCCGGTAATTAGCAGTGTCTCGGCAGAACTTTTGTGTAATTGAACCGATACGATTAGATCACCAAGTAGCATCAGAATTAGGATCGGGAAGATCGAGACACTCAGCACTCGATCAAGCTCAAGCACAACACCAACGGTCAATGCGGCAAACACAGCAATTGCTAAGAATAACATTGAGAGTGAACGCTTTGGGTAAAACATAATCTTGAGCGACGAGAGACTGCGTTTGGCAATAAATGACGCTAGGATAATTGCCAACAAAACAAACATACCGATCGTGATACCCACCGAAACAAAAGCAAACGCCAACGCGATCGGGACTAACATATCGAGTGTTGGCAACCCAACCACCACCCGAGTGAAACTCACCAAGAACGCTAGAATCGGAGTCAGCAGAATCAAGAATATAGTATTGGCCGGAATACCCATTCGCACCCCTTCTTGTACCCAGTAGGCAAAAATATTCAGTCCGTTTGGCTCTGTCACCAACCTCGTCTCAAAGAGTGAAATAATCGCTACCTTTTCGTCAAACTCTTCTGGATCGGTAATGACCTTACCAGCCCCAAAGTCCTGACGTGCAATCATAGAATTAGCTGTAGTGGAGGACGTCGAACTGCCCGTAGAAGATGCGCTTGTGGCAGAAGTACTAGCTGCCTCTTGCCGGAATTCAAACAGCTGAGGCGCTTGCGCCAAACTAAGTTGCGGCACCAGCAAGCTAATAAACAACGTAATAATTGGAAGATAGTTCATGATTTATTTGTTACCACTCATTAATAATACCTAGGGTTTGCAACGATTTGATATGACGGCTGCTCAGTGGGTTAAATTTCCCAACAAATAACTCCGGGAATATGTGCGGCTTATCGATGAGCAGGTGCCACATACTAATATTGCCCTCGAGATACACGATGTCCTTAGTATAAATGCAACCAGGTGTCTGACCAGTTGTACCACGGAAGATCCGCACGCAGACTTCCCATGCAGACTGTTGTGCCATCTCTTTTAATTTCTTTGTGGTTACCCCATCTTCTGTTGCATACTTCATGATGTAGTAATCCACCATGATACTAAATACTCCTCGAAAATCTCGTTTTTCACCATCAAGGCCAGTTGCAAACGACGCGGCCATATAACGATCAAAACCGTAAAATTCTTGAGCTCCTTCGACCTGCTGTTGCACGTACCCAGCTACTCCTTCTTCCCCGACTAGATACGAATCTAACCCAATCTGCAACAACTGCAATATACTAGTCTCACCGGCAGCTGAACGGCGGGCGTGTACGCCAATTTCGTGTGCTGCAAGTGCTTCAATACTAATTTCGGTTAATTCCGAAGCGCGTGCCAGCAGCTGATTTTCGGCTGGAATATTGATAATTTTTTGCTGGTTATTAACCGAAAAACGCGTTCGTTTCCTTGTTTGGTCGACTACTAACGTCCAACCTTTCAGACCGTATTGCGCCAAAGCACCCTTAAAGATTCCTTCCACTTGTGCAATACTGGTAATACGTGGGCTATCAGTCACAACCGGCGGTAGTATGGCAGTATCGATATCAACCTTTTTAGTGTCGATTTTTGACACTATTCGACACAACCTACGGGCAGCAGGATCATCACTCACCGTCTCCTTACATAAACGTTGTAACCGTTTGGCTATATACGAAAAATAATTTCTACTGGGCTTACCGTACAACTCTGTACTCAGAGCATAAAAATGCTCATCTTCACCAGCAAATGAAGCGGTTAGGAGTTTGTTTCTAGTTCGTTGGTGAGCCAGTTTACGATTATACAAATCAAGGACAATAGCATCCTTTTCCGACATCTCTAATTCAGCTACAAAATCGGTGATTTCGGCATCGAGTTGCTTGGTTGGTACACCCACAGAGTAGGCGAACTGCGGATTCTCAATATCGTCAGCTAAGAACTGCTCCCGTTCGTCAGATTCAATTTGCATACTGCGCTGTATCCACTCACTTTCTTCTGTCTTATTTGAAAGCACACGAAGCTGCTCAAACCATTTTTGATCTAAAGATTCACTCATACAAATTTGTATTATGCATTAACTTCCGTACATGCAGCTCATCATCATACGCCAAAATACTTGCATCCGAGCATTCTGGTACAAAAGTTATAAAATGCAACACTTGACAGCTTATGACAACAGTAGATTATATCCCGAACCGTACTTCTTCGCCGGTTTCCTCCCCTACAACTGCTTCGTCTGGGTTTTGTTCAGCGGTTGTTGTGGCATTTGGGTCGAGAGCGCGTGCAACCTGTTCAAGGAATTCTGGGTAGGTGTTGTACTGCATTCTTTCTCCATTCAAGAACATGGTTGGTGTGCCGGTTACTCCCCGATCCCGTCCTTCTGCCTGTTGTGCTTGCACCTTGTCGCGCAATAGCGAGGCGTTTGAATGCCGTCGAAATTGATCCATATCGAGCTCTAGCTCAGTTGCGTATTGTTGGAACTGGGCGTTTGGAGTAGGGCTTTGTGACCACGTTTGCTGGTTTTCAAACAGTAGATCGTGGAATTCGTAAAATTTTCCCTGCTGTCCAGCAGCTTCAGCTGCCATGGCTGCCTGAACTGCATACGGGTGTGCTCGTTCAATCGGAAAGTGTTTGTATTCAAATCTGATCTGATCTCCGTACTCTTCCATCAGCCCAAGTATAACTGGAAACATTGCGCCACAGGCTGGGCACTGAAAGTCACTGTATTCTTCTAAAACTACTGTGGCGTCTGGATTGCCTTTAACGTGCGTTAGTTCTTGTATTCCTTCGTTATTTCGATCTTCTGCTCCACCGGCAAAATAAAACGCTCCGGCGAATAATGCGACTGTCACAATCGCTACAATAGTCCATGGATTTTTCATATGCGTCAGATTATATCATACGGATAAATGACGAGCGACCCCTATCTGGTTTGGTACAATTGCAGCAAGTATGAAACAAAACGTAAGCGACCCCTGGGCGCAAGAGCCGAGCGAATTAGCTCCACTATTTAGTACCTCACTCGAGAACGGGTTAACAGAAACTGTTGCCAACCAGCGCCGCAAAGAGGTTGGCGATAATATTTTCGAAGAAAGCGAAGGACCGTCTGTTTTGTATTTGTTAGGTAAACAGTTCATCAGTCCGTTGATCCTTATATTATGTGCAGCAATAGTGCTGACCGCGTCGCTTGGTGAATGGCTCGACACCGCAATTATTGGCTTTGCTGTGCTAGTTAATGCAATCTTAGGATTTATTCAAGAATACAAAGCCGAACAGGCCATCGCCAACCTGCGCTCATATATTACCGAACGAGCACGGGTAATACGTAATGGCGCTGAGACTGAAATTGATGCCAATCACCTTGTCCCCGGAGATCTGCTACATATTACCGACGGAGTGCGAATCACGGCTGATGCACGCATTATCCGTGAGATCAATTTTTCGGTTGACGAATCGATTTTGACCGGGGAATCCCTTGCTGTTGAAAAAGACCCTGCTGTACTCCCTACAACCACTACCCTCTCTGATCGTACTAACATGGTGTTCGCTGGTACTTTGGCTGTCGGTGGCTCTGCTTATGCACTCGTGACTGGTACTGGCTCCCACACTGAAATCGGGCAACTTGCTCAATTAGTCGAAGACACCCAATCTGAAAAAACCCCTTTACAAAAAGCCCTTGGGAAACTGACTTGGGTCATTATTGTCGTCACAACTATCCTGGTAGCAGCTGTATTTTTCATCGGTATCAATAACGGCCAAGACTTTCATGAGATGCTGTTGCTCTCAATCGCTGTACTGGTTGGATCTGTACCAGAAGCACTACCAATTGGCCTGACTGCAATTCTCGCCATCGGCGTCGAACGTATCGCCAAACGTAAGGGCATCATCCGTAATTTGACCGCATCCGAGACACTAGGTTCAACCACACTGATTATTACCGACAAAACTGGCACCCTAACTGAAGCTAAACTACAGCTCAAAGACATCGATACTACTGCCCAGCTGATGGAAGAGGGTTTTGTTCCTCGTCCACAAACCGAACCATATTCAGACGAACAGCGTGCCTACCTCACCCTTGCCCGCTGTGCCTGTGATGTCTTCATCGAAAACCCGGCAGATGACCCCCAAGATTGGGTAATCCCTGACGACGACCTAGAAGCCAACATCGTTCGAACCGCTGGATCACTTGGAATCACGCAAAGCGAAGCTGACCGCAGCGATATTCAGATCAGGATCCCGTTTAGTTCCAAATACAAGTTTTCTGTAGCGCGTATCCCGAGTCGCTATTTACCCGGACATCTATCTGAGTACGCTGACCCACACGTAGTTATGGGTGCACCAGACATACTAATTGATCGATCGACCATGTCTGAACACGATAAAGCACTTGCTCACAAGGCAGTAAACGCTCATGGTAATGCCGGTCGAAGAATTCTTGGTATCGGATTACTAACTCCTCAGACACCCGATGAATCAATCACGGTTCAGGATGTACAGCAGCTTACCTTCTTGAGCGTCTTTAGCTTTTACGACCCGATCCGTGCAGGTGTCCCTAAAGCACTCAAACGGATAGAAAGCTACGGAACCCGGGTCATTATGGCCACTGGTGATCTACCCGGCACAGCACTAGCTATTGCGCGCGAAATTGGGTGGGACGTATCGGAAAAAAATGTCCTGACTGGTGCCCAAGTAGCACAACTCAGTGATGCAGAACTATTAGATTTACTTGATCGAATTACCATCTTTGCTCGGGTTACCCCGCGCGACAAACTCCGCATCACCAAGCTACACCAATCGCGTGGCGAGATCGTCGCCATGACCGGAGATGGAGTCAATGACGCCCCCTCCCTCAAGGCAGCCAATATCGGCATTGCCGTCGGTAGTGGCACCGACGTTGCTAAAAGTGTGGCGGATCTGGTTCTCTTGGACAATAACTTTGGCACGATTGTAGCCACCATTGAAGAAGGTAAACAAATTCTTTCTAATATCAAAAAAGTATTTGTATACCTCATGAGTAATGCTCTTGACGAGCTGGTGCTGGTCGGTGGTGCTATCATCGCTGGAGTTGCACTACCGCTGACTGCAGTGCAAATAATCTGGGTCAATCTATTTACCGGCAGCATCCCTGCGATTGCTTTTGCTTTTGATCGATTACTGATGCGCGAGACTGAAAAAACCAGCAAAACTTTATTTGACCCGCGAGTCGTCTTCCTGACAATCGGAGTCGGGACAATCATCTCTGCGCTTTTACTTGCACTCTATTTGTTTATGCTACAAATTGGTGTCGCAGCCGAGATCGCCCGTACGGTCCTGTTTGCGTCATTTGGTTTCTACACCCTTTTGATCGCCTACTCGTTCCTTGATCTTTCTCGCCCCATCTGGCGCTACAAATTCTGGCAGAACAAAATCATGAACCTGGGCTTTATTGTCGGATCCGGTCTCATGCTCCTGACGCTCTATCTACCCTTCTTCCAAAATCAGTTCGATATTGTCTCCCTTCCCACCCCTTGGCTTGTATTCGTAGGTATCTGGCTCATCCTTCAAGTCGTCATCGTAGAACTCCTCAAAGCCATCGCCAACCTATTTTTGGTGAAGTATTGATTATCTCAAGTGTCCTAGTTCAAAGGTAGCTAGAGGGGAAATGGATCAGTATGATAAAACTGAAGAAGCCAGTTCATGGACCCGTCGGCATATGTTGTATGTCACACAGGACTGACTGCCAGCTGCAGCAAAAAAAGCGCTCGCAAGCAAAACACCAGATGATGCAACTGCACAGCAAATCATCGCTCACATGAAGAAACAGTAACCGCATCAAGTCGCCAGTTCGCTAGGCGGCTTTTTCTTTATATTGCTATACATGTAAAATAATGTTCTAATGTTGGCTCTATGCCTCACAAACCAAACTTCGTAAGAAAGAAAAAGCGTAAAGTTCACGGTACGGCTTTTTGGGATCGTGAGTATACTAACCCAGAACACCTCAAGCTCTCCACGGCTGAGAGTGCGGACCTGACTAAATTCACCCGCTTTGCGATCCGCCAAAAACGCGGCGATATCTTTACTGTCGGCAACAGCGCGTTTGACGCGGGGTGTGGTAATGGGCGAAACTTGATCTATCTAGCCGAAGAATTCCAGATGAAAGGCGTCGGAGTAGATATCTCGAGTGCCGCCATTGCCCAAGCCAAGGCAGCTAGTAAGGACTACGACATCCACTACCACGTCGGTAGTGCCGGAGCTACGTTGCCAGCCACGGACGAATCACAGTCCGTTGCGCTTGATATGATGACTTCACACTTTCTCAAGCACGAAGAACGAGTAGCGCTACGCGATGAGCTACATCGGGTACTACAGCCTGGAGGTTGGTTATTTATGAAAACCTTCCTCAAAGATGCTGACCTCCACACTATCCGACTGCTGAAAGATTTTCCGGCGGCAGAAGAGGGCGCGTACATCCACCCAGTAATGGGTGTAGCCGAGTACGTCTACAGTGAAGCCGAGTTAGTTGAATTTCTGAAAGAAAAATTCATCATTCGCAAAGTCTACCGATCACATCGCCACCGCAACAAAAAAGGCGCTGGCAAACGAAGAACTATCTCCATCTACGCCGAAAAGGACTATCGATAAAACATATCACTTTACAACTAAGCGTACATTGTAAACAAACGACCACCAACTCGGTATCATATATGATACCGAGTTGGTGTGACTTAATATTGTTAGAGGTTTGATATACTATTCATATGAAAAAGCTGTACACTTATTGGTTTGTGCGGATGTCACACCCGATACGAGGAATAATGCAGGCGATTAAATCTGATAGCGCAGTGCAAGTTGAGCTTGTTTGCGGAACTACCGCGCTGCTTCTTCTGTATTATTTTTTTGGACCATTTTCTGCTTTAGGCAGTTTACTTCTGATTTTCTGCTTTTTCTTGGTCTTAATTACAGAATTCCAAAACTCAGCCGTAGAAACAGCGCTCGATCGTATTCACCCAGAACGACACGACGATATCGGTCGAAGTAAAGACCTGGCTTCAGCTTCTGTATTGCTAGCGGCTTTATTTGGAGTTGTCTGTACTATTTTTGTCGTGACTGGACTAATTTAAAACTCTCCTTCGGCTTCGTACAGTATACCTGTCTCCATCACACCCGAAACATCAGTCATGTCGGTAAACAACACAGATGTGGGTGGTTCAAAGATGGTGTAGTCAACCGCTGGCCAAGTGAGACAATTGTATTGTACCTCTGTGTCATCTGGGATTGGCGCCGTGTCACTTTCTTCATCAGAGATAAAGGTATCAGTAGCCATTTTGAATCCATACAATTCACCGTCAATTTCAGACCACGAGTACAACGTATCTCCGTCAAATATCACAGACGATAACATTTGTCCGTTCAAATCAGGCGTTGAAACCAGAAAGTCTCCACGCACATTTCCATTGGCGGTAAAGAAGCTACCGGTGATTTCGTCTTCTAGTGGATTAGGGATGTATGTCACTTGACATTCAAGCGACTCATTACGCGCTACCAGACTAGCCAGTGTACCGGCACCAGCAAAATCTTCTCGCTCTTGATCTAACGGGTCTACTGGAACGGCTTCCGCAGCAACATCATCGGCACTAGAGCGCTCTGGCGCTTCAGGCGCTGTTGGGCCAGCGAATAATGTGTAGTAGGCAAAGCCAGCAACCAATACTGCCCCGACTCCTAAAATTCCAACATATTTCATACCGTTAGTATATCACTTTTCGGCGCTCATCCATGGCATACTAGTAAGAATGTCGTTTAGAAAAAAATTTCTCAGGCGCGTCGCAATGTACGGGGTAGCAGCAACTATCATTGTCGGCTCTATTGGTGCTTTGATTGCTATCGAGAGTAAATCGCAAGTATATAGAGAAAACCGTACCCCTGTATACGTCACACCATTTCCCGTCAGTGTCGATCCTCGTAACGCTACTATTACCGAACAAGCTATGGTTAACGATTTCTACAGTGAATTCGTTGCGTCAAAAAGTACAAATGATAACAACTGGCTCAGTAAAGTAGCCGCCGTATTGCAAACTAATCGAATCTACCAGCAGCTCGCTTCTCCGGTAAGTCGAATCATCGTTATCTGGCCTGGCGAGCGCAGCGAAGAAGTAACCAAAAATATTGGTGACGTATTGCACTGGAGTGCAGCTGAGCGCACTGAGTTTGCCAGCCTCATGGATACTAATGCATTCGATTTTTCACAAGGGTTTATCTCTCCAGGCAAGTTTGTAACTCACCGAAGAGCCAGTCCAGCAGACATCGCCACCCTGCTCAAAGAAGAATTTAAAGCCACTGTCACTGATCGCTACACTGAGGAAGTATCGAACTTCATCACCTTAGATGAAACACTGGTAATTGCGTCATTGATCGAACGAGAGGCAAGTGACTTTGAAAACATGCGCGAAATATCCGGAGTTATATGGAACCGAATATTTATAGACATGCCACTACAACTCGATGCCAGTTTGCAATACGCCAAAGCCAATAATCCAAATGAACCAAATTGGTGGCCAGCGGTGCGTCCAGCTGATAAATTTATCGAATCGCCGTTTAATACCTACCAAAATAAGGGACTACCACCCGAACCGATTGCAAACCCATCAGTAGATGCGATTGTCGCCGCGTTAAACCCCTATACCACTGACTGCGTGTACTATTTCCACAGTGCTACACGTGAATACTACTGCTCAGTCACGTACGAGGAGCACGTACGAAAGCTGCAAGCAGTCTACGGGACTGGTAGTTAATCAACCGTACAGACCAGTGGATCGTCGATACGCTTGGCGAGTGAATACGAAGAAACGATAAGCAAGAGTACCCCAATCACCCCAAACTCAGCTCCATGCAGTGGAAGATAGGTGATTAACCAAGTGATGCCCAATAATTTAAGTAGACCGGCAAATAAAATAGTCCCACAAGCTGCACACCCAATTCCAAACAGCCCGCTGACAAAACCACCAATACCAGTAAATGTTAATGACCGGTCAGCCTTGCTCAAGGCGCGTGCTCGAGCAGCGTAGTACCACAATAGCGACACATTCACTCCTAAGAGAACTGCAATCAGAACCGTGTACGTAGCGGAAAACAAGGTAAAGTTAGTTCCCAAAGACCCGTACAAGCTAAACATAAAAGACAACTTGGCAGACAAACTAACTATTGGTGACGAAAGAATATCCAACAAAACCGCTTGGTTTGGTAACAAAAGCAACACTGACAAAGTCAGTGTTGCAATAAACATTGCTAACAAGCTATAGAAAGGGCGTGCAAAGACACGTTTGATGACGCCCGCAATCATGTTAGGCCTCGTCCCGGGCGATCTGGATCAGCTGTTCAATAGTAGCGGTTGGCAGCGACCCATTGATTGGATACGTCTTACCGGTTGGCCCTACCAAGATACTCCAAGGTGTCCCTCGGCCACCAGTTGCAATTGCATTGTCAATATCTTCTTGAACCAGAGGTTGAGTCCGACCACTAGTGACACATTCGTTGAGTGCTGCTTCAGATACTCCGGCACTGGCAGCTAATTGCGGTATAAGCTCACTGTGCGCTGTATTATCACCCGCTCCACGAGCCGCAAAGTAACCATCGGTAAATGACCAAAACGCATCTGACCCCGCCAGCTCACCAACACATTCTGACGCGATAGCTACTTCTTCAGCTTGGGGATGTAATTGTTCCAGCGGAAAATGACGATAGACCCAGGCTACGTCGGTAGTTTCAGCGATAATATCGTTCATAGAATCATGGAACCGACTACAAAACGGACAGTCAAAGTCCGAATACTCAACAATTGTTACCGAGGCGTCAGTCGGACCTTTTCGGTAATCTCCATCGGTGACTGGCCTTACCTGGTCTGTCCGATCAGCTGGTTGTTGTTCTTGAGCAGCGGGTGCTGTAGCCGGCGCAACTGCTACCGGTGCTGCTCCCCCGCCACCGCTAAAAAATAGTCCAAACCCAATCGCAGCTCCAGCAATCATAATTGATCCAGGGATAAGTAAATCTTTCCAAATTGGTGTAGCGGCTACTTGCGGCTGACTGGTCTGTTGTGTGTCTTGCATAAAATCTTGATTCTTTGTTATGTACGCAGTATACATCGCTTTGTTTCTAAATACACCTAGCCACCGCGCATAAGCCGACGTTTGTTTGCTGCGGCGTGCGCTTGTGATTGACGTTTATTTTTCTGCTTCGCAAACCGCGCTTTACTACTAGTTTTATCCTGTTGCCACGTCCGTTCACGCATCAGCTTATAGTAATTATCAAGCGAACGTGGGTCCAATTCCCCGCTTTCAACAGCCGCCAGTACTGCGCAACCAGTGCTCTTTTCATGGTCACAGTTACTGAATTGACACTGCCCCGCGAGCGATTCAATCTCCTCAATCAATGACTCTGTGTGATTTGACTTTGTTTCAACCACGCTTAATTCCCGCATGCCTGGCGTATCAATTAAATATCCGCCACCGGCTAGAGTAAACAGTTGCCTGGTGGTAGTGGTGTGTCGACCTCGACTATCATCCCCACGAACTTCATTAACCGCTTGAGCAGCCTCGCCGAGCAACCAATTTGTGATAGTCGACTTCCCCACCCCAGATGAACCCAGTAGTACGGCTGTGGTGTCAGGAGTAAAATATGAACGTATCACCTCCAAACCCCCGCCTGTTTGTGCATTGGTTACGTGCAGCGGAATATCCCCCACCACTTGCTCAACTGCTGCGACTTGCGTAACGAGTTCAGCCGCCGTGTCGGACTTATTCAGGATCACTACTGGTTTGATATTACTTTGGCGCGCAAGCAACAAGTACCGCTCCAACCGACTTACGTTGTAGTCTCCGTCGAGTCCCATCACAATAAATATAAGGTCTACATTTGCGACCAATACTTGTGACAATTGAGTCTCTTGGTCTAGTCGTTCAATCACACTTGATCGCGGTAACAACTCTTCAATCACCGCTTGCTCTGCATCAATCAAAGACACCTTTACCCAATCACCCACTTTAGGATACGTACCAGTTTCATGAAATTCACCCCGCACAGTCGCCACCACGACACGATCAGGCAGTGCGACTGTCATATGTACCCGTTGCACTTCTATCACACGACCTTGAGATATGTTTTTATTAGTATTCACGGCGAGCTTTCCAGTACGGCGCAGAGCCTATTAAGAGCGTGTGGAAACGAGCAACAAATTCGTTCGCTCCCTCGGCATACATTTTCTCAAAGTAGCGTTTGCGGAACGTATGGATATCGTCTTTCGCATACACTAACCTGCCGTTTTGACAACAAAACGAGCAATAGTCAGCGTCATTCGGTATATTCATCGTCGTATCAAGCAAGACGAGGCACATGTTACAGTGATTTTTCATCACTCTCACTATATCAAAAAAACACTATTCTGAAAGCGTTTTGCAATGGTGTATACTACATCACACTAAATAAATAAGAATTGAACTATGGCAATGTACGAAGGAAATTGGAAATGTAGTAGCTGTGGTGGGGAAATAACCCAACTCCCATTTCAACCGCGGAGCGAGTCCGGTCTAACGTGTCGCGCGTGCTACGGCAAAAACAAAGACGCAGAAAAAGCCGAACAACCAGTACCAGAGATGCAGACATCAAGTGAAGCGCCGCCGATGGATGATGCGCCAGATTTCGACGAGTCACAGATCGCAGGTGAACCCATGCCAGCCGATGACGCTTTTGCTGGGCTCGAAGAGACAGCACCGGCCACCCCGGGTGAAAAACCGAAAATAGAGGGTAATTGGTCATGTGCTGGCTGTGGTGCCACCATCACCTCACTCCCCTTTGAGCCTCGCAATACTGACAACCTCAAGTGCCTAGACTGTTTCAAAGCCAGTAAGGCGTAGACAACAAAAAACATCCTGCAGGATGTTTTTTGTCGAGAATGTTAGTTCTTCTTAGGTGTATCTTCTTTGGGTGCAGTTTTATTGTGAGTGTCTGGAGTTGGAGTAGATTTCTTCTCTTCGTGTTTATGATCTGACATATACGTAAAATTATACTACTAAACCGCGGCTTAGTTAGTATACTCCTATTCTGGGGAATAGATATAGTCAGAGAAAAAAGCCAACCCTTTCAGTACCCACCCCACCTTTTTCGACCGCCTTATTACACACTACACTGTCTACAGTCGCTTGTTATACACAACTTAGTTATCGACCAGCTGCACTTGCATCTCAAACGCATCATCGTTTTCAGGTAACCCTGAAGGGTTGGCTCGCCTAAAGATGATAGTCCCAGTAGCACTATATGCGTTGAGTTCTGGTTCATAGACGATCTCCCCAGTAAACGGTACAAATTCTTCAGTCATCCAATCTCCTTGCGCTTCCATGTACCCTTCACCCAGAATCAGCCCGTCCCAATTAGTTACCGTCACTGGTGCGGTCGCTTCAAAGAACCAGTACCCACGAGCTTGTCCACTCACTTGGATGGGGCTACTCACCTCCTGCTCTGGTTGCGGAGTAGTAACGCTGATCAAGTCGTTATTACCAGAGTCTACCGTTACTTGTTCAACTGGATCGACTGGATCGACCACTGTATCTGTCGGCTTTTCATTAGAGCTCTGATTGCTAAATAGCAAATAACCAGCTCCAAGTACGACAATAAGCACGAGACCTATTACTATATTTTTCATATTTTATAGTATAACAAATTTTAATGTAGTTTGACGATCGTCGAGTGACCACAAACGTGGTGGACAGTCACTCTGCCCACACCACAACGAAGCTATTGGGGCATAGTTGCAAGTAACAGGTTTTCACAATTCCCAAAGCATGCACTTTGCAGTGCTCTGGAACATAAGTAAGTAATGGACAAGATATCTATCAAGAAGATCATGTTATTCTTAGTACATGACGTTAGAAATAGCTATCAGCGTGCTACTGCTCATCGATAGCGCCTTCGCACTACTCATTGCCTTCACTACACTTGGTGACAACACAATTGAGCAAAATATTTTCATTAAACGATACCTACCATTAACCAAAGGCTGGTCTGTTTTGTACTTTTCCCTATCACTCTACATTGGCTATCTAACAGTTTTAGCCTAACCAAAGCTGTCTATCTTTTAGCTAGACAGCTTTTTCCTGTAAAGGGTGACCCCATGGTCGAATTACAGCTTTATTGAATAGTAGCGTAGAGAGATGAGTATGATTTCTGTAATAAGGTATGGATTGTATTCCAATCTATTTTCTCGACCTCTTTGTTTTCATATGAATCCTGTAATTCCATTGCCTGCGAGCGATACTGTGCAAATTCTAAACACCTCTCTACATCAACCGCAAACAGCTCAGCTGCCCAAGCAGCAATTGCCTCTACCCGGGTTTCATTAAATTTTTCTGGATATCTATCAACCAACCACCAATGCAATTCAAGATCAGCAACTTTTGTAACATTAATCGGCTGAGCAGACTTATTTGCAATTATTGTATAAAAAGAATTCAAAGAATTCGAAATTTTAACCATATCACTTTCTGACTCCTTCCCTTTGCATTTTCTAAAACGAATTGCTGCAATACCAGCAAAATACCCTGGCATCAATACACTAATCACACCTAATCCAAAGTACGACTTTAAAAAAGCCACTAATTCAATAAATAATCTGACAAAATTATGTTCATAATAAAAACGCCACATCTTATACTCATGAAAAGCAGCAGCATTGGGCTTAAAATCTTTTAGATTCTTCTTAGACATGTGGGTCACCAGTATACAAGACAACATACCCTTTACCTACAAAGCTAGATCTATCCTTGCTGACCGGCTGAAAAGAAGTTGCGATTTGTAAAAACTGGCGGACAACTCATGAGTCAGGCGAGACTTGCTGACTAAATTGTTAACAAAGCACTTTTGATCACTTTTTTCATACAAATTCTTCAGTTATAACTCTGTGATTTGTAGTCTAGGCACGTTACAATAGACCCCATGACTGAGACAGATATAGCTGGGCTCGCGCGCCAGATCACCTATCATCCCAAAAAACGAGTTGAGCGTTTTCGTTCCCTGGCGGTTCATGAGCAAAGTGCGGTTTTTTCCGAGCTCACTGCGAATCTACAAACAGAAGTGCTAACAACCCTCACCACCGAAGAAATGACGAATCTCATCGACCATTTTGACTTGCAATACGCCCACGTCGTCATCAACCGTATCAAAGACTCCAAACGTCGTCACGCTGTCATAAAACAGCTCAAAAACCAACGCCACCAGAAAATCGAGCAGTTCTTGCAATTCCACCCCCGGGCCAGACACCAACTCTTTCACATGAACTATGTGTTGGTCACAGAACATACTACGGTCGAAGAAGTGGCAAACACGATTGAGACGCACTTGGAAAATACTGGCAAGGTACCGATTGTACTGGTCGACAACGTCGGACTGCTGATTGGCGAGGTTGCACTTGACACTCTCGTACGTGAGAGCAAAGAGACTGTTATTGGGGACTTCATCAACCCAATCACAGTGTTACCGTACACCACGAACCCAAAATCAGTAACCGAAATCCTCACCCGTCTGCCACATTCTAAGGTAGTTGTCACTGATACCGACGGCAGTGTCCTTGGGGTTGTCTACTCTGACGACGTCATCGACCTCATCGGATCAGCTCCAGCCACCTCACTTTTTTCATTTGCTGGAGTAGAGTCAAGTGAACGACCGTTTGACAGTGCATACAGTAAAGTGCGGCGACGCTATCGTTGGCTAATTCTCAATCTAGGGACGGCTTTTTTGGCCGGAATAGTTGTTGCGTTTTATGAAGACACACTTGCTCAGGTCGCCATTCTCGCAATGTATATGCCCATAATAGCGGGCATGGGAAGTAATGCGGCTACGCAAACGCTAGCTGTCATGGTGCGCGGTATTGCTATCGGCGAGATCTCCCTAGCCAATAGTCGACTCGCTCTGTGGCACGAAGTCTACGCTGGCTTCATCAACGGGGTGATCACTGGTGTAGTGGTTATGCTGGTAGCATATCTATTCGATCACACCCTGCTACTTGGTGTGGTGGCTGGTGTATCAGTGCTCGCAAGTCTAGTTATCGGAGCAATCGGCGGCACGCTCATTCCGCTCGGGCTCAAAAAATACGGAAAAGACCCGGCCACTTCTGCAACGATTTTTATCACTACCGGGATCGATGTACTAGGATTTTTTATCTTCTTCGGTCTCGCAAATTGGTTACTGCTGTAAAAATCAGTAGTAATCTACATAGGTAAAATATGCAGAGATCTGACCTAAATACTGCTAACGTATAGCTGAAACAATTCACTTGTAAATTAGAAATTCACACCTACGCTCATTGCATGGGCTCGGTGTCAACTGTGAGGATAAAAGTACGTAGCGAGTGATTGCTACAATTGCATTTACAACTATCGCAATTAAATAGCAAACGGAAGTTGATGTCAATATTGGCAAGTCGACACGGGTTAGAACAAAAAACTAGTGCAGAGTTTGGGCTCTGTAATCAAAGCTCATTTAGTAAAATTCAGCAAACTCATCTCCAAGTTTTTTTGAAGACTTGCTGGGTAGAACCATTAAGATTAAAAATACAATCAAACCAACAACTGAAATAACATTAACCAAGTACCACCACCCACTTCTCCCAATATCGTGCTATCTTCGAACCGATATCGATACCGTAGGCAAAGCAAATATAGCCATATACTCTTCTCCGGAGGTCCTTCCTCCGGAGTTTCACACTATTAGCGATTGGCATCATATATACATCGACAGGCCAAAAGGCTTTTTCTGGACGGGGAGCTGGAGGAAAAAACGCAATGTTCCTGCTAGCTCTTTTCGCTTACCCCGTCCCTATCCTCAATCTCTTTCCCTGGTTTTTCTTATGGACGCTAATGGTTTTAAAGAATCCTAGATAACAGAAAACAGGCCACATCTGTTCTTATGTGGCCTGTTAGATTCTTCTAACTGAAAGCAAATATATAACCCACCTCCAGAGGAGTATCGCAGGTAACCTCCTTACCCCATCCGTTTTTCGCACGAAAACGATCGATTGTGGACTCTACCGCGTCGACAATTTTGCACAATCCCTTACTGCCAAATCTGGCGATAAATTCATCCGTAATTGTCACACAGATTGAATCCATCCAATTCTGTTCGATACAGTTCTGCTCCGAAATTTCAAACGGGGTTTTTACTTCCGTCTGGATGTTCGCTAGAGTTTCTTGCGCTGAAACATTCGCAGCAATCCCCGAAAAGAGAAGTGCCAATGCCAACATCGGTGCGAAGCAGCTTGATTTACGAGTAGACATTGAAAACCTCCTTTCAGGTTTTGCAATTTGTGGAGCGTCTGCTCCTTGTTAAGTTACAGGTGGTGTTTGTTGTGATACAACTCCCACCGCTACTTTCTTTATACCATTTCTATAGAAATACGCAATACTTTTTCTTCAATTCTAAACTGAATCGCAACACTTGAACTAACGCAAAACCGCCCGTAATCTAGTTGTGTTAGCAAATAAGATTAAAGGCGGTATGCATCGACATCTTCTCCGGAGGTCCTTCCTCCGGAGTTTCAAAAGAACCCGTTTGCATTTCATGCAAACAGGCTCTCATCAGGCTCTCATGGTGAGCGACACCAACCACGCAATCGTTTATTTTTGACGTGCAGGCGACTCAACTGCACAACCATTTCAATGTGATCGCCAACACGCAACCTATTATATAATCTTTCCGATATTTCAATATCGCATTCGCCATACGGAGTGTACACGGTAGCCATCCACTTATCTGGAACCTCGACTACATCTCCAGATGGTGTTGCATGTATTGCTATAAGGTCACCGCCCGCGACGCCTGGCACATGGTTTGTGTGTAACACCGTTCCGAACGTCTGTTGTTTGGGTTGATCGTAATACTCCAGAAATAATATAGCGAGCAGATAATCGCAACCTCTTTGCATGAGGGCACGTAGATTGGCTTGGGATATTTGTATCATCGATCTCTCCAATCGGATTAGATGGGAACAAGTCTTACCATTTACATACTAATGATTACGGCTCGTTTGTCCAGCCCAAGACCACCTCAATTATATAACTAATGGCAATCCCTATTTGCTCCTTTAAGTGTAACGTTAATTTGACAACCATTGACTACTCGAGCGTGTAGATATAATTCAGCGCTGTCTTTGCCACGACCTCTAAGCTGTCCGGACTACATTGTTCGATGGTATCGTCCTTGGTATGGAACGCGGGATATTCAAAATCAATGACCAAAAAGCTAGGGATACCAATGGCATTTAGGGGGGGGTATGATCATCTCGTATCGAAGGACCATTGGAAAAGTGAAATGTCTCCGGTGCGATCTGATCACCGATTTGCCAAAAGCTATTCACCAGTTCGGGTGCTGCTGCAATCGTAACTCCGGAGGCCTAACTCCGGAGGCCGGACCTCCGGAGTTTCGCACTTACGTGTTCGCGGC
>Ga0306899_1000175_pt1 | contig 37376 bp, 47 predicted proteins | sample AntRauMFilla3764_FD_190407 | JGI IMG/M metagenome (GOLD analysis project Ga0306899, IMG submission 190407) | Saline lake microbial communities from Rauer Islands, Antarctica - Metagenome Filla 3 #764 (v2) (version 2) | ecosystem: Environmental > Aquatic > Non-marine Saline and Alkaline > Saline ... | reverse complement strand
TGGGATGAAACGGGCGAGATTCCCGATGACGGGGAACTCAAAGCCGAACTCAAAAGCCACGAACGCTACACGGACTTACATTCTCAATCCAGTCAGCGCGTTCTCGAAGAACTCGCTGAAGCGTTCAACGGTTGGTTCGGCAAACGTCGGAACGGCGACGACCGTGCCCGACCGCCTGGCTACCGCAAAAACGGAGACGCCCACCCACGTTCAACTGTGTCGTTCAAAACGGCTGGCTTCAAGCACGACGCACAGTTCACTCGTGTTCGCCTCTCGAAAGGGCGCAATCTCAAAGAACACCGTTCGGACTTCATCCTCTGTGAGTATCAGGCTCGCCCGGATGTTGACCTGAGCGAGTGGGACATTCAGCAGGTTCGCGCCGTCTACAAGCGTGAAGAGTGGCGGCTTCAATGCGTCTGCCGGACCACTATCGACCCGGAACCACCGGGCGATGAGGTGGCAGGTGTTGACCTCGGGATATGCAACTTCGCCGCCGTCTCGTTCGGTGATGAGTCGGTGTTGTATCCCGGTGGCGCACTCAAAGAGGACGAATACTACTTCACGAAGAAGAAAGCCAAGTGCGACGATTCCACATCCCGTGAAGCGACTCGCCTTGACCAGAAGCGGACTGATCGCCGGACGCATTTCTTGCACGCTCTCTCGAAAACAATCGTTGCGGAGTGTGTCGAACGAGCTGTCGATAAACTTGTCGTGGGTAACCTTAGCGGCATCCGAGAAGATGACGAAAACGGTGAGTCTCGGGATTGGGGCGACCACGGAAATCTCGACTTGCACGGGTGGGCGTTCAACCGCTTCACGACGCTTCTTGAGTACAAGGCCCAAGCCGAAGGCATCGACGTTGAGTTGGTGTCGGAACGTGACACGTCGAAATCGTGTTCGGCGTGTGGACACACAGACGATAACCAGCGTGTAGAACGTGGACTGTACGTGTGTGAGAGGTGCGACACGGTTGCAAACGCAGACCTGAACGGTGCGGAGAACATTCGGCAAAAGGTACTCCCGAATCTCGCCACGGATGGCGGTGATAGGGATAACGGCTGGTTGGCACAGCCAGCGGTTCACCTGTTCGACCGTAGTGAGGGTGTTTTCGCCCCACGGGAACAAGTCGTGAACCGTGAACCATAATATCCCAACTCAGCGGCGCGGTGCCGTGGGATTCCCGCGTCTTCAGGCGCGTGAGGATGTCAAACTGTCTGTTTACTGAATCAGTTGATCGGATTCGACAGTCCGTTCGGAGGTTTCTGAATCGAGAGACGCCTCTGCATCAATTGCTGCCATACTTCCGGTGCCGGCAGCCGTTATGGCCTGTCGATACGTTGGGTCTGCGACATCGCCAGCGGCAAAGACGCCGTCGACGCCGGTCTTGGCTGTTATCCGTCCTGCTGCATTCGTTTGGGCTTGGATGTAGCCCGCCGAGTCCAGCTCGACTGCTCTATCGGTCAGAAACTCCGTGTTCGGCGTATGACCGATAGCGTAGAACAAGCCCTGTATATCGACGACCTCTCGCTCGACATCTACTCCATCAGCGACTCGCTCTGTTGGATATCCGTCGGTGTGCGAAATAAGCGTCGCGCCCGTCACCCCGTCTGCCTGTGAGCCGTGGATGGCCTCCAGTTCCGTATTCCAACGGAAACTGATAGCATCGTGGTCGCGTGCACGTCTGGCCATGATATCCGACGCGCGAAGCTCTTCTCGCCGGTGGACAACTGTGACCGAGTCGGCGAACTTCGCGAGGAACAGCGCTTCCTCCATCGCAGAGTCGCCACCTCCGACGATCAAGACATCGTGCCCACGGTGAAATGCACCGTCACAGGTGGCACACGTTGAAAGTCCATAGCCCATCAGCTCTTCTTCATTCTCTGCACCGACCCATCGAGCGCTCGCGCCGGTCGCTACGATGAGTGTCTGCGTCTGTATCGTCTCACCGGACGCGAGAGAGAGCTTGATTGGGTCGCTGTCCAGCGTAGCACCCTCGATACGACCGTGTTTGAAGGTCGCACCGAACCGTTCCGCCTGTTCTTTCCCACGCTGGATCAGTTCCATACCGCCGACGCCGTCGGGAAAGCCCAGGTAATTCTCAACATCAGTTGTCAGGGTTAGCTGTCCACCTGGCTCGTCCCCTTCGAGCACGAGTGGCGCAAGATCCGCACGAGCGGCGTACACTGCAGCAGACAGTCCGGCGACGCCAGACCCTGCGATGACGAGGTCACGTGTCTCGCTCATCTACGTGTAAGACTCCACGAGGGACCGAAGCTGTCCTTCGGGCTGGACGCCGACCACCTCTTCCACCTGCGCACCGTCGGCAAACAGCACCAGTGTCGGGACCCCACGGACGCCGTAGGTGCTTGCCAACTGCTGGTTCACGTCGACGTCGACTTTCGCGACGGCCGCGTCGGTTTCCTCCGCCAGTCGCTCGACGACGGGTTCGAGCATCTTGCATGGGCCACACCAGTCGGCGTAGAAGTCCACGAGGACGACGTCGTGTGACGCGACGAGGTCGTCGAGCTCGGTGGTGCTGTCTACGGTGACTGGTCGATTCGGCGATTCCGCCTCTGAGTTCGGTGCAGTATCAGTCGTCATCACCGTATCCTACGAGCTATGAGAATTTAAGAGTTGTGGGAATACTATACAATACCATCTCCTACCCTGGGGATCCAGACTGATACCTGCTAACTGTCGAGCAACGGAAAAAACAGACGCGGTTAGCTCTCTATCTGTGGTGGCGACTCGGTTTCAGCCTCATACTTCGTCTCGAACTCTTGGATGAGCTGTCCCATTTTGGCGTACCAGTCGTTGAGCATCCGTTGCATCTCCCCTGCGATTTTCGAGGGGTCGGTCGGCCGGTATACGTGGTAATAGCCGCCCTGGTCGTAGTTGATCTGTTCTTTTTGGATGAAGCCGGTCTGGAGCAGCCGTTGTACAGCCCGGTAGGCGGTCGACCGCTCTCTTTCGACGGCTTCGGCTATCTCGTCGACGGTGAGTGGCTCCTCCGCAGTAACGAGCGCTCGGAAGCACTCCTTGTCAAGTTCCTTGAGACCGTGGAAGCACTCCAGCAGCCCCTCACACTGCATATCCTGTTGTAGTTGTTCGCTCATCGAGTCTGGCATTGATATAGTTGAATAGAGGTGTGCTGGCGGTAAAAAGATTTGTGTGTGATTTGCACAATTGTACGCGATAACCACTTCAGGCCGGTGAGGACGATTGACCGTCCTCCCGGAGCGCGGTTATGCTGCTGTAGACGACGGCCCCACTAACTAGCAGTGCGGAGCCGAGGATGAGCACCAGACTGACCGTATTCAGCACGTCGATACCGTAGACGTTACCGATTTCACGGACCGCAACAGCCAGCGCACCACCGAGCAGCATCAGCCCAAAGTACACCTTGATCTCGCCTTCGTCGACGATGCTCGTCGCGGCCGAGCCCACACGGGCACCGAAGGCGCTCCCTGCCAGCAGCGGGAGCACGATAGAGAGGTCGACACCGCCGTCCAGCGCGTACAGGAAGCTCCCGAGACCACCCGAAAAGACGATTTCGAAGAGGTCTGTCCCGACGGCGATGGGAACGGGCACCCCGATGAGGTAGAACAGTGCGGGCATACGGATGAACCCACCACCGACACCGAGGAAGCCGGAGAGCAACCCGGTGACGAACGCGACGGCCAGTATCAGCCACAGCGAGACGCTGACGCCCCCACGAAGCGATATCATCGGCGGGACGTTGTACGACTGAATCTTCTTAGCGATGTCCGGGATGTCGTCGGCGTCGACGGCTCCGTCCGCGGCGTCGTGGTCAATACCGCCATCATCGTCGTCACCTCGCAACGCCTCGTACGTGACGAAGGCGCCGATACCGCCCAGCAGGACGACGTACGTGACGCTGATGATGCTGCCGGCCATCCCAAGTGTCTCGAGGTGGAGGACTATCTCTTTCCCGACTTCGATGCCGGCGGTCGTCCCCGCGATCATCAGTATCCCCAGCTTGTAGTCGACCTGTCCCATGTCTCGGTGTTTCAGCGTCGCGATGACCGAGGTTCCGAACACGAACGCGAGTCCGCTCCCGACGGCGACCCGGGTGGGGTACCCCATCACCAGCAGCGCCGGCGTGACCAGGAACGAACCACCCATTCCGAAGAAGCCAAACAGGACGCCGATGAGGAGGCCAAAGCCGACGAACAACACGAACATCGCCAGACTGAGTCCCAGTATCTCCATTCGTTACTCCCCTTTGAGTTGCTTGACCACACGGTCGCCAAACGCCTGTTCGAGCGCGCCGTACCCGACGTAGAGGAGGGCTGCCTCTAGTAGCACCGCCCCGATGAGCATCGCTGCGTCGATGCTGCCTGCGCCCATCGATGCGAAAGCCGCGAGGTCTACCATCGGTGCCCGCCTACTGAATTGTGCTCTCGTGTAAATATCATACTTTTCTGCTCACTCTACCATAGCCGGAGGGTACTGATAACGGTTTTGGGAGCGGGACACAATATTACTGCAGAGTATCACACGGCTATCCCACGGAAATATCTGTATACGTTATACGGATACCGGGCACCTCCATCAGCCGTTCAAAAACCGCTCTTTCGGCCGTAATAAAGTTGCACGCGTCATTCTCGAATGCACTCCCGGGCGGATACCAGTCCGACACGACCCCATGCTACGACTAAGAGCACCCCGAATCCACTGGCCGGTGCCCCTCCTTTCGCACACTAATATTGTACAAAGCAAACAATATTAACGGCCGGCCGCGTACAGTCGAGTATGAGGGCCATCTATGCGACAGACCTCTCGGCGGCGAGTGAAGCGGCGATACAGAACGAGACGTGTCTGGAATGTCTCGGACGGATCGGTGTCGACACCATCCACCTCGTCACGGTCATACCGTCGAACGTCCACGCGGGAATGCCGGGAATGAACTTCACCAAGCGGCGCGAACAGGGGCTGGCTCGCTATCAGAACGTGATGGAAAACGCTGGGTTCGACACTGAAACTCACGTCGTCCGCGGGACTCCCCATCGGCGCATCAACGGGATCGCAGAAGCGGAGAAAGCCGACCTGACGATTATCGGCTCCCGTGGCCAGAGCCCGCTCGACAACCGCGTCATCGGCTCTACGGCTCGGAACCTCGCGCGAACGACCGTGGTGCCGCTGCTGGTCAACCGCATCGAACGCAGTACGGACGAGCCCGACCTACTCAAGGAGCATCTGTTCCAGCGAGTGCTCTACGCGACAGACTTCTCCGAGAACGCAGGTCGCGCTTTCGACGCGTTCCAGTATCTCCGCCACGCGACCCAGGAAGCGACGCTCGTCCACGTCGAATCACCGAAAGACGAGATGGGTGACGAGGAACCATCCGCACGACTCGACGCGCTCGCGGACACGCTGGTAGAGTGGGACATCGAGACGGACGTCGAGGTCCGCCGTGGTGACCCGGCCGACGAGATTCTCGATGTCGAAGCGGCCGTGACGCCGACGGCGACACTCATCGGCTCCCGTGGCCAGAGCCGGATGCGTCGACTGTTGCTCGGAAGCGTTTCCGAGGATATCGTCGCCCGTGCGGACGGAAACGTCTACCTCGTCCCGCCGCCACGAACAGCCTGATTGGGTCGGTCAGAACGCGCCCATCACGGTCATCGACCCGAAGCCGACAGTCAGTGCGAGTGCGAACGACCCGGCCCACGCGCCGACTGTGACCAGAATCTTTCGCGGGTCGATTGCTTCGCTGCCGCCGACGGCGGCGCCGCTACCGATGATGGCGCTGACGATAATCTCGTTGAACGACACCGGCACGCCGAGGAAGACGGCGATCTGGGCGATGAGGAAAGAGGGGACGAGTGCGGCGATAGACCGCCGCGGACCCAGTGAGGAGTAGTCCTGTGCGAGCGACTTTATCATCCGAGGCGCGCCGGTCCAGGATCCGACGAGGATACCGATGCCGCCGCCCAGCAGGACGACCGCTGGTGAGAGCACCCCAACCTCCTCCAGTAGTGGGAGCAACGGGCCGACCGCGAGTCCGACCTGACTCCCGCCGGCCGAAAAGGCGACTAGCGAACCGAGCGCCAGCAGGACGTGTCTGAGCCCGCCCGCCTCGTCGTGGCGGAGGTCCCGATACACCACGCCCCACACCGCGAGGGCGACGACACCGGAGAGGACGACTGTCGCCACGAGTCCGTCGAGGCCGAGCAGTCGCTGTCCGAGGCTCGTCAGCGAGCCCGGCCCGCCCCCGGGTCCGAGAAACGCGAACTCGACGTTGGCCAGCACGACGCCGACAAGCGCCGCGAGCGTCGGAACAGTGGCCACTTCGGGGACGTCCGACCGCGGTAACACGCTCGCGATGGCATAAGCGAGACCGCCGCCGACGATTGGTGTCAACATCCAGACGGCCCCGATTTGCTGGTACTTGTCCCAGACCGGGGACCCGCCGAGGGCCATCCCGACACCGATGACCGCGCCGGTGACGGTAAAGGCCGTCGCGATGGGGTAGCCGGTGTAGATGCCGACGGCCATGAGCCCGGCCCCTGCCAGTAGTGCGACAATGACACCCGTTGCAGGGAGGGTGACACCGCCGACGAGGCCGCGTCCGACCGCCTCCGAGACGTTCGCACCCTGTGTCACCGCACCAGCGAGCCCGAAGATGCCGACGACAAAGGCCGCCTTCATAGTCGAGATAGCGTTGGCACCGACGGCGGGCGCGAAGGGTGTCGCGCCGCTGGAGCCGGCACCGATGACCCACGACATGAACAGGCTCGCGAGACCGGCGGTCACGAAGAGCGCGAGAAGCTGGAGTTCCATTGTGACAGAATAAGCTCGGTTTCAGTCCGCGCCGGTGGGGGCGGCGTCGACGCCGTCGGCTGCCCGGCTTCGCCACCATCCCTGCAGGTACGCCCCGAGGAACATCCCCGCGAGCGCCCAGAGAATGGTCACGTTGCCGATACCGAGGCTGGCGTAGGCGGCGCCGGGACAGATTCCGGAGAGCCCCCACCCGACGCCGAATATCCCGCCGCCGATCAGGACGTTGCGGTCGAAGGACTTCAGCCGGCGTTCGAACGGATCGCCGGTCAGCGGCGCCCGGTCCAGGACCCGCGGCGCGAGGAAGAACACGACCCCCGTCACCGCCGCGCCGCCGAACATCACGAACAGCAGGCCGAAGTCCTCGAACTGGAGGAAGTTGAGCACCACCTCGGGGCGGGCCATGTGGCTGTAGCCCAGGCCGAAGCCGAAGATGAGTCCGCCGACAAGCACGAGCGGGATGAACAGCGGGTGGCGGTCACTGGACGCCGCCATTACGGCGTCACCCCCAGTGCGGCGACGACTTGCGCGGTCAGTATCGCCACCAGCAGGAAGGCGAGTACGCCCGCGATAGACGTTTTGGATGCCGACCCCACGCCACAGACGCCGTGGCCCGAAGTACAGCCCTTCCCGACTCGCGTCCCGATGCCGACGAAGACGCCGCCCAACAGGAGCCGCCACCAGGAGACGTCCGTCGTCCACGCACCGCCCTGATAGACGACCGCGTACACCGCAGCCCCGAGGATGATACCGAGGGTGAACACGACCCGCCAGTCCCGCGAAGCGACGTACTGCTGGAACCGCGACTGGCCGGAGACGTACGACAGTGTCGATTCGAGGAACGTGCTCGCGCCGGCACTGATACCGGTGCCCACGTAGATGACTGCCGCGCCGAGACCGACGAAGAGTCCGCCGATGGCGTACCGGCTGATCCCGTTTGGGAACAGCTCGGCGGCCAGCTGCAGCGGGACTGGGTCTGCTACCATCGAGGTTTAGTCTCCCGCGAGCGATTCCTGGCTCGCCGCGCAGTTGTTGGGACCCAGTTCCAGCGTGAACGCCTCGTCGTCGTCGACGGTGTTCTTCCCGAGGTTCGTCGCGATAATATCCTGGTAATTGGCCGGCCGCGGGGGCATGTCTGCGAGCACTGTCTCGACGAAGTCGTCCTCGTCCATCGTGAGCGCGTCCATCTCCGCGACGAGCTGACCGATAGGTGCGGTGTACGTCCCGTCGTCGGCAGGGACGGCCGCGTCACTGAAGTGCGCGCCGCCGACGAGCGTGTCGTCGGGCAGCGTCAGCACGCGCCCTTGCAGCGACTCGTAGAGCATTCGGGCAGCGTCGGGCGCGCCCTCGTCGCCCTCTTCGAGGTCCGGCCGGGCGACACTCTCGATGAACAGGCCGTCACCGGTCGCGAGCAGGCTGTCGTCGACGAGATACGAGGTCATCCCGGTCGTGTGGCCGGGCGTGGCGACGGTCTCGATAGTTGCGTCGCCGACCTGGAACGCCTCGCCGTCTTCGGCGGTCGTCAGTTCGTCGGCGTAGGTGACGCCGCGGTCGACGGCGGCAGCAGGAATGACACCCTCGACACCCTCGGCGTCGAGGTTACGCACCCCGGAGATGTGGTCCGCGTGAACGTGTGTGTCGAGTGCGTACTTCAGGTCGACATCCAGCTCCTCGGCGTCGTCGAGGTAGCGGTCGGTGAACGCGCGCAGGGGGTCGATGATTGCGGCCTCGCCGTCGTCGTAGACGAGGTAGCCCAGACAACCGGAGGACGGTCGCTGGTACTGCAGTAGTGTTCCGGCCCCGTCGTAATCGGTGACTTCGACGGTCTCGTAGATTCGGGCCCATCCGTTCATCCCGTCTTCGAGGTGGTGGACGTCGTACCCCTCCTCTGCGAGCGTGCCCGCGACGTACTCGCTGGCACCGCCTTTGGCACAGAGAACCGTGACCTCGCGGTCCTCCGGAACATCTGCGATGATGTCCGAGTCCAGTTCCTCGTCCAAGAAGTGGAAGTACGGAACGTTGATCGATTCGACGTTTTCCCCGTCGATGTGCCACTCCTCGTAGTCCCCCGACATGCGCGCGTCGAGGATGGTGACCGACTCTCCGCCGTCGATTCGCTCTTTCAGCGTTTCGGGCGTGACCGATTCGACTTCTGCGTCCGGCGTCGGGAAGTCTTCAGCGTTCATGTAGTACACTCATTGCTACAGGGTTGAGCCATAAAAGAGTTTGTATAGAAATTCCCAATATACACAAGACTAGTTCGGGCCACTACATCGTGAATATCGAAAAGTGGGGTAATAGGCGACTCAGATTAGGTATATTTGTCCCCTACGCGCAATCAGTAGTGCTCAGATAGTACAATAACCGATATTCTTTTAACCGCTGGGCTAATATTGTGCAGTAGCTCCAATACAGTAGCTGGAGTCCTTCCAACAATGAGTGAAGCATTCGACATCGCGGAGACGCTCGACGTGAAAGGTGCATCGTGCCCAATGCCGGTCGTCAAGACCAAGCAGGCGATAGACGACCTCGCCGAGGGGTCGGTACTGGAAGTCCTCGCGACTGACAGCGGTAGCATGAGCGACATCGAGGGGTGGGCCGACGGAACCAGCGGCGTGAAACTCCTCGAACAGGTCGAAGACGGCGACGTGTACAAACACTACGTCGAGAAGACGGCATAACATGAGTACAGATACACCATCGACCGACGACGGCGAGTCGATGAGCGAAGCACAGCTGCAGGCCCGCATCGAGGAACTCGAGGAAGCGGTTGCAGACCTGGAGGCCGACGACGACCAGAAGAAGATGACCATCGTCGCGACGCAGGGTTCGTTCGACATGGCGTATCCGCCGCTCATCCTTGCCAGCACTGCGGCCGCGTTCGGCTGGGACGTGGTCGTGTTCCACACGTTCTGGGGACTGGATATCCTCCACGAGGAGAAATCCCAGAGCCTCCAGCTGTCGGCCGTCGGCAACCCGAACATGCCGATGCCGAACGCACTGGCGGCGCTGCCCGGCATGGACCGGATGGCGACGCGCATGATGGAAAAGCGTATCGACGACAACGGGACGGCGACGATCGACGAACTCATCGAACTATCGCTGGACCAGGGCGTCGAACTGCAGGCCTGCCAGATGACCATCGAACTGATGGACTACGACGAGGACGACTTCTACGACGACGTCACCGTCGGCGTCGGCGCGGCCACTGCGCTCCAGCACATGGCTGAGTCCGACATCCAACTGCTCGTTTGAGCGGCGACAGCCACTGTGCGATTTTCCGCGGGACCGAACTCACATGAACCAAACAATCGCAATCGTTGACGCGTCGGTCGGTGAAACGCCTGCAGAGCGCAACCTGACTCGCTCACTCGACGCCGAGAATCGGGTTTACAAGGTCAGTGACGGCCATTTCCCGCCGGTGCCCGCAGGTGACGACTGGCGGTACGACGGCGTGGTCATCAGCGGCTCCCAGACCTCGGTGTACGAGGATCTTGACTGGATCCACGACCTCACGTCGTGGGTCCGGGATATCCACCGGGCGGATATCCCGACGCTGGGGATCTGCTGGGGCCACCAGTTCCTCGCGCAGTCGCTGGGGGGCTGGGTTGTCGACATGGGCGACCACGAACTGGGTTACCGCACGATTCACCGGCGGGGCGACGACCCGCTGTTTGCCGGTGTCCCGCCGTCGTTCACCGCGTTCCAGACCCACTCGGACCGGGTCGCCGAACTCCCCTCGGGTGCGGTCGAACTGGCGCGAAACGAGTACGGGATACAGGCGTTCCGGCACGGGGCTCGCTATGGCGTCCAGTTCCACCCCGAGTACGACCGCGAGACCGCCGAGTGGGTCATCGGCAACAAGGACCTCTCCGACGACCGGCGGGCGTCAGTACTGGAGACCATCACCGACGAGTCGGTCGCAGCCGCCCGGGACGCGACGAACGTGTTCGACAACTTCCTCGAGTTGGTCGCTACTCACAAACGTCGGCCGAGTAGGTCCGACTGAGACGGCGGCTCATACTGGTGGCTGTACGCTCGGAAAGATATTCGCCACCCGGGGTGGCGAATTACGTCAGTTTGGTACAGCCACCAGTATCAAAACGCCGCGGTCAGTGTGTCGGCGAGACGGTCCACTTCTGTCTCGGTGTTGACGGCGTGTATCGACGCTCGCACCGCCGATGGCTCGGGTAACGACCGGACGACGATACCCTCACCGGCCAGCCGTTCGACGGTCTGGGCCGGGTCGTCGACGTCGACAGTCACGAGCCCCGATTCGGGTGTCGACGGACTCAGTAGTCGCTCCGGCGGGAGCCGCTCGGCGAACCGGGAGGCGAGCGCGTGGATCCGAGACTCGATACGGCCGATACCCACGTCGTCGATAGTGTCGATTGCCTCGCCGAGTGCGACGTGTGGCGCCGGGTTCGCCGACCCGACCTCGAACCGTCGCGCGCCCGCCGCGTACTCGAACGGCTCTGCCGTCGGCGTCTCGACGCTCCGATAGCCCACAGTTCTGGGGTGTAGTGACTCGGCCACGTCACTGTCGACGTAGAGGAACCCGCCGCCCCACAGTCCCAGCAGCCACTTGTGGCCGGCGGCGGCGACGGCCTCAGCACCCCAGGCCGAGACGTCTATCGGCAGTTGACCGGGGACTTGCACGGCGTCCACCAGCGCGAAGGCACCCGCGTCGTGAGTGATATCGACCAGTTCGGCGACAGGGAGCCTTGTCCCGTGTGTCCACGTGACCGCACTGAAACACGCGACGTCAGCACCCGTAACGGCCGTTTTGAACTCGTCCCGGTCCAGACGACCGCCCTCGGTCGGTACGACGCGAATCTCGATACCTTCCCGCTCAAGTCGTTGCCACGGCAGGGTTCCGGCGGGGTGTTCGAGGTCGGTCCTGACCACCACATCCCCACCGTCGAGTCCAAGGCCGTCGGCTACCGCATTGATGCCGGCGGTCGTACTCTCGGTCAGCGCTATCTCGTCGGGTTCGGCCCCGACGAAGGAGGCGACGCGCGCTCGAACCTCGTCGAAGGCTCCGAACGCGGCTCCGTACGGGTCGTCCCCGACGGGCGTATCGTACTCGTGGGCCGCGAGGAACTCCTGGGCCGCTGAAACCACGTACCGGGGACTGGGACCGTGTGCGCCGTAGTTCATATATGCGCCCTGTTGGAGTGCCGGGATATCCGCCCGGAGTTCGCTCGGCGTGAGTGACCCGGTGGTCTGTTGGTGGTCGAACGAAGTCATTGGAGAACACTACGGGCCCACTATTTAATAGTTTTGTGAATATTATACAATAATATGTGGGGGAGGGTAGAAGATACAACAGTCAGAAACCAACTGGAAAGGTGCCTATATGAGATTTCAGCCGATTTATCGCCAGTCTTCGACGATAGTCAACAACATCAGCAGACTCAATTTTGACAACACCGTTTCTATGATATTGGGAATAGTACACACTATTATATGCTCAGAATGCGTACGTCCAACTGAGTCCCAATGACTACCGACCAGATAACCGAAGACCCGGATGACATCGTCGACGCTCGGGGCGCGACCTGTCCGGGCCCCTTGATGGACCTCATCGGTGAACTTCGGGCCGTCGAAACTGGCACTGTCGTTGCCCTGTTGAGCGACAACGAGAACTCAACGACTGAAGTCCAGGAGTGGGCCGACCAAGCCGATAACGAGGTCACTGCAATCGTCGACGAAGGCGGCTACTACAGGATTCACGTGAAGAAGCTATGACTGAACACATTGCAATCGTCGGTGGCGGTACCGGTGGAGCCGTCCTGGCTAACAACCTCGCTGAGAAACTCGGCCCGGAAATCGAGTCCGAAGCGGTCGAAATAACGCTGTTCAACGACGGTCCGGACCACGTCTACAAGCCCGTATGGCTCTACGTCGCTTTCGGCCAGCGCGAACCTGCCGACGGGCGGCGGCCGCTCCGGGAGCTCGTCGACGACCGGGTCGACATCCGACAGGACTACGTGTACGATATCGACCACGAAGCGAAAGAACTGGAACTCGTCGACGCTATCGAGCCGGTCGCGTACGACAAGCTAGTCGTTGCGACCGGCTCACAGCTTGACCCCGAACGAGTTCCAGGTCTGGTCGAAGGGGGCCACCACTTCTACGGTGAAGACGGTGCACAGGCCCTCCGTGACGAACTCCTGACGATGGACGGCGGCCACGTTGTGTTGAGCGTCGTCGGGTCACCACATATGTGTCCCGCTGCACCGTTGGAGTTCGTCTTCATGCTCGACGATTGGCTCCGAGAGCGTGGTCGACGCGACGACTTCGAGCTCACGTACACCTACCCGATCATGCGGGTGCACGGGAACGAGCACATTGCCGAGTGGGCCCACCCACGACTGGAAGCGCGTGACATCGCTATTGAGACGATGTTCAATGCCGAAGCTGTCGACCCAGAGGCCCGGACCATCACGTCGATGGAGGAGACGGAACTGAACTACGACCTGCTCGTGGCCATCCCGCCTCACACGGGGAGTGACCTCATCGAACAGGCCGGCCTCGGAGATGGTGGCTGGGTGGACGTGGATAAACACACGCTCGAAGCGACCGGCTTCGAGGACATCTACGCCATCGGCGACGCCGCAGAGACCGGCGTGCCCAAAGCCGGCAGCGCGGCGCACTATCAGGCGAACGTCGTCGCGCAGCGTCTTGCGAGCGAGGTCCGCGGTCAGCCGGCGACCGCCGTCTACGGCGGCAAGACTATCTGCTTCATCGAGACCGGGATGGACGACGCGACGTTCGTCGAGTTCGACTATGAGCGCCCACCGAGTCCAAGTGAGCCGACCCGAGCCATGCACTGGTCGAAACTCGCCTACAACGAATCGTACTGGCTCACTGCGCGGGGGCTCCTCTGAAGTGATGAACAATGAGTGAACAACAATCACCTACCGACGGGCTGACCGAGGAACTGACCGCCGCGATTGAACAGAACCCCGAGGCGTTCGCCACGTTCGTCAGGAACCTCGATACGGTCAACGAGCTGGTCGAAGTGGCCGAACTCGGCACCGCTGCGATGGACGACGAGATGGTCGCTGAACTAGCCCGGACCGGTTCGTCGCTGGGCGAACTCGCGGACACGGCAGCCAGTGACGACACCCGGGACGCACTGCAAGCAGTCCTGGGTGCGCTCGGCGACGCTAACGCCAGCGGCCCCGTTGACCGCCACGACCTCTGGGACGGGATTCGGAGCGGCGAGCTCCTCACCGGTATCCGATACGCGCTCGCGATCGTCCAATCGCTCGGCCGCGCCGTTCGGAACCGCTGAGGGTCGATTTCTACCGCTATTGTGGCAGTCGGCGGTGCTGCGTACAATGAATAGAACAGCCGGGTCCTAAGGCGAAAGCTGGGGCAGTTTACGGCCTGATCTCGGTCACCGAGTCTCGACTGGACAGGTGTCCATTCCCAGTACCGAGTAGAGTGGACAGAATCCCGTGACGCCGGTACCGATGAGTATCACCGCGCCGAGTCCAAGAACGGGGCTGACCAGTGGTGGGAGCGGAAGTGCGCCCGCGAGCACAGCGAGTGAAACGATTCCTGCGATAGCGCCCAGTCCGATTCGGACGCTTCCGTCTGTGGCACCGACGTTTTGAGCCATACGAGTTAGTAGGACTCCGGCGATAATAGTTCTTTAGTTGCACACTACAATCAATATATTGGGCGTTCTCAGCTGTATTTGTCGATGAGCGACCGGAGCTGTGGTTCCTGTTGCATCCCCACGAGACGCTCGACCGGCTCCCCGTCGGCGAACAACAGCAGTGTCGGCACGCTACGGACGCCGTATTGGGCTGCCAACGGCTGGTTCGCGTCGATGTCGACCTTCGCCACCGTCGCGTCGGTCCCGGCCGCGATGCGTTCGACGATGGGTTCGAGCTGCTTACACGGCCCACACCAGTCGGCGAAGAAGTCCACCAGGACGACGTCGCTGTCACCGATAGTGCTCCGTAGTTCTCCCTCACCGTGGACGTAGACCGGTTCAGCGGGTGACGCCTCGGCTTGGGCATCAGCAGCTGTCTCCCGCTCCCCACTTCGAAGCTCTTCGAGTTTCTTCTGTCGAATTTCTTCTAACTCGTCGGTCATCGAAGTTGTGTACGCGCTCGTAGCGCTTATTTGTTTTGCAGCTATTGTACAATACTGGCAGTTGCCTCGGAGGCCCCCACTCCGCCGAAGTCGACTGGACCACTCCGCTTACGAAGGTGCCGTGGCGATGAGGAGGTACGTTTCTGGACGCTCGGCCTCGAATTCTATCGTGAACCCGTGCTCCTGGAGCGCCGCGACAGCGTCGTCGAGGCTGTATCTCTCTGATAGCGGCGGCCCCCGCTTACCCTCGCCCGCAGCCGCCCAGTCCGCGATGACCAGTCGGCTCCCGGGCCGGAGCACACGCTGTATCTCTGCCATAGCATCCGCTGTCGCGAACTCGTGGTACGTCATCGTCGAGAACGCTGTGTCGACGCTGTCGGTGTCCAGCCCCATATCATCCACCGGTGCAGTCACGAGTTCGACGTTCCTTGGAACGCCTTTCTCTAGATAGAAGTCATGCATCTCCGGCTGGAGGTCGACGGCGTACATCTCGTCGGCGTGCGGGGCGACATCGTCAGTGTAGAACCCGGTTCCGCTGCCGAGGTCGACGACCGTATCCTCGGGTGAGAGGTCGAGCGCCCAGCGCAGTTCCTCGGCCGAGAGAACGCTGTACCGCCGGCCGGCGTCTTCGAGTGACGCCGCGCGGTCAGCGTCGAAGGTGTGGTGCCCCATCGTCAGAGCCTCTCGAAGGCCTCGTCGACCAGTTCGCCGGTGTCCGAGATGATCTCGCTCATCGTCTCGTCGTCCGGTGCCATCCCGACAAGGCGGGCGATACGCATGATGCTGACGTGGTAGACCCGCTGGATTCCCGGCTGCTCCTCCCAAATGACGACGTTGCACGGGAACAGGCCGCCCATCCGGTTGTCCGACGCGTCCAGCGCGCGGTCGGCTACGGCCGGGTTGCACGCTCCCAGCACGTGGTACGGGTCACGGCCGGCATCGACTTTCTCGTTGAGCATCTCGGATGGAGAGAACTCCGTGGCAATGCCGAATCCGGCGTCGGTAAACGCCTCGCGGACGTGCTCGATAGCGGCCTCGTGTTCCATCTCAAGCGTAGTCTGGACTTCGCCGATATCGTCCGGGTCGAACTGCTCTGGGTCTATCGGTAGCGACATTCGTGTACTAAATTGTGTTTTATATGCAAAGCTCTTTTGCATCTCGGGCGAAAGCCAGCTCTATCCAATTCATAAATTATCTCAGAATAGGCGATTGAAACGCCGAAATGCAGTTATATTCCGACCAGCGCGAAGAAGCGTATGTGATTTCGCCAGTACGACTATGCAGATTAGCCACTGCAGTATTGTGAATCATATGAATAACCTTTTGCGTCTTCAGGCTAGAATATCACGTGAGATGGTGTCCGCCGTTCATGAGTCAGTGCAGGATAACCCCAGTTGGGTTACACTGCTGGAGAACGTTTACGGGGCCAGTGAGACTGACCTGCGGGTCTTCGCGGTCGTCGCTGACGTGGACGAGCCAGTGACGGTCGACGACGTCGCCGAGCGAATCGAGCGGCATCGGTCTACGGCGTCTCGGTCGCTCACGCGGCTTGTCGAAGCCGGCCTACTAGAACGGATGACACGCGATGATAGCGGGCCGAGTTACCGATACGTGTACCGGATGCGGGATGCCGACGTACTCGCCGACGAGATGCACCGATTACTGTCTGCCTGGTACGTCCGGATAGATGAACGCATCGGGGAACTAACCCGACAGTTCGAACAAGCGTCCCGACAGCCGACCTGAGCAAGACAGCAACAGAGTCAGTATGGTGCTCGGGTCCTATCTTACTGTTTAGCCAGCTCCAGGCTGATAACGAACTCGGCACCCTCGTCACTATCAGTCACGTAAACCTCGCCACCGTACCGGTCGACGAGGGTATCGACCAGATACAGTCCCAGGCCAGTACCCGAACTTTTCAGTCCCTTCTCACCGCGTCCGAATATCTCGTCTTTCCGGTCATCCGGGACCCCCGGGCCGTTGTCCGCGATGTGGACCGTGATTCGTTCGTCGGCGGTCTGTACCCACACTCGAATCTGTGGGACTGCGCTGTCGTTGTGCTGGATACCGTTGGCGAGGATGTTCCGAAAGACCGACGCTAGCATACCGTCAGCGACGACCGCCATGCTCGGAATCTGTCCCTCAACGGTGATAATAGCCTGTGAGTAGGTGCTGCGTATCTCGTCTAGCTGCGTTTCGAGAGTCGAGTTGAGTGGAATCCGGTCCGTACCGAATTCCGAGTCGAGCATCGTCTCCGTGAGGTCACGCGCCTGCCGAGTGATGTCGACGGCGTGTTGGCCGTTGGTTACAATCGTTTCCAGATACTCCTGTCCCTCCTCGTCGACGTGGTCACGGAGCACCTCTGCCATCCCCAGAACGACCTGGAGGTCGTTCCGGATGTCGTGTCTGGTGACGCTGTTCAGGATTTCGAGATTCTCCGTTTGCTCTCGGAGGGTCTGTTCCTGTCGTCGTTGTTCGGTGATGTCCTCGATGCTGCCCACGACCCCTTCAACGCCCGTTTCCTCCGCCGTCAGTGGTGCCTTATGTACACGAATATGCCGTTGCTCACCCTGCAGTGTGACAGTGGTCTCCAGTGTCTGTTTCTCGCCAGTCTGGAGAACCGTTTTATCGTGTTGCTCACAGATATCTGCAAGCTCCTGATTCTGCAGTTGTTCGGTCTTGTACCCAACTACTTCTTCGCGGGGTTGGCCACACAGCGACTCGAAGGCCGCGTTACACCCGAGTTAGACGCCGTCGGCGTCGCGATAAAATACCGGTTGTGGGATACGGTCGAGAACGGTGGTCAGTCGCTGCTCCGTCCGTCGGCGTGCTTTCAGCTCTTGGCGGAAGCGCTGCTCCACATCGTCGTCATCGGCAACCGAGGCGGAGTCCTCACTCGTGGCTTCGAGGTGAGCGAGCAACTGAGTTGGCCGACCACTGGGCGCACCGCGTTCAACGTAGTCCGTAGCCCCGGCCATGAGGAGATCAAACACAACGAGCGGGTCCGTAGTCGATTCGACAACAGCGAGGACTGGCGCCGTCTCCAGATGGTCTGAAATCGACCGCACGACCTGAACTGGACTATCTACTGAGGTAGTGTCGACGATGACCACACTGTCAGCGGCCTCGCTGGGGACGGAACCGACACTCTCGGCTGTCTCGGTGGTGTCGACTGTCACTGTGTCTGGCGATTCGTTCTCGATTGCCGTCACGTAGTCGACATCGGTACCGATGTAGAGTATCTCTTCAATTGTCACGGTACACTCGCACCTTGCTCAGCGTGGGTATCTTCTGTCTGAACATGTCTCAACGGTTCGTTGGCTTGCGACAAGTGGCTATCGAGTTTACACAATGGCTCCTGACACGGGCCTAGCGGCCAACTCGGTCCCAATATCTGACTAGGGCGACCCCGAAAGTGAGCACAATCGCACCGACACCGAGCTGTCGACCGACGGTGCCGAACTCGCCGTTCTGGACGGCGACGATGCCCCTGACCAGCATGACCGCTGTCACGGCCACCACGAGTGCGAGTACCGCCCACCGAGTTTCCATACCAGAATTCACGCGACTGCGCCAGTAAACCGCTCCCTTGTCATACGACAAAACTGGAGCTAAGGCTTCCGCAGGACTATCGTTCCGTTGTACCATAACCCCGCAGTCTCACAGTTTCACACCATGATCGACCCAGTCATCGCAAGTCGGCTCCAGTTCGCAGTCACGACTATCGTCCACATCATCTTCCCGGTGATGAGCATGGGCCTCGCTCCCTTTCTCATCTACTTCACGTGGAAAGACATCCGGACTGACGAGCCGATATACGAGCAGTTGCGTCGTTTCTGGACCAAGATATTCGCCATCTCGTTCGTTGTCGGCACCGTCACCGGTATCGTCCTCGAATTCGAGTTCGGGACGAACTTCGCCGCGTTCTCGACTGCCGCAGGCGAACTGTTCGGCGGGCCACTGGCCGTCGAGGGGATGATGGCGTTCATGCTGGAGGCGACCTTCCTCGGCGTGTTCGTCTTCGGCCGGGACCGCGTCGGCGACAAGCTGTACTTCGTCTCCAGTATCGCCGTCGGACTCGGAACCTGGCTCTCTGCCGTGTGGATTCTCATCGCGAATTCGTGGATGCAAACCCCCCGTGGCTACGAACTCGCGACGGAGAACGGCCAGACGATTGTCCACCTCGTCGACCCGATGGCCGCGTATCTCAACCCCCGCTTCGGCTATATGTACGTCCACATGCAGAACGCGGCCGTGGAGTCTGTCGCGCTGTTCATGGCCGGCGTCGGGGCCTACTACGTGTTTCGCCACCACGTCTGGGGCTACCCCGTCGAGAACGTGAATTTCTGGGAGGCGACGCTGAAAATCGGCCTCGTCGCCCTGCTCATCACCGCGCCGTTACAGGTACTCCATGGCGACATGTACGGCCGCCACGTCGCCGAGACCCAGCCACAGAAGTTCGCGGCGATGGAAGCCGTCTGGGAAACTGAGTCCTACGTCCCCGAGTACATCGTCGCCGTGCCGACGAACGTCGACGGCTTCACCGACCCGCGGGCCAAGGAGTTGTTCGGCATCGGGATACCTGGCGGGGCCTCTTGGCTGGCCAGCGGGGGTGATCCGACGGCCGAGATACGCGGGTTGAACTCCTTCGAGACAGAGGCTCCACCCGTCGCTATCGTCTTCTGGGCGTTCCGTGCGATGGTCGGGCTCGGCTTCTGGTTCATCTTGCTGGCGTTCTGGGGCGGCTACCGCTGGTACAAGGGCCAGTTGCTCGAGGACGGCCTGCTACACAAAGCGCTGATGGGGTCGTCCCTGCTGGGCATCCTCGCCGTCGAACTGGGCTGGATCGTCACCGAGGTCGGCCGACAGCCGTGGGTCATCCAGGGCGTGATGCGGACCAGCGAGGGCGTCTCGCCGGGACTGACCGGTACCGAGGCCACCATCACGCTCGTCGGTTTCGTGGGTGTCTACGCTACGCTCCTGGGGCTGTACAGCTACGTCGTCTGGCGCATCATCCGGAACGGGCCGCCGGGCCGCGACGAACTCCGTTCCGTCCGAGACGACACGCCGACCCCCGACCCGGATCCGACGCCGAGCCAGCCGACTCCCGAGGGGGTTGACGATGACTAGTGTCGACTCGCTGGCCGCCGGCCCGCTCTTTGACCTTCCACTTCCGGAGCTGTGGTTCGGGCTGGTGTTCGCGATGCTGGCTACCTTCCTGTTTCTCGACGGCTTCGACTTCGGGGCCGGCGCGATATTCGCGCTGCTGGAGACCGACGACGAACGGGAGACGGTACTTGCCGCTATCGGACCGTTCTGGGACGGGAACGAGGTGTGGCTAGTCGTCTTCGGCGGGGCGCTCTTTGCCGCGTTCCCGTCGGCCTATGCCGGCCTGTTCAGCCGCCACTACCTGCTGATGTTCGGGATTCTGGGGGCGCTCATCCTCCGCGGACTCGCTCCGGAGATGTACGAGCAGCGCCACGACCAGCAGTGGCAGCGGTGGTGGGGGCGAGCGTTCGTCGCCGGGAGTGTCCTCGCACCCTTCCTGCTGGGCGTGTTCGCCGGCAACTGGCTCGTCGGCAGTGGCCGCTCGCTGACCCTCGTCGGACCCGTCGTCGGCGTCACACTGACGCTGTTGACGGTCGTCTCGGGGGCGGCGTTCCTCCAACTGAAGGGCCGCGAGCGACTTCCCGAGGCGGTGACGACCTACGGGACGGCGGCGACGGTGGGGTACCTGCTCGCCGTGGTCGTCACGCTCGCTGTCCTCGCGGTGCGCCTGCCGGACGGGCTCTCGGCGCTCCTCTCCCCCTCGATTATCGCCCTCGTGGTGGCTTCAATCAGCCTGGCGGCTGGCTACGTGGTCGCGTTGGGGCGCGAGCAAAGCCTGTTGGCGCTGGGCGCGGCAGCGGCCATGACCTACGGTCTCGTCGCAGTCGTCGCGATACTCATGTATCCCGCAATAGACCCCGCAACAGGCGCAACAGTCCGGGGAACCATCGTCTCGACGTTGCCGCTGAACCTGATGACCATCGGGGCGTCGCTCCTGCTCCCGCTGGTGGCGATGTACTTCGTGGTCCTGTACTCGGCGTTCAGCGGCCCCATCTCGCCCGAGGAGGCGTACTGACTATGGCCTCGGATGGGACGCCAGAGACCTGGCTGCTCTCGCGCATCTTCGTCACGTGGGTGGAAGTCATCGCCGTCGGCTTTCTGGGCGCGGCATTGGGCGGAGCGGCCTCCGGGCCGCCACAGCTTATCGTCTATTTGGCGACGGTGCTTGCCTCCGTCGGCGCGCTGCTGTACAACGTCGATAAACTGGTACAGCGACGCATCGCCGAGCAGTCCTAAGCAAGCCGAAGGTTTCAGTCCGTCTGTCGTCTGTCCGGAAGCGCTGCGTTCTCCCGCCCGAGACCGATTCCAAAGAGGAGTACCGCACTCGGGACCAGCAGGAGTGCCCCGAGCGCCGTGACCATGTCGTCGGTCAGCAGTCCGTAGACGATGGCAGTGGTGGCGATACCGGCTGTAAACAGCGCTGGGAGACAGATGCGACAGCCGAATACCCGACGTTTCAGTGTGTGGCGCAGCGACATACACGCCTGTTTGGGCCTCTAAAGGGAATATCCTGAGTTGTCGACGGACAAGGCGGGCCGCGGTCGAGCGAGATGCGGCCGCCTAATCCGGCGCTACACGGGGAACGGCGGCGCTGCGGGACTGAATACGCCGTCGGCGACCATCGAGTAGATGGGGAACCCGTAAGCGATGGCGACGAGCACGACGGCGATGAGGAACCAGAGCTTGACGTTGTCGAGCACTCGTGGGCTGTCCGAAGCTCCGGAGATGGGTTCGGGAAGGTGGCTGTCGACGCGCAGCCGTCCGCGACCGCGCTCGGCTAGCCACGTTCCGACCATCACGAACACGAACATGAGCGCCCCAAGCGTCAGCAGCGATCCACCGATAGCGATCTGGAGGCGCATCTCCGACATCGAACCCAGGACCGGCGCGAAGTCGAACTGCTGGTACTGCGGTTCGGCGGTCCGTCGGGGGACGCCGGCCAGCCCCGCTCGGTGCATCGCGTTGGACATCAACCCCATGCCAATGAACCAGACGTACGGCTGCATCTGGGCGACGCCGTAGAACTGCAGGCGCTTGCCGGTAATCTGCGGGTAGAGCCAGTAACTAATCGCCATCATCGTCAAGGCACTTGCCGTCCCGACGGTGAGGTGGAAGTGCCCTGGGACCCACAACGTGTTGTGAATAAGCGAGTTGATGTTCATCCCGGCGTTGATGATGCCCGAGAAGCCCCCGGCGGCGAACATCATTCCGGCCAGCGCACAGCCAGCAAATGCCGGGTTCCCCCACGGGAGCGACTTGAGCCAGCCCAGATACCCCGTGCCGCCTCGCTGGCGAGCCCCGTACTCCATGCTCGCGACGACGGTGAAGGCGGTAAGGAAGCTCGGGAGCAACAGGAACATCGTGTTCGTCATCGCGATGAACTTGAAGCCCTCAGGCACGCCGGGGTCGGCGTACTGGTGGTGGAAGCCGACTGGCGTCGACAACAGGAGAAAGAGGATAAAGACGACGCGGGCCAGCGGGTCGCTGAAGAGCCGTCCGCCGGAGAGTTTTGGGAGGACGGTATACCACGCGAAATAGGCCGGCATCAGCCAGAAGTAGACGACCGGGTGACCGAAGAACCAGAACAGCGTTCTGGTGAGCAAGGGGTCGACACTCTCGATGAGGCCGAGTGACAGCGGCAGGAGGAAGACGAGCACCTCGACGGCGACGCCGAGCGTGGCGATGTACCACATCAGCATCGTCGTCATGATCATGAACATCTGCAGCGGGATACGCTCGTCCGGGTTGTCCTGTCTCGGATAGGACGGCACAGCAGTCGTCGTCGGCCGCTCAGACTCAAGCCAGTGCTCCCGTCCTCCGTCAAGTAGGTACATCTCTTCGTGGCCGTAGTACGAAAGCATCCAGTACAGATGGGCCGCAAACCAGTTCGAGTTATCACCGTACAAGATAAGCGTCGAATCCTCTGTGATGCCACGCGCACCGAGCAGGTCAGCTAACGCGGTTTCCGATGGGATATCCCGCCGAGTCGCGTGCTGTAACTGTTGCTGCCAGTCGATACAGACAGCACCTGGAATGTGCCCCTGCTCGTAGAACGCAGTGTTAAGATCTACCTCCAATACGCGTAGTTCAGGGGACTCAGATCCGACCTCGTCGAGGTGTTCTTCGAGCCACACGGGTGTAACGACAGCATTTCTCACAGACTCTTGTGTTCCGCTCAGCCGTGCATTCATATGCAACTCACCATAGCCAGCGGCAGAGCTCGTCTACCTAAGGACATCTGACCTGTCCACATAACTCTAGCCTTGGTAGCCGACAATCACTGCGCAAGAACTGACTGCCAGCCTATGGCCCACGTGGTCAGTCTTATCTGGCTACCACGCTGCAGCGAACGTGAGCAGATCGATACCGATGATGAATAGAACGACCATCAGTGCGACAGCTATGACGACTTTGACAAACCACGGTAGAGAGCCATCAGCAGTGGTATTACTCATATTCAACCTTCGTTACCATGGCGTCCTGAGCTTTTCGTTGTCCTACGACAAATGGCCAGAACCAGCGAGCTCACTCTCCCGCGTACCGACATGAGTAGCGGTTCGATTCGAACCGAAATTGACTGTATCGTTGATGCGTAGATTACAGTAGATGCGGGAGTTCGTCTTCGAAATCCGGTACGAAGCCGACACTGACGAGCTGATGGACCTGTTCATCGAGACAACGGAAGCCCGTTCGACGACGTTTCTCTGTTCGATGGGTAACGCGCAACTCTGGCGGTTGGACCGCATAACCGGCCCCACCTCACTCGTCGAACAAGCGACAGCACTGTTGACAGGGTCGACCTATAACCAGTTGAGTATCAGTGACCGCGCCTGTGGTGGCCGCCACTACAGTGACGTACTCGAAAACGGCTCACAGCGAAGCCTCGTTTACAGCTATTTTGAAAATCTCGTCCACTGCGACTCAGTCCCGACGATCACTAACCGGTATATAACCGGGGCACTCCTCTTCGAGATTATCCGTGAAGGGGACACTGAACGCTGGCGCATCTTCATGGAGGACGACAAAAAAGTCGGGATGCTGTACGACACATTAGGCGGCCTGCTCCAAGACGGATTGTCTTTTCACTTCGACCACGTGAGTGACGCGACTGGCCCGTTGCTCACGCTGTTCGACTCTGTGTCTATTCGGCCAGAGCAGAGTCGAGTGCTCGAACTGGCCGCCCAAGAGGGATATTACGAAACCCCACGCGAAACAACCCTTGATGAGCTCGCATCGGAACTCGATTGGCCACGGTCAACAGTTTCTTACAGGCTGCGAAAAGCGGAGGCTGGCCTCGTTGAGTCCTATATCTCGACGAAGTAATCGGTTCTAGGGTGCTATCCTTATTCTGATTGACCCGCACGTCGCTTCTGGGTCACTTCGCCAATACCTGCGTTCGCCGAGCAGTTCGGACACGCGTACACATCTCCTGTCGCATCACTGAACACGCGCTTGAACTGCTCGGATATGTGATGACCACAGGTGGCACATTGAGGCATCGGTTAGCTTTCCATAGGCTCGTTAGTGGCAGGCCCAAGATCTGATCGGCAGGGTCTCCACAGGACGATTACGTATTATGACCGGAGATGAATAGGTTCGTGCTTGTCGTCCGACAAACCGATATCGCCCACCACGCTGATAGAGAGACGTGCCGAAACACCTCACTCGTTGTCTCAGTTTTCGCTGTACTCCTTTTCGAATCCACGAAATTCCGTCCGGTGGGCTTCCTCGTCACCGAGAATTTCTACTGCCAAGTCCTCCGTGACTGGGTCGTCAGCCTCACGTGCAAGATCCACTAATTGTCTATACGTCGAAATAGCGTCTTCTTCAGCGTCGAGAACGCCCCTGATGACTGCCAGAACATCAGTCGAATCCTCAGGGGGTTGCAGGCTTTCCTGCTGGGCAGTAAACTCGGCAGATCCAGGTGGTCGAGCGTCGAGTTGTTTGAGCCGCTGTCCCAGTAACTCTGCATGTGTGAGTTCTTCTAGAATGTCCTCTTCGAGACTCTCTTTGATCTCTTGCGCTCGAACACCATCGAGAACAATCGAGTTCGTCCTATAGTTCATTACTGTCTCGAGTTCTTCTAAGTACGCACTCTGGAGTACCGTAATCACCTCACCTGTAGTCGATGTCATCGGATATATGTTAGACTTGTAATAATGTAAGAACTGTATTGTCCTGTGACAACCGAAGCGCTGGGGCTAAACAGTGGCACCTTTTATCGACCCCAACATGTACTGTTCCGAGTTTCGTAACTTTACACAACTATGTCGTACGACACGGACCACGTCCGGAACGCCGGCCGGACCCCTGAACGTATCACAGGGATTCAAGCGTTCACGGACTTGGTTGATAACGTTGCTCTTGCTGGTCTCTATACCAGTATCCGCAGCAAGGGAACTGCGACCGGCCCTGAACTCGTCGACGAGGCGGATATCTCGAAGAAGACGGTCTACGACTATCTCCACAAACTCGAACGTGCGGGCCTCACCACCGAGGCCGGTGCGGAGAACGGTGCTGCTACGTACGCCGCCGAGGACTTCGAAATGACCCTGACGGTACGGGACGTAGCCGTCTCCATCACACCGGAACTGGTCGAGATACTGAGCCGGCGGGACGACTATTCCGTTATCGACCGCGTCCTCGAAGAGCATGGACTTCTGACATTCGCTCTCGCACACGATCTCGTTACGGCTCACAACGAGGGAGATATCACCATTCGGCAAATCGGCGATCTCACAGGGCTCTCCTCTGGAATGACTTACGACCTTGTCGACGCAATCTACGCGGTTCGAGGCTTCGGCGAGGAACCCTCTAGTCCGGAGACGTACACGCCAGACAATGTTGACGGTGGGCAACCTGATACAGACTCGACTGAGGGATGAGCGTGGGGGAGCAGCGAGAGATATACACGGCGAATATCGTCGATACCGTCGTTTTTCGGAGCCTCGGAAAACACCCAAACCCACATCTCGACATGCTCAAAGACGCTGTCGAGACAGCCCAAACAGAGCTCTGGATACCAGAACTCATCTACGAGGAGCTGGCAGACCAAGGACCGGGCGGTACAGTATCTAACCCATATCTGGATCATGGAATCGAAGAAGGGTGGATTCGTCCTGCGACGCCACCTCATCCCGAAGACGAGACGGGTGGCACCGAGTCTGGGAATCTGTCGCTGCAGAGGCGTGGCGAGAGGCAAACCATTTCCTCGATCAGCAAAGCAAGTACCCGACAACGAATAATTGGCGAGATGGGTCAGTGGTAGCGTTAGCAGTCCATCTCTTCGAGACAAACAAACGGATACGCATCATTACGCACACCGCAGACGAATTGTTGGCGAAGGCCTGTGCGACCATCCACCGGAGTTTGGCTACTACGAGATTAAATCACGATGCTATCACCCGCCCCGGACTGCGAAGGAGACGTTCACGACACTCCCGCAGGATGCTGATCCTCTCGACAGACAGCGAGCGCGATACGAGGCGCTGAAGGCGGCTCGTGACCGAGCCCTCGTCTTCGTCCTCGCGTATACGGCCGTCCGCGTCGGCGAACTACTCCGGGATCCGAACGACCCACGCCGGCGTGGTGTTCGATGGGAGGAGATATCGCTCGACGACTGGAGTATGGACGTCTACCGGAAGAAACAGCAGTGGGACGCCGCGAGCCTCCCCGATCCGGTGATGTCCCCGCTTCGGAGCTATCGAAAGCTGATGGACCCGCCGACGGAACGGTGGTCAGTGTTTCCGACGTTCGACCAGCGGACGCTTGCCACGCTTCTGAAAGACGAGCTGGCCGACAGGGGACTCAGATCAGAGACCATCGACGAGCAGCGTGACGAGTACGTTCGCGACCTCTTGCTGGCACTTGCGGAAAACATCCGACCCCCGTCGATCACAACAGACGGAGCACGGTCGATTCTCCAGCGGCTCTCCTAAGACGGGGAGGTCGACATCGACCATCCGAAACACGACTATCTTGCTCCTCACGGTGGGCGACGCGGGATGGGTGAGGTCCTCGTCCGAGCGTTCGGCTACACCGTTGCAGCTCGGTACCTGGATAACTCCGAGGAGATGGTTCGTGAGCGATACTCACATATTGAGGCTGGTGAATTGGGCGATGTCGCAACTGAAGCACTAGAAGAAATTGACAGTCTTCTAGATTAGCTGAATTTAGGCGCTAAGCCTTTTTCTAGCGAGTAGGGTAGGGTAGGGTAGGGTAGTTCACCACCTTCAGCACTGGGTTTATACCGCTCGACAGACATCCTTCCAGTATGAGCCTCGAAGAGACGGTAGACTACCTCGCCGAGGAACTTGACCTCGAACGAAGTGTATATGTTCGCGAGGTCGGTCAGTCGGTCGCCGAGCTTCGCGACTGATCAGAACATTTCTCGGAAGTCTCGTTCGACGAGTCCGTCCTCCAGGTACGTGATGAATTCTTGTATCGTTGGTCCTTTATTATCGAGCAGATCATCTCGTTCTGCGCGCTTTAGGACCGCTTGAGCGAAGTCCGTACAGTGGGCTTCGTGTTGCCCAGCGTACTCTGAGAGAGCATCTCGCCAGTGCATATCCAGCTCGAACTCGGATAATCGGATTTGGATTCCATCTTTCCGTTCGACAAAGTCGACGTCCAACTTTTCCAGTTGCTTGAAACGGAGGTTGTTCCGACGGACAGTAATTAGCCGCTTGGAATCGACGATATACGGATCAACCCACTCTCGTCAAGTATCGTCGTCGACGTGCGTTCGTGGCATCTCAAAATCTGGGTTCACACTCTCAATACAGAATTGCAGCATCGCAACGCCAGTTCGATGATTCGCATTTGGGAGGGAATGCCGAAGAATCAAGTCCGACATCACTTCCCCAGCGACGTTCGGAAGTGGTGCTCCCCAGGAGACGTGATCGAGTGCCTGTTGGATCCTTTGGGGTTCAAACTCCTCGTAAAGTCGGAATTCGTCTTCTTCGCGGACATCGACAGCGGCTTCCAGCAGTTCCACTAATCGGAATGCGACAACTTACCCAGCACGAGAGAGTTCACGAATACGGTCGCTCAGCCATTCCTGATCGAATTCGACATCTTACCCTCAAGATCGGCTTTGAGCAAGCGCAGGCGCTGGGCCTGTTTGGCGCCAACGAATTGTTTGACCGTCCTGAAGTCAAGTTCATCCTGGTAAAACGCTGTGGTGACGCGCTGCTGAAAGGAATCGCTGTCGGCCTGCTCGTCGATTTACTCCCGCACGGCCTCAACGAGCAGGTCAGTTCTGTCGGTCCCGATGAGGTCGGCGATGGCATCCAGTCGCTCGACAAGATACTCCGGGGACTGGAAATGAACGCGGCGGGACTCGTCAGCACCCATCTTATGAGCATATCTTGCACATCGCTACCTAAGAGTCTGGGGACAATCGTCGTTCCTCGACAAAGCTATACCACTCTCCTGAGACACCTGACCCGTGCACGCAGCCCAGACCGAGTCCTCAGGAACCTGGCATCTCGTCGGCAGCCGTGGCTGTGGAGCCGACCCGGACGGCAAGACCGTCGAGGGGACGTGGGCGACGATCCGCGATCGCGTCGACCGCAGCGAGGGCAGCCGCTGTACCCGATGCAACTGGCCCCCGGCCCACTAGGTGGGACCGCGCCCGCTACGCCGGCACGGTGGACCGACACGACCGTTCGAACGTTGTCCGACTCCAACGCTACCGGCTGCCCACGCTAAGCACGCTGTCGCTAGTCACCGAGAGACGTCGATAGAACTTAGGCAGCAGGCTCATCGCTGCTGTCGGTTGAGTCTCGTGAGACCAATAGAAGCGAAAGAAGAAACGACCCCACAAACAGCACCGGGAAGGTGCGGATCTGCGCGAACGGGTCTGGAGGTGAGACGAACGCCCCGACCACGAACGCCAAGAGGACAGCCACCGAGTAGGCTGTGACCAGCCGTTCGCGTCGGTCAGCTGGCCGCGACCGTGTCTCCCAATTGTTTCGGGCGTAGCGGACCCAGACATAGTAGACCAGCCCGTAACCCGAAGAGAGCATGACGAATGTCCACAGCGCCGACCCATCACGCGCCGCTGCCTCTGCACGAGCCCAGTAGCCGATCGCAACAAGGTTGCCGACGAATATGACTACTGTCAGAGCGAAGGCGGCACCGAGCAGAGGGGTTTCCACGAGGGACGAACCGAATTGCACGTCTCGAAGTGCTCATAGGATAGTGATATGTTTTCTGTGCGGGTGCCAGCACATGGCGTTAATCGCTAAGCAGGTCCTTGGGTTCCGGAATCTCTGTGCTGTCGCGGTTCACGATTTCCAGAACCTCCGTGGCTTGGAATTCCCGATACCGTTCTTTCCCAGTTCGCTCTTCGAGTAGCCCATCTGCTTCAAGCCGGTCGACTGCTTTGTTCGCGGCTGGATACGACATATCAATCAGGTCGGCCGCTTCGGACACGGTAAATATCGGATCGACGAACGTGGCATCTGCGAGTGCGTGCACTGACGGTGACGCGTCACTGTATCGCTCGCGGTAGTCCGTTCGGAGGGCCAAGAGGAGCTTTGCACGCCCGAACGCTTCGTCCGCCTGTGCTCTGATACCTTCGAGGAAGAACTCAAGCCAAGCGTTCCAGTCACCCTCTTCGTTTACCGAGAGGAGAAGGTCGGTGTATGTGTCTCGGTTGCGTCGAATGTAGGAGCTGAGATAGAACAGTGGCTGGGAGAGAATGTCTGATGCAATCAACAGCAAGACAATCAGCAGACGGCCGACGCGGCCGTTCCCATCAACAAATGGATGCACGGTTTCGAGTTGATAGTGGAGGACTCCGATATCGATGAGATCCGGGTACGCGCCATCAGACTGCATATACGTTTCAAAGTCCGCCATCTTCGACCGCGCAGTACTCGCTTTCGGTGGCACGAATCGCACACTAGTGCCGTATCCACTGTCGTTTGTTTCTTCAATCCAGACGTACTCTGAACGGAATTTCCCGGGTCTGGGGTCGTCGTCATCAGTCCTGCCAGCTTCCATGAGCGACTCCTGGAGCGATTTAATCAGGTCCAGTGAGAGATTTTGGCGACTCCGCCCGGCTTGATTGAGGCGCTTTGTCGCGTGTTGCAACGCGGTGGCATAGTTTCGAGCCTCTCGGACATCCTTCGAATCGTCTCCCTTCTGTAGCATATCCGAGACAGTCACTTCGGTCCCTTCGACCTGCGAGGATTGTTCGGCTTCTTTGTAGACAAACAACCCGAAAGCGACGTCAGGATCGTCGATTTCACTCCAAAATCCGTCGAGTCGGCCAAGCGAGTGCATCGCGCGACCGTGTGCCTCGATAACCGTATCCGACAGATCGATGCTCGGCGGCAAGTTGTCGGGCAGATAGAATTTCTCCGCTGGGAGCGAGGAGCCAGAGTCAGCGGACAGGTACTTTCCAGGAGCTGGTGAATCGATGAGGTACCCGTCTTTCATTAGCGACGTTTCGCCTCGTGTAAGTAAATGATTTTCGCAAACCGTTTAGTTAGGCTGGAGTGCCGGCGCTTAGTAAACGGATGTCCGTGAAACTTGGATACGAAACTGTGCCGTCTCTCGGCCTTACTCGCCGCCAACAACACCGGACTGCGACACCAGAGATATACTGGCTCAGGGGCAACGAACCAAAGAAGTCACCTACCGAGGTCATTGCCGATCCGACACTACACAGATGAAGACACACGAGGACGCATTAGATGCCCAGTCCCCAGATGTACTTCCGCCTGGCGAGGATAGCTGCGTGGTCTGGCATTGTCGACAGCTCCGAACCCGAGACCACCCAGCCCTCGAGTATGCAGCAGCTGAGTATTCGACGCTGCTCCCGCTCTTCGTGTTCGATCCGTCATTCTACGGTCCCGAGGGGTCAGCTTGCGATGCGCGGATTCAGTTCCTCCACGAATCGATAGCGGATCTGGCTGACCAGTATCGCGACCGCGGCGGTGCGCTGACACTGTGTCATGGTAATCCAGTCCAGGTTCTCACTGCGTTCGCCGAGGCGGGGTGGGATATCGTCACGACAGCGGACCCGACCGGTCGGTATGGACTGCGACGCGATAATGCGGTGGCAGAGACCTGTGATGTGACGTTTATCGACGCCGACGGGCTTGTCCGAGGCGTCGATGATTCACGCGACGGGTGGGCTGACCAGGCTGAAGCGTGGCTCACTGGGACACAATGTTCTTGGAGTGCTGACGATGTCTCTCTCCAATCTCTCGACACGCCAGTCACGACCGACCGTGTTGCAGATACATACGATATCACGCCGGACAAACAGGAGGTTCCGTCCGGGGGGACGACGGCGGCACGGAAACGTGTCATCGACTTTCTCGACCGACTCGATAGCTATCCAGGGAGTATCTCCGCCCCTGTCGAAGCACGGACGGGCACGAGTCAACTTTCGCCGTATTTCCGATTTGGCTGTCTCTCTGTGCGGGAGGTCTATCAAGCGGTGACCGAGCATGACGGCGCCGACCGGGCAACGGAGATGTTCCAGTCCAGACTCTGGTGGAATCGACACTACAATCAGAAGCTCGCCGATTGGGCTGGCTGGATGGACGAGGCCGCGAATCCGGTGATGGAGGGATTACACGATGACACATACGACCCTGCCCTCGTCGAGGCGTGGAAACACGGCCAGACCGGCTATCCGATGGTGGACGCATCGATGCGGTGTCTGCAAGCGACAGGCTGGCTGAACTTCCGGATGCGAGCGATGTGTGCGTCGTGCCTGTGTGATCTGCTCCAGCAGCCCTGGAAAATCGGGGCGGACTGGTTCTATTATCATCTCATCGACGCTGACCCGGCGATCAATTACACCCAGTTTCAGATCCAGGCCGGGATGGATGGGACGAATATGTTGCGGATCTACAACCCACGCAAACAGGTTCGAGATAACGATCCCGATGGGGAATTCATCTATCGGTGGGTTCCGGAGTTACAGGCGCTCCCGGTCGAGTACCTAGATCGGCCGGAAAAGACACCACTCCACCTGCAAGACGAGTGTGATGTAACGATCGGTGAGACGTATCCGTATCCGATTGTCGAGTACGAGGCTGCTCGCGAAGCGATCGTCTCGAAATTCGAAGCCGTCCGAGATCGGGCGAAGCGTGCCTTGCAGAACGAAGCTGTCGCTCGCCGCATCTCGATGTCTCAACGTGGTCATGTTGAGGCTGATCCTGAGCAAGAATCGTCACAGGACGACTCTGAGTCAGGGAGCACGCAATCGTCACTCTCGTCGTTCTGAGCCTCGCGAGACGAAGACACTGGCCTTGTTGAAATCCTCATTTGATGATAGGTTCCAGCGGCCGTGCTGCATACAGGACGCTTACTCAGCGCCGAAGAACCCAGCAATTGAGCCTACGATATACCCGGAATCAGATCCGTAGTTACCGAGGGCTGACTTTGAAAAAGTAAATGGCAAATTTATGATGGCAGGCGATTCCACTCGTCGTCAGTACGGGGATTGCATCCGTCACCACTCAGCATAATAGTAAACAACGGGGCCCGGTTATGCTGACAGAACGGTCAGTCGTGCGCCCGCAGGGAGTCATCGTCGCTACTGCACCGAGTTACTTTCTTGCACTGACGTTTCGCTCTCGTCCAGCAGGGACGAGATGATGAGTCGCCTGATTCCACGTCGGAGGAGACCACCGGCTGCAGGTTGCGAGATATCCAGTTCAGCGGCGACTTCACCGAGTGTTGCCTTCCGTGGTTCTTCGAAATACCCTGTTTCGAGTGCGACGAGGAGTGCTTCACGTTGGCTATCGGTCAACCCAGCGTCCGTATTTCCTAAACTCGCGTATTCGTTCACGCGAAGTAACTCGATGTCAATGTCGTTCTCTTGGGCGTAGTCCCAGATATGATGCAGGTCTGCTCGTTCTGTCAGCCAGATTGTGAACAGCCAAGCACTTCCATTGTTTTCCTTATCGAGGATAACACCATTTGCGTCCGAAATCACCGGTGAGAGAAGTATCCCTTCGCCACTGTATTCGACGCAATATATCGCTTCCTGATCTCTGGTTTCGATGACCCGTTCGAATTCAGCAACGGTATTATCATTCCGTAATCCCTCTTCGAACCGGTGGAAGTCGGACGATTCGATGTAGTAATAGAAGGTTCTAGATGTTGGGTCAGTTCCCGCCTCTGAGACCGACATCACTTTCGAACTTTGGTCGTACGTGACTGACTTCGTACACACTATGTCGGGATGCTCGACCCGTATGTCGGCTTTAATATCGGTCACTGGTCTTACCTTGACATTTTATTGTCCAGCTGTGAAGCTATTTTCCGATACGTGGCGGTAACTTATCTTACTGTGCTGGCGGCCGGGGTTGTAACAATAATACTGTGGTCCGACAAATAAGGTGGTGATTTCCGCTGTCGTCTCGGGGAAGCGGCCGAACAGGTCCTGGCATTTCTAACGAGGCTGTTGACCGATTGTGGTGGGCAGGAAGTGGCATAAGTTATCTCACGCCAGATGTGGTTCTTTGAACTCGGTGGTCACGTTCGGAAGGGCCAGGACCGCACAAAATTCTCGCAACCCGATATAAATGTGTTATACGGATAACCTACAGAAGAATCCAGTTCGAGGTGTTTTCTTCTCGTATAATGGCTGCAGGAGATTTAGTGCTGACAGGGCTGATGGCTGTCCTCCTCGTCAGCATTATCGCGTTACTCGTGCGTATCGAGAACTGGCGGTCGTATACGCCACTGGCCGGAGGGGCAACAGCGACCGGTGAAGACTCTGTCGTCCTCAATCGGGAGAAACCCACTGGGCTAATTCGCTGGCTGACGACCGTAGATCACAAAGACATCGGCCTACTATACGGATTGTACGCCATCATCGCATTCGCCGTCGGCGGTATCATGGCGATGCTCATTCGCATCCAGCTCATCGTCCCTGGCGGGGCGATTCTGGGCACGAGCGCCTACAACTCTATTCTGACGAGTCACGGCATCACGATGCTGTTCCTCTTCGGGACGCCCATCATCGCGGCCTTTGCGAACTACTTCATCCCGCTGCTCATCGGGGCCGACGACATGGCGTTCCCGCGCATCAACGCCATCGCGTTCTGGCTGCTCCCGCCCGCCGCCCTGCTCATCTGGGCCGGCTTCTTCCTCGCGCCGGTTACTGAGAATATGATCGAACCGGCCCAGACCGCCTGGACGATGTACACGCCGCTGTCTGTCGAGCAAACTAACCCCGGCGTGGACCTGATGTTGCTGGGGTTGCATCTCTCCGGGGTCGCGACGACGATGGGGGCAATCAACTTCATCGTGACCGTCTTCACCGAGCGCGGTGAGGATGTCAACTGGGCGAACCTCGACATCTTCTCGTGGACTGTCCTCACTCAGTCGGCGCTCATCCTCTTTTCATTCCCGCTGCTGGGTAGCGCCATCGTCATGCTGCTGATGGACCGAAACCTCGCGACAACGTTCTTCGCCGTCGAGGGCGGTGGTCCGCTCCTCTGGCAGCACCTGTTCTGGTTCTTCGGCCACCCCGAGGTATACATCCTCGTCCTCCCGCCGATGGGGCTCGTGAGTCTCATCCTGCCGAAATTCTCCAGTCGGGAACTCTTCGGGTTCAAGTTCGTCGTCTACTCCACATTGGCTATCGGCGTTCTCTCCTTTGGCGTCTGGGCCCATCATATGTTCTCAACGGGGATGGACCCACGCTTGCGGGCCTCCTTTATGGCCGTCTCGATTGCGATCTCCATACCGAGCGCGGTGAAGACGTTCAACTGGATTACGACGATGTGGAACGGCCGCCTTCGACTGGCCACGCCGATGCTGTTCTGTATCGGCTTTGTCTCGAACTTCATCATCGGCGGCGTCACCGGCGTCTTCCTGGCCTCGATACCGATCGATCTAATCCTGCACGACACGTACTACGTTGTCGGCCACTTCCACTACGTCCTAATGGGCGCTATCGCCTTTGGTGTCTTTGCGGGTATCTATTACTGGTTTCCCGTATTTACCGGCCGAATGTACCAGCGCAAACTCGGCAAAGCCCACTTCTGGCTCTCGATGGTTGGGACTAACCTCACGTTTTTCGCGATGCTGGCACTCGGGTATCTGGGTATGCCCCGTCGGTACGCGACCTACCAGTTCGACGGCGCCATCGCGCCGCTGGCACAGGTCTCGACGTTCCACCAACTGGCCACTGTCGGCGCGTTCATCCTACTAGTCGGCCAGCTTATATTCGTCTGGAACCTTCTCCAGTCCTGGTTGGAGGGGCCAAAAATCGAGGACGGCGACCCATGGAACCTCGAACGCGACGGGATGCTCGACAAGGAGTGGACCTGGTTCGACCGCAAGTTGGAGACAGCCATCACCGACGGTGGCGAGGATGAAGGGAAATCGGCGCAGATCAACGATGGCGAACCGATCGAGGACTGACGCCACTGACTTGATTGTTCGAGTTTTTCGGGTTCTATACAGTTATTAGTGGAACTGCTTTGCTGCATACATACTCTGTATCTTGTACGCCAGTATTGTCAGAGTGAGAGGGATTCAACAGAGTCAAGACACCGTCTGGGTGCGAGTGTACTATCACGTATCCAGCGCCAGATGACGGGTGTCTGACGCGGTTCTATGTGGCACGGAAGCATAGTAGACGTATGAGCAGTCAACCGAGCGAGCCATCCGGAATCGAGTCACGGACGCTGTCGTGTACATTCTGTGACTGTCGGTTGACCGAACGTTTACTCGCCCTCCAATGCTATCCCAGCGAGGCGACATCGGTGCCGGCTGGTGTTCCGGACGACGGCGGCCTTACGCTCTGTCCAGAGTGTGCGAGCGAGGCGATTGAACTACTCACCAGTTGGCACCTTCATGGAGAGCCGCAGATCCGTGCTGACGCTGCCATCGGCGACGCCTACCAAGCAGTGGCCTCAAGCTGCAGTTTCTGTACGGACAGAGAGCCACAAGCCGGACTCGGCATCGAACTCTACCGGCGCGTCGGCGACGATCTCCCCGCCTATGCAACGTATACGCTCTGTGGACCCTGTCAATCTGTCTTCGGCGAGTTTCTCCAGAACATCCTGCCCAATCAGTGAGTCCCGACCGAGACGTTCGAGACTCCCTGTGGGAGTGCTAGCTGAACCCGAGTTCTCTGTGTTGTCTATTTCTGTCCGACGAACAGCTCGCTAACGCTCACTACCGATTGAAAAGCGTTCGAATTGTTCGTATGAGAGACTGTGTAGAGTTAACCAACAGAACCGTGCTTATCACAGAGTGTTGGTTAATATATTGCGTAGGCTCGTCTCGCTTCGATGTCGACCAGGCAAAGAGTGAGCAATGTGTGGCTGCCGTCAGCAGTGATGTCAGCCAGTAACACGGGTGGACAAAATTGATGAAGCTACTGGCAGCACAACCGGATGATGCCCTCCAACGATAGCGACCGTAGCCTTACGGAGAGAGCTGCTGATTTCCTAGACAGCATCGGGCTCGAAGACCTCACCGAGGATTATCGGGACGAGAATTCTCGTGGTGACGAGCGACTTGCAGACGCGTTCGGGCAGACACCTGATTCGCTAGCTGAACTCCCGGAGGTCTCCGAAGTGAACAAGGTCAACACCCACCGGGACGGTGATGATATCCTCGTGCCTGTGGTGCCGGTCGTCTTCGAAGATGCGGGTGAGCCAGCGATGGAAACCGTCTGGGAGCTCACAGTGACCATCCTCGAAGCGATTCATCCCGTCTTCGAAGCGCATCACGTCCGGCACTACGATATCCAGTTCGCCTACGCAGATGACGCTGAAGAGGAGGTGATATACCGGCGGATGACTGTCCATCCAACACTGGTGAAGACGTTCCTCACAGATCCGAGTTACACGCGTTCGGATTTGCGGACCGATGTACAGGCCGGTGACGATGGTGACGACGGCGTTCCACCGGTCTACTGGCAACAGTTCGACGCCACTTCGATGGCTTCCTCTGGTGCATACGCTGGCGGTGGTGGCGCTGCCGTTGCCGCTGCGTGTGCCGGTGCAGCTGCGTCCTGTGCAGGCGCCGGAGCAGCCGGTGCTGGTGGCGCAGGTGGTTGTTGAACGCCGAAGTAGCTAGGTTCGCGGGACCGCGCACAACGAAGTGAGCACGGTGGACCGACGCGAGGCGCGCGATAGCGCCGAGCGCAGCGCCCCGTCACCTTCGAGAGCGCCAGTGAGCGAGGTGGTTCGAGACGGCCTCGCCGTCTCGTCATGCCGGCAATCTCTGATTGCCGGGCAGCTCGACAGACGAGCGTGACATCCTCGCCCGCCGTAAACGGCGGGGCTTCCCTTCCACAGCGGGGAACCCGGTCGTCCGGTTCGGTTTCAAGACTGGCTCTCCCGGCGTCG
>Ga0306899_1000173_pt1 | contig 37679 bp, 33 predicted proteins | sample AntRauMFilla3764_FD_190407 | JGI IMG/M metagenome (GOLD analysis project Ga0306899, IMG submission 190407) | Saline lake microbial communities from Rauer Islands, Antarctica - Metagenome Filla 3 #764 (v2) (version 2) | ecosystem: Environmental > Aquatic > Non-marine Saline and Alkaline > Saline ... | reverse complement strand
CCATGGTTTAACTCTGCAGTATATGCAATGCTGTATTGTAAAGCTAGGAAGACGAATTACAGCAGTCTGTTTTTGTAGTATTTTGGGTGGGCAAGTGTCCCATGCTTTTTTTGAAATCTGCTGTAAGAAATTGAACGCACACCCAAAGGTAAACACGCCCTTATTTTTGCACATTTGCCTTGGGTACGTGCTTCCCGCAATAAACACCGTGAGAAGGGTTCGCTCGATTGGAACACTGCCTGTCGGCGTCACCCTGGTGCTTCTTTTGACAGAATCCGTGACACCGCAAAACGGTACCCCCTGGCATGTATCGCTCGGGAACTGTAGGAAGTCCACATTCGACGGACTCGGTCGCGATCGGAGGCACGGCACCTGATACTTGCTCCTCGATACTGAGAAGCTGTTTCTTGTGGATCTTGCACGTCAGGTTCTTGCAATCGGGATGTGCGTTGTTTTTGCAAGGAATGCGGGTGGTACCTACAATGGCTCGACATTTTGGTGTGGTGGGAGCCTTGTGAATGACACCGACGACACGAGGCTTGACTTGGGTTACGGTATGCCCCTCGTCGAACGTGTCCTCTTCGCTCTGAGAGGAATTTACACCTGCATCAACTGGCTTGACATCGTACTCCAAGGGATGGAGTTTGTGTCGTGTGTCGATGTTTTGGATGTTTTGGATGTCGTGGATGACCTTTTGTAACGCGGTGACCACTGTTTCCGTACCCTCTTTGAAATCCAGTTTTTGAGTGGTACCATCTACATAGCTAAACTTGACGCTCTGTAGTTTTAGCATTGCGTGTTTTGAGATTAGGGGAGGCGAATTCTTTCTTTCCTTCTTTCCTTCTTTCCTTCTTTCCTTCTTTCTTTCTTTCTTTCTTTCTTCGGAAGTTCTGTGGTGAGGATTATCATGACTACGAAAGCGGCGTCGATTTTTTTTTCGGTTCATCCCATGAAAATACTACCCCCGTTGTTGTTGTCGTCGGCGGCCCTGATGTCCGCTCCGATACACCACTCTTTGTTCTTGATAAAGTGGCCGTGAGGGGTGCGGGGGTAAGAGCGTGCCACGTTGCTCTTGTCTAACGCCACGCCGTACTCTATCATGATCGGCTCGTACTTGTCCTTGGTCAACCGCATCTGTTTGAAGTTGTTTTCGTCACAGTGCGACCGGAAAGCGCGCTTGAGCGCGTCCATCGGCATGTACGCGTCGGGGTGGTATTCCAGCTTCCCCGAGTTCATAAAGTGCTGGAGGGGGTTGGTGGACTCGGTGAGATCCGCCTTCGTGCGCTTGAAGTACTCGGGAAGGTGGCACCATACGTTGTCATTACCGCACTTGCGTACCGCGGAGTGATAGGCGCGGTTACACCTGAGTATGATGCTGCCGATCTCGCGGTTCAGTTTCTTGCCCAGCTCCGTGTCTCCGTCGACGACCTTGCGCATGAATTCGAACACGATCATGCGTCGTCCGATGCTTCCCGAATTGTCGATCCAACCGGGCACTTCGTTACCCGCCATGATGCCCGGTACCTGCCAGTCGATGGCGTACGCCTGTTGGTGTTTGACGGCCAACTGGAGCGCCTCACCGGACACCATGGACTGGAAGTCGGCTTGTTCCATCTGCAGGTCCGACTTGATCTCCGGTGCCACGAACAGGTACTTGTCCGCCAGAGACGAAATGCCGAACTTGCGCTCGATGTTGTTGGACAACACGCCCACGTCTCCACAATCATACAGCTTCCGACACACGTGCATGAGGATGGTGGATTTTCCCGACGAGGCCTGGCCTTTCAGGTACGGGACGACTTGCCAGCCGTCCAATTCACCGACGGAGTACATCAAGCGACCGATCAGCACACACATCCACTCTCGCACTTCCGGCTCGAACTTTTGAAATTCGAGGATCGAATCGAAGAACGGGGTCGCAGACGGCGTCGGACGATCCACCGAAGAAGCCCCCCCCTCTTGAATCGGAAAGTCTTCGTCGAAGTATTTGCATGCGGACATCCTGGGGGGAAGTACGGTATCGTGTGATCCGTATGGTAAAAACCTGTCTTTCAACGACGACAGATCGAAGCGTGCCACGTCGTTTACTCCTTCCGCGCTTTCGGTCGAGGTGAGTACGGCCTCGTGGGCCACGTACACGCCGTTTCGGAAAGAAAAGACGTGACGGTCTTTGGTCAAGGGGGGGAACTGTGCGTCGACGCAGCTCGTCAGGTAGTCCACGACTGTTCCCGCGTTCCCCTTGGCGTGCGTCAGGTTCAGCCACTGTTCGAAGTTCAGCTCTTTGCGCGTGACGTCGTACACCAACTCTTTCACGGTACAGACCCTCTTCCAGGAGCGCGTGTCGTACCCGTCTCTGGTTAATCTGCGCTCGTAGCAGTCCGTGCCGAACCGCGAGTAGCCCCTGGAATGCGCCACGTTGAGCACGTACAGCAGCAACTGTTGCACCCGGCTCAACTCCTGTTTCCCACCTTCGTCGTCTCCCCCGGAAGGTGCTTCGTCGAACGAAGAAAACCGCGCCACTCCGGCGGCCAGAGCTTCGTCAACTGTTGTCTGGTCGGCGGTCCGGTCGGATGGTTCGTCCGCGACATCGTCGGAAAAAGAAGTGGAAAGAGACAGGGAACGTAACAAGCGCGAAGACGTCCGCAGCGTAGAGAGCGATTGGTCCATGTAAAACAGTATTTCCATGCACCGTTTCAGCGTCTGTTTCGAAGCCCGAGCCCGGGCACGCGTCGCCGCGTCCAAAGGTATTCCTCCGTTATTTGTTGCGGACACTAATACGTATACGTCCTCGCAGCAGGTGGCGATGGCTTCGCGCACGAACGTCGGAGGCAGACGGAGGGCGGCCGACATCACGAAGCTCGGATAAGTTGAACCATCGTTCGGTGCGTCGTTTTCTCTTTCTCTTTCTCTTTCTCTTTCTCTTTCTCTTTCTCTTTCTCTTTCTCTCTGCGTGTTCGTTTCACTATCTCGTTCTCTCTCACGATCAGCGCTCGCAGGTCGCGAAGTGGACGTGGACGTGGACGACAGACGCGACGCCAAGCTCTGACGCAAGTCATCCACTCTGGTAAACACAGCATGTAACCTCTCTGTCCGTCTCACTTCCGCACTCGAAGCGTCTGACATATTTATTGATGAACAATTTATGACACCCCACGAACGTTTTATGTACGATGTACGATGTACATATAAGGTTTGACAACGTTTATTATGACATACGACGAATTCCGATGGTACATATATATTACGACAAGAGCCACAACGGAAGTTATAGTGATTGTGAGAGTGAGAGTGAGAGTAAGAGCGAGAGCGATATCACCGTTTTGTCGAACTGTGTGTTATTGGCAGTCTTTTTGACACACACACACCAGGGGAAAGCACACGACACATGTCTTTCGCTATCTGTCGGACTAGACGAGATTCATGCTGCAAGTCGAAAAAAAGTGGAGGTGGAGGTATGGGATTGTGACGGGAGAAAGCACATGCGCGTCTTAGAAGTCGACCTCGTAAGATTCGAGGCGTATCAGCGCGGTTGTCAAGGAGGTCAAGGCGGTCAAGGCGGTCAATGTGAAGACGTTTACGTGTTCGAAGGCATGGGCGACGCCAGCCCTTGGGAGAGGACAGCCGGAGTTAAGAGGGGCGACGTCGTCATAACGCTTATAGTTGATCCACATCCTACATTCTCTCGTGACGAGGTATTGTCCAGGTTCGATTTACACGCCACACGGAGAGTGTCTCTTTACGACTTTTATTACGGCAAGGACGTATACTTAACACACCTAGACGGATCGACGGTACATTTGCGGTATGAACCGAGTCCGAGCGCGGAAGATCATCGCGATCAGCACACAAGCCGTACAACGACCACACAGATGCTCTCGGGAGGGGGTCTCCCTTACTACAGTGTCCGCGAAAACGAGAGTGGAAGTGGAAGCGCAAACAAAGGACAAAGTTATAGTGGTTACGGAGACGGATATCGACGTGAGGTCATCCTCAAGAGGGGAGACCTCTATGTTTTCTTCGAACTCTGCGTCCCGGCTCTACCACGGATCAGCCTTGCCAATCCGTTGAATCGTACCATATTACGCAAGCTGTTCGGTGCGTGTACGTGAACTCTCACCACGTTCATCGCCTGACTATTCGCATCACGAGCCTCTGACCCGTCTGCTCCAGGGTGATGGTGGTGTTCACTTGAGAACAACGGGCCTGCGTACCGATCCCCCTGCGCATCCGGTCCACCGTGGTCAACAGGACGGCTTCGGTCGACGTGTCGGCCAGGTCGGGAAAGGCCCCCCTCACAACCTCCCTGTCTTGCTCTCCTGTGGCCGTGCTGTCGAACGTCAATTCTCCGTCGTATATATCGTTCAAGAATTGCACCGTCATTTATGATTTATATAATCACGATACATAATATCATTCGGGCGGGAGGATGTTCCGGAGCCGGGCCAAAGACAATTCGGAATACGTGGTGTCCATCCAAGGATCGCGCGCGCGGTCCACGTTCAGCAACATAGCGTCCGTCCTCTTCCAGAATTTCGACGACGATAGCTCCAAACGGTACGACATGGCCAAGATTACCGTGCGCGACCATTACGGGAACTCCAACCTGGACGGATTCGGTGACATCGTGTTCGAAACCCGACCCGACGACTCTTCGAACCTTTACCACCGCATGTCTATCCTCAACAACGGTACCCTGGTCTTGGGCGACTCTAACATTATCCCGCAATTCTTTGACGACGTCGGGAGTAACGTGTCCGTCCGCATGGACGTCGACGGATCTGCACGCTTACAAGACGGTGTCTATTTACCGTCCGTCCGATTCACCGCTCCTTTCGCGTCCACCTTCAGCGACTCGACGCTCGCATACGACGCGGACGCAAACAACGTCAAGCTCTCGTCTCCGGAAGTGGTCATGTCCACGCCACTCGTGTCTCTCGAAGGTAGAATGACGTCCAGCGATGCCGGTTCCGCGGCATCGCCCACTTATGGATGGAACGTCAACGGAGGTTCGGGTTCGGGCTCGGGAACGGGAGCGTTCTTCGTGGGCGACTCGAACTCGGCCGCCATAGCGTGGTCCACGGGAGCACAAGAAAGGATGCGCGTCGACGACCGAGGCAACCTCGGGATCAACGTCGAGGACCCCACGGTGCGTCTGGACGTCGACGGCGTCGTGAGGTCGTCCGACCGAATGATCGCGTCTCGCTATTACGCCGCCGACCCGGACGACGCCGCCATCCTTCGAGAGCCCGACCCCCTCCACACGCTCGGCGCAGACACCGGGTGCGTAGACGGCTCCGCTCCTCCCGTGGGCACGCTCTTGACGTTCGCCACCGACCAGAGCTCGTCCAACGTGTTCACGGTGTTTCCCCCGGACACGTTCTTACGCGCGGACGGATCTACGGTCGATCGATCTGAATATGGCCAACTATTCGACGTCGTCGGAACATATTACGGGACCGGAGACGGGTCCGGGACGACCTTTTCGCTACCCACCTTTTCTCCTCCCGCCACACAGTCCGGCTCCGGACTGATCGCCTTCGTGTCGAGCCTTCCCCGGAGCGTGCCCGTCGGCGCGATCGTCGATTACGCGACGGACTCGTCCTCTAACTCGACGCCACAGATACCGTGCTCTTTTCTTCGTGCCGACGGGTCCGCGGTCAGTCGCGCAGAGTACAAGGCCTTGTTTTCGGTCATCGGTACTTACTACGGAGAAGGGGACGGGCAATACACTTTCGGTCTCCCGGACGTGCCTCTCACCGTCGTCGAACAATCGGAGACTCAAGAAGGAGGGGAAACGCAAGACGGAGGATCGACTCCCGTCAAAGAGTATCTGTACACGGCTTCGGCCGATCAAAGAGCCATCAAGGTCGACCCCGACGACATGTCGTCTGTCCTCATTTACACCGGACATTCTGGGGCCGTATGGTCCGCGGTCTTCGGCGCCGATTCAGAAGCCGACGGAGGGGGGTTTTTGTACACCGGGTCATCTGACACCGACGTGCACAAGGTGAACGCCGAAACGATGACACAAGAGGCAGTGTACACAGGCGCGATCGACCAGGTGTGGTCGCTGATGTTCGCCGCGAACGGCTTTGTCTACGCCGGACTCGGGAACGGCCAGATCCACAAGATCGATCCCGTCACGATGACCCAGGCAGAAATGAGATCCGTGCACACGAACCGCGTGACCTCTCTGATATACGTCGCGTCGATCGGAGGCATCCTCTCCGGGTCATTCGACGGCACCATTAAACTCAGCGCCGCCGGAGATCTTTCCGCGCTACAGAGCTTTTCGTCGGTAGGCAGCACCTGGGCCCTGGCGATCGACCCGAACGACGAGACCGTGTTCTATTCCGGAGGAGACGTCGGCAGGGTCATCAAACACTCGACGTCCGACCTCTCCGAGCTCGACAGCTTCGAAGACCACTCCAGCCGCATAGAGGACCTGCACTTCGGATCGGACGGGTTCTTGTACACCTGCTCCCTGGACGAGACCGCGCGCAAGCTGGCGGTGGCGGACATGTCGGAGGTCGGAGCGTACAACGGCCTGGCGACGAGACTGGTCACCGTGCGTCAAGGGTCCGGTGGAAGGGTGTACATCTCGGGAGACAGCGCGGTCGTGCACCAACTGGACACTAGCGACATGACGTTCGTGGCTGCTTTTACGGGCCATACCGCGCAGGTGGGGGCTCTCGCTCTCACCGTGACCGGTTCGGGCACGGGCACGGGCACGGGCACGGGCACGGAAGATCCCAACGTCACCGAGAAAAATATGGTGCCCCTCATCACGGCGCGCGAAAGGGAGATCCCTCCTGGAACGGTCATCGGGGTTGCGAAGGACATGAACGCCACGACGATCGAAGTGCCCGTGGGCTTCTTACGAGCTGACGGATCAGAGGTGAATCGCGCCCAGTTCGCCGATCTGTTCGAAGTCACGGGGACGTACTACGGCGACGGAGACGGGGTCGACACTTTCAACCTACCCGACGCTTCCTCCCTCCTCGACGACTTTGCGTACTTCGTCAAAGCCGTGTCGGGAGCCTCGACGCACAGGGCGGGCGCTGTGATGCTGGTCGACTCGTTTACGGACAGCTCCGTCACGAAAGCTCCCACCGCGGACGCGCTCAATCGCTCGCACTCTGAACTCTCGGGGAGGATAGACGTGTTAGAAGGAGGCAGTGGTGGCGGCGGAGACGGTGGCGGTAGCGGTGGGTGGGCGTCGTGGGACCTCCAGATATTGTCTTCGAACGTCGAGAGCGTCAGCGTCAACGTCACGACTTCAGACTATTCGGTCGTCGGCGAGACCGTCCGGCTGCATTACGACCTGGGCTTCACCGTGTTGTCCAACGCGGACAGCATAGAGTGCTCTTTGCCCCAAGATGTGGCGACCGTGGCGTCGTCCGCTCGTCAGCTTTGCTCGTACGTGAAAGCCGAAGGGATCAACAGCGTCGTCAACAAATACGGGCGCGTCGTGAAGGTGCCCACGGGAGGAAGCTGTTCCGGGACCGCCAGCGTGGCCGAGGCCGGCGACACTTTCTTCTTGAACCTCGACAATTTCCTTCCGGGCGACTGGACCGCCACGGGATCGTTGGTCTACAGGACGACGACGACGACCTAAGACGATGACGAGAACTGAGCATAGACGGAGCCAAATCGGAACCGCGTCGGAACGGTCTCCGATTCTGTTCCGGTCATCTGCGTCCTCTCCGGAAAGACGCGAACGACTCTGAGGCCGTAGTGATATGACACATAATGAGTCGTCGGAGCTTGTACCCAGGGCGTCGTCCACGTGGTGTACCCCGTGGCCATTCCCACGCTGCCGGTGTCCAGACGAAAGGGGGACGTGGCCGCCACGTAACGACCTACCCTACGGATCGGGTCGTAATCGAACCGCTCCACTCGGATGTCGGCGTAGGACGCCGAATTGTCCGTCAAAAGAGCACCGCGGAACACGAAGCGCACCCGGTTCCACTGGTCTCCCCCTAGTCGTCTTCCGTCGGGGAAGGTGGTCGCGTCCACGTCTCGCACCATGTTAGAGCCGCCGCTGAACATGGGCCTGGAGGTGTCCGACCCGGGGTTGCCCGCTTCAGTGTCTCGGTCCAGTACCAGCGACGACCCCGCTGCGACGTCGTCATATTGCGCTGGAGTGCGGAGCTGTAACATCGGCCCGATCACGCCGGTGTTGTCTCTCACGATGCCGCGCGACACGTGCAGTCGGTACTTCGGAGCGTGTTCCCCGATGCCGACATATCCCGTGGAGCTGTCGATGAAAATGCCCGCACCCGATTCCGCAACATGTCGCGGAGATATTCCGTGACCGAACACCGAGGTCGTGTTTTCTACGCGGACCGAGTTCGAAAGATTGGATGAGCTTGAGCTCGAATTCGAATTCGAGGGATACAGCGCGCCGACGCCCCACACGTTGCTTCCGATACCGACCGCCTCCCTCTCGGGCGCGCTCACGAAGGCCTGGTGGAACTCGGGATATCCTGCGTCTTCGTTTGAGTCGACTATTCGTCTTTGTATAGACACCTGCGTCGCTCCGAACCTCGAGGACGAAAAAGACGTTTCTGTTGCGTCGGTAGGGAAGGTGTCCACGCGCGCGCTCTTGGAGGCCAAGCCTCCGTCGATCGTTACGCCCCCCTCTATCAGCGCGTCGCTCCCGAGACCGTCCTCGCGTGACAGGTGGAACCTGGCTCCAGGATTGCTGGTGCCCACCGCCAGATGGCAGCCGTTGACGACCGACAACGTGGCTCCCTCAAACATCGCGTTCCTCCCGGGTGCCACGTGGAGCGCCTCGCGCAGGTTGCTCGTGCCGACGCCCACTCCGGACCGGACGTACAGGTCGGCGTCCAGTTTGGCGTTCCCCCCGCCGCCGACGTGGAGAGCTTCCTCTGGTACTCCGGCGGCTCCACTGCCGTCGGACGCCAACACGCGCACACCCAGCCTCTCTCGCACGGACACGTTCGAATCGAAGAGCGCCCGACGACCGCGCCCGACGTGCAACGCTCCCTCTAACGCTTCGTCGCTGAAAGAGGGCATTCCGACGGCCAAACCACCGTCTCTCACCAGCACCCCTCCGCCACCGAACCGCGACTCTCCCCCCTCGACCGCCAATGCCAGGGACGCGTCGGTCGACACCGCGTTGCTGGCGCTCCCTCCGCCGATAGACAGTCCGAGCGACACGTAGGCGTGCGCGTCGAAGCGCGCGTTGCCTCCACCTGCAACGTGAAGGGCTTCGAGCACGTTGCTGGTGCCAACGCCATGCATCCCCGCGACGTACATATCGCCGTCGACACGAGCGTTCGCAGATGCGGGACCGGAACCGGGCACTCGCGCAACGTGTAAGGCTTCTGCGGGATATCGCGTGCCCACGCCGTGTCGATTCGCGACATACGCTTCGCCGCCGACGAACAGGTTGCCGTCCGCCAAGTGTAAACGGTCATCGTACATGTTCGTTTCCGTAGATCGTTTTTCGCCTACCCGTAAGGTTCCGGCGACGCTCACGTCTCGACCGAACCTCGCGTCCCAGGTGTCTCGTACGTCGAACGCGTATCCTTCGAAGTCGGACTCGGAAGCGCCTCCGTCGTTGCTTCCCCCGAACACGACACCATCTCCCGTAAAAAAAGCGCGGCCTTCGAACTTGGCGTTGTGACCCGGGCCGACGTGGAGCGCCTCTTGCACCCGGGCGACGTCGTTCGAAGACGCCAGAGACGCACCCAACCCGGTTCGTCCCGTGACCAACAGGTGACCCTCGAGTAACGCGTGGTTCCGATCCTGCTCCGGACGCTCGCCGTCGTCGTCGTCGTCGTTTGCCAGGTGGAACGCGGCGAGCGGCGAGCGCGTTCCAATTCCATGTTTTCCAGAGACGACGGTCAGGTCAGACGATGTCACCTGAAGGCCAAGGCGCGCCTCGGTCTCGCCTCCTAACACCGTCCGTAATCCATCCGCGACACGCAGAGCAACCCCTTCTCCCACGTTGCTCGTGCCCACTCCCGCGCCTGACATGCAGTACACCATCCCGTCTACCAAAGCGTTGGCCTGTCCTTCACCACCTTCTTTTTCTTCTTCGGACGCTGCGGCGACGTGCAGTCGCTCTCTAGGCCGGTCGGTGCCTACGCCGTGTATGCCCGACACGAACACGTCACCCTCTATTCGAGCGTTCCCACCAGGGCCGACGTGTAGACCCAGACTCTCTTTCACGTCCGATCTACGGGACACACCCACCGCGATCACGCCCCCCACGCGCAGTCCATCCTCTATCCAACCTCCTCCGTCGCCCTTTACACGGAACAGAGCCTCTCTCTCCTCTTCGCCGTCGTATCCGTCTGCAAATCCGACCGCCAGACCTTCGCGCAAGTGCGTCGGACCGCCCAACACCTCAAACAACGGCGTGTAAACGTCACCGCTCCCGTGATTAGACAGTGTCGTTTTCGCGCCGAACCGAGTGGGTCCATCCACCCACAACAACGCGTTCTCGTCGTTCCGCGCCTCTCTGACCTGTTCGAAGGTCGCTTCGTTATCGAACGGGACGAATGTCAAAGAACCCGCTATTTGTAAGTATCCGTCGCCATCGAGCACCATGGCGCTCTTCGAAAGATCACCGCGCCCCACCCGAAGGATACCCGTCTCGTTCGGTACCGTGATGAACGCCTCTCCATTCGTGACGTCCCCGGGAGCCAAAAGCGACGCCCCTGCGTTTCCTCCGTTGTCGTTATACACTCCCGTGCGCAACATTGAGTACACCTATAATATGCGGTCCATATATATATGTTCACCGGACCGACGAGATGGGGTGGTTCACTTGGCTGGCGGTCATCATATCGTTCTCTCTGTCCATCGCGTTCAACCTGTACATGGCAGACGCCATCCTGCGTCTGAGGAGCGACGTCCAGATCACCAGGAAACGTGTGTACAGTATCTGGCGCAAGACAACGGGGAAGCAAGGGAAACAACACGGCGACCAGGACGGGGACGGCGAAGACGAGAAAGACAGAGAGAAAGAACAAGAGGAAGAGAGCAGCAGTAGCACGAAGAAAGAAAAAAAACCGTAAAAGGAAAGTAAACGGAAAGCTTGTAGTCGAGGTCGGGGTCGAGGTCGGGCGCATACATATACTCAGGCAAGGGAAGTTTGTTACACCTCACCTCACCATCATCGTATAAGAGTATTACTCTCAGCAGAGTTTCTCCCACTCTAAAACGACGAGTGGCAACTTGCTGCGGTTCAGTTTTTGTTTCAAACTCTGATTCGAACACCTATCTCTTTAGAAATAGCTGGGCTACTGTTTCGAGTCAGTTCCACGGGACGAACTCGGGTCGTAAAACAGCGGCTGATGTTCTTTGCAGCATTGAAATCTCGGTTCACGAAGTGCTTGCCTAATGGGCTGGTGTGATTCCACCAGAGCAAGCCCCTCACCGTCTTTCTCATTGCTTGACTGTACACCAGCTTCAGGGCTCCTCGGCCGGCGCTGTGCATGATCGTCGATCTGAACTCGTCTACCACCGCTGTCGGAAAACGGTGCTGACACGCTCGAAAGACTGACGTCGTCGGTGTCGACATGCGGCCGTATCCTCCTGGTGCAAACCGGGCTGAACCGTACGCCACTTTCAGACGTGGAAGCGGCGACTTTTTCTCATACTTTTCCTTCAGCGGAGAAGACCTTTTCACCACAACGAACGAGACCCAGCTCTTTCATTATACCGTGCAACACGTACGTGTCGATAACGATCGACTGTGCTCTTGCGTGGCATATGGGAACGATATCGAAACGCTTGCCGATCCGTTTCCTTTTTTCCTTCTGCGTGTCTTCTTCGTTGTCGCGACGGGGAGACGCATCGATGAAGCCCTCTAGCGCACGTCCTAGGTGCACGAAGTAGCGTAATATGGTGGGCAGAATGGACTCGCTCTTGTACCACTGCGGGGTTATACCGTCCCTTTCTTCGACGAAACCCAACACGGCCCTGTGCTCGTGGATGAACGCGTACACGTCATCCGACTCGGGAATGCTCTTCTGTGTAGGATACCCACGAATACGGCACGCGACCCCGACCGCGTGCTCGTCGCTCCAAGTCGTTTTGGTAAAACCCTGTGTTTTTGATGACCGTTCTCACGAGTTCTTTTGAAACATAAAATCCGCACGTTTGTCGAATAATAGTCCTCAATGTATAATTTGACAAGAACGGGTCGTTTACGATCGCCGCGCGAACCAACTCTGATATGGCGTTTCCTTTTTTTGACCGATTATCTGAGTTGTCAATTGTGTAATGTTTGCGCGAGGTATTCTGTAACCATCTCGCAACAGTCGTGTGACTGACTCGCAACAACAGACTTGTCTTCCGTATACATGGCGTGCCAAGTTGACTCGGTCAATAGGATACATAACATAACGTCAAGTTGTTGTTCGCTTTCGTATTCCACAAAGAAAAAAATCAGAGGTGTAACATTATTCGCCTGCCGCATTATAACGTGTCCAAGTGGACAGAGCAAATAAAATTTGATTACCAACTGGCCCAAAAACAAGCATTACAAGCATTCACAAATAGCAAAAACAGCACAAATGGACTGCTCAGACAAGGTGACCATCGCGCCCATCGGGCCCAACGCCGGTGCTATTGCCCGTGGCTTCGCAAACAGTGACGTCTATGTCGTATTGTCCTCCGAGTCCACAGAGAAAAAGAAAGAGCAAGAAAAAGAGCAAGAGAAAGAGAAAGCAGAGGGAGAAGAGAGCGAAGACCTGACCGAATTGGAGGAGGACCCCCCCCTGATTCAGCACTTGGTGGTAGGAGCTCCGGCGTTGCACGTCCTGGCACTGTTCGATGGTGACCTGAAAAAGATAGTCGATTCAACCGACCAAGATGCGGTGAGTTTCGCCACCAGGTCTAACCTGCAGTCATACACCATCATCAGGCGCTTGGGTCAGACACATGACCTCCTCTTCCTGAACGACACGGCCCACGAGCACCTGACCTCCCCACAAGAGTTCGTCAAGCATCAGAAGGATTTCGTGACAAAGGTCGACAAAGGAGATCCCAAGGGGGGTGTCACCCCCGTATCCGGGTTCGACGACCTGGTCCAGACCGTTCAACGCATGGAGAGCGCCATGGGAGGCCACGACCGCAATTTGACGGGCCACACTTTCGTGTTGCAGCTGAACAGCGGTGATCTGCGCCTGGGTTGCATCATGCCGACGGTACCCAACAACTGCCTTTACGAGGCGGTCATCAAAGTCCCCGTCTTCGATCCTTACGACATGAGGTGTACAACGGTGTTGACGGGTGACAACTTTACTGCATCCGACATCAAAGGCGTCCGCAGCGTCATCCCAGGCTTCTTCATCTCACTTTATCCTCTGTACGCGGTGCATGTCAGTCTATCCGGACAAGGCGAAGATGATGACTTCAACTTGTTGTCCCGGTACGCGGCATGCCTCAGCCTCCAAAAGTTTGAGTCCAAGCGATTCACCGTGCAAGAAGATGTGGTGAACAAGCTGAAGACCATGAAAGAGCAGTTTTATGAACGGGTCCGGTCAGTGAAAGTGTACTCCAATCCCCACGTGGCACAGCCCGTGGTGCTCACGCTGTCACCCGACCCTGTCACCAACGTCACCAACCGTGAAGGCATCATGGCCAAGTCGGATGACCTGAAAGACACCAAGCAGCGCCCCAGGAACAAGTGCGTCCCTCTCACCGAAACGACTGGCGGCGCGGGAAAGAGAAAGGCGCAGAAGCCAGTTGCGGACAAGAGCACGCCCCAGAAAAAGACACCTAGAACCGCGCACAAGTCGCCTGCTTCCGTCCCCACGTCTGAATCCGAGGAATTGATCATTGAGGAGAACGACGAGGAAGAAAAGGAAGAAGCAGAAATCAAACCGCGCAAAGGACAAGGTGCAAAACGGGGAAGTGGAAGACAACCCTCTTTGAAAAAGCACAACCCACTCAAGAACGCCTTAGACCACCCCGTGCTCGGTGTTGACAATATCTGACGAGGAGAAAGAGCGAGGAGCAGCGTCAAGGACCGAGACTCAATTTTATTTTTCATTCATATACGCCCGTTCGCGAAATAATTTTATTTTGATACATGTATAACAACACACGCACCCTACCTCGTCATATCTTTAGACCTAATGCAAGGAGCTCCCATTTCGTCTCAATACGGAAACTGTTTGTGGACCGCCAGCGGAGATTTATTGTGCAACAAAGCCCGCCAACAGCAAAGCGCCGACAAAAAAAAAGAGGCTTTCACTTCACACAAAAAGAAGCAAGTTGCCGCAGACAAGGCAAAAGAAGCGTTTACTTCAGAAAAAAATAAGTCAAAATACTCCGCGCTTTCCGACTCGGACGAGGTGGGTGACCAATATGTATCCGCTTTCACACAAGGAAAGAAACAACAGAGTATGACTGGGTCCGTCAAAGGTAGCCCCTCCGGCGCCAATGTCACGGGCGGTAAGGGTACCGAGGCGTTCGCCAGTTTCTAATCCGCATTCGATCGGTCGGGGGGGGGCGATACGACGGGTATGTGATATTTGACCGCGGCGAACGCCGCCTCCATAACAGCGTCCATGTCACTGAACACGGCGCACCTGATGGCGTTTTCGTACAGGGTCCTCTGATGCTGAGGATCATCCACTCGAACGTGCACGCGTGCGTGTGCGTACACCTCATCTTTGTGTACGCAGGCGCCAGAAATCGCATCCATGCCCAAGTCGAACAAGTCGTCGTCGTCGTCGAATATGTCTTGGAGGAAGGCCTCTGCGTCGGCGTCGTCGAAGTTCAGGGCCAGCTCACTCGGTAAGGTCGGTGCCGACAAAGCATTCGGTGCCTCCGACTCTTGTTTTTCTGATGTTCGTTCCGCTGTGGTTTCGTCGTAACGTGCCATAAAATACTCGATCGCGGAAGATGAATACGTGGCGCGAAACTCTCCCAATGAAGTCACCGTCGAAGAAGACGAGGAGACACCCCTGCTGAACGGGTTAACTCGAGACCCAGCCCTGTAGCGTTGGTAAAACGTCACTCTGTCGAACATACCGTCAACGACGTTCATAGTGGCCAATTTGTCCGACGTTAGAGTACCGTCTTCCATTTCGCGGAGGATCATCATCTGTCGCAGCACCATAGGGTGGTGTGTCTCCGAACGCACTCCAGAGCTGTTGTAACGCTTGCATGCGGGGGCGGTCTTTCTCTTTTTCCTCTTTGGAGGGGCGACCTCTTTACCGTCCTCGCTTTCGCTTTGGTCTTCGTCTTCGTGTTCATCGACCCCGACAACACCAGCAACACCAGCAACGTCCTCTTCTTCTAGTTCAACTTCAACTTCTTCATCTTCATCTTCATCTTCATCTTCATCGTTTTTTGTTTCGTCCTCGTCCTCGAAGTCAAGGTCACTGTAACCGTCCCAGTACGTGGGGAGGTACCCGAAGACAGCGGTCGATAGATGGTCGGACGTGTAAATCCTGTATCCTTTCAGGCAGTCGTCGAGCGCGACATCCAATGGAGGATTACGTTTTTCTGTGTCGCTCTCGCCTCCTCCTTCTTCTTTTGCTTCTCGGGATAGAGCTTGGACGATGTGGAGGACGCCACAATTGCACACCCGGATCAAGGCGAGGAAGACGCCGCTTCTGTTGGCCTGCGAACCGCCAGACTTGGCGACGACCAACGCTATGGTATTGACGGGAGGCTTCGAAGGGTCGATTTCTCTGAACGTCGAATCTGTCGATAGCAACCGTCCTTCGCGAACGGCGCTCTGGATAAGGCCCCATTCCGTACTGGAATCCATCCTGACGGTACTCTCCCTGTCGAGGATGGGTGTCTTGGAGCTGATGCCTACGCAGTGCAGGAATCCCCCGTCGAAGTATTTCATCACCGTCTCGAACTTGGATGTGTGGTGGTTCGCGCCCACTAGGTCTCGGATGACGTTCTCTCGGTTCACGAACGCCTCCATCGAGGCGCCAAACTTCACTCGTAGGATCATGCCCTCCTCACGCATCAGGAGGTCCACAGTGGCGATCCCTCCATCGGGGACCCTCAGACACCGCAGGCGCTTCTCTGGTTCTTTTTCATGGTCGTTTTCCATCAACTCTAGTGTCTATCCTAACCAACTAAGACTATCTAACTACGCGCTCGCGCGCCCCCCAAACCGTCCAATATACGGATCAAATAAGCGTGTTATTAAAAAAATGAGGAAGAAGCACCAGGTGGCGTCGTATTTTATTTTTTTTATATATAAAGTCCGACCAGCCGGACCATGCTGGATAGGTAGACGAGATGGCGCTGTCAGTATCTAGAATCACTGCGCTCCCTCTCCCACGGTCCAAAAGGATCGAGCAAATAATTCACCTGAGCGACGTGCACATTCCCTTTTTGAGGACATCCGCAGAAGACCGGGACCGACAGCAACGTTCGTCGTGGAAGTTGCGTCAACACCTGGCCGTTATCCGTAACCTGGTGGATGGTATCGAGTCGTTGTCGACCGTCGTGAACGGTGAAGCGGTCGTGTTGATCGCTGGGGACGTATTGGACTGTAAGAACGTCGCTAATGCCACGACGGTGGCGCTTTTGCATCAACTCATCGAAGGGCTGACCAGAAAAGGTACACCCGTGTATGTCACCGCCGGAAATCACGACTTGGCGCTCGACGACACTTCCACTCCGCATTCGAGTGCAAAACTGGACCTGTTGGGAGAGCTTTTGGCGCCTCTGTGCGAGCGTCTTCCGGTGGCCTACATGAACGAGACTGGAGTGTACGGTACTAAGGGTACGGGAGTCCTGTTCGGCCTCCTTCACGTCCGCGATGCTATGGCACCGGGCAATTGCAGCGGGGACACAAGACCCCTCGACGAAATACCATTTGGCGAGTTGGATCTGGGAGAGAACCGAGAAACAGCCGATATCGATACGGACGACTCGCGCGTCTTTGTTTACCACGGCCAAGTAACGGGGTATCGAACGCTGTCCGCCTCTCAACACGAACATGTGGACAGGGGGCGAGCTCCAGGGTTCCCTTCGATCGCGTCATCCCTGGGTTACGACGTGTGCATGTTCGGCGACATCCACACCATGCAAGTACACGGCGTCACCGAAAAGAAGACGGACGCACATCAGGATAATGGCGACGACGGGGAAAGAAGACCCTGCGTGCACGTGGCGAGGTTCGGTTGGCGGCAATCCGTCGTGCCCTGGGCATACTCCGGGTCGCCCTTGCAGCTGAACGCAGGAGAGAGGTTGTTCCCCCACGGTTTCCTGGCGTGGCGCCTGCGAGAGCGTCTGGTGGACGCGTACCACGTGGTCAACCCCCTGGGTATCATGTTCCTCTCCTTCGACCCATCTTCCGCCCTCCTCCTCTTGCACAACGCGGTGTCCCCCATATGCGACAGCGGCGTTCCTCACGCCGTCGATTTGGGCGCCTCGGCGTCCGACCCGAGTTGGGCTCGATGGTTACCCGAAGAAGCCGTCGTCAGAGTGGTGGGAGGAGGCGCGGTGACCACTCGGCGCATGGACGACGTCCGGAGCGCCTTGCACTCGAGGTGCGGGATCCGGACCGTGGGTCACAACACGTCCAGCGTCACGCCCCTCGTCCGACCCGAAACCGGTTCATTTACAACGGACGACGAAATCGGGAACCACCACCACCACGAACCCGCGGAGTCGATCGACCTCTCTCAATTCGGGCGCGTCGAATGTTGGTTGGATTATCTCCGTCGGCACCATGGAACTGGGAGGCCCGATCACGACGCGGTGTTCTCTAGGTGGGAGAGGTGGTTACGCACGCCCGAGGGTCTCTCCCTGTCTCTCGCGACAGAGATCGACGAAAACACGGCCATATCTTCGCCGCTCCCAGAGGCCCTTGTAACCAAGTTGAACGAACGGAATGCCAAGATCGCGAAAAAAGTCGCGGAAGTGAGAGAGCGCGGAGGGGATCGTTCGGAGTCGGCGGCTTCGGCGAAAGTACGATTTTCACTCCGTCACCTGCGTTGGTCCTGGATGCTCTGTTACGGCAAAGAAAACACGTTTGACTTTTCGAAGATAGACGGTCGCGTCGCCCTGCTGTCGGCACCGAACGGAAGAGGAAAGAGTTCGGTGCTTGAGGTGTTGTGTGTGGCGCTATACGGCCAACCGATGGTATCGCGCGGAGGTAAGACGTCTTTGGGAGACGCGCTGTGTCGAATGCGACCTATCACCGAGAGCCCCGCGTCATGTTCAGTGGACATAGAGATCGCCGAAGAGGGTACGTTTCGCGTCAGTCGATCGTTTTCTTCGAGCTCGAACGGTCGGACCACTTCTTCCGCGCGAGTGTCCAAGGTCGTTCCTCCGAACGAGTCTCTCGTAACCGTCAAAGATGGGTCGAGTGCCGTAAATACTTGGGTAGCGGCTCATCTCGGCACCCTGGGGGGCTTCCTCCTGTGCTCTCTCTTGACGCAGAGCAGCGACGCCGACTTCTTCGGGATGCGCGGTCAGGACCAGAAGGCGCTTCTGGACGACGCTTTGGCGTTGGACGGCGCTAGGGCCATGACCGACGCCCTGAAGGAGGCTCGGTTGGCGCACGGCTTCATGTCCGACGCCATCCAGAACGCAATCGAAGGGGCTCGCGCTCGCCGGCCACGAAAAAAAGAAAAAGAAGAACTGGACCAGGAACAGGAGAGAGAGAAAGAGTACGACGACGCGACGGATATCAAATCGGAGGTGGAGCGCATGGAAATACGTCTTCGAGACATCGAGGATAGGGTGGCCACATACTCGGCCGAGATGGAGCAGGCCAACGGACGTATGTGCGACGCGAAAGCCCGATTGGCCCGAATGAAAGCGGCCATAATCGAGACGTCGTCGTCATTATCGTCTTCTTCGCCACAGTCACCGCCACAGTCTGAAGAAAACGAAAACGAAGACGAAGGTGACTATTCGATGGACGACACTCTCGACGAATTGGAAGCGGCCACCATCAGAGCGGAAAGAGCGACGTCTACGGCTCGACGTTTTTCGGACTGGTCGTCCGAATGGCCCCTAGAGTACGTCCGTGCTTTTTGTAAAGAAGACGGCGACGTGGCCCTGGAAAAGCTCGTGCTGTCGGCGAAAACAAAGTGCGAGGTCGTCGAATCGTCGGTCGTCGCGACGGAGGAAGCTCGTTCGAAAGCCGAGGCAGACGCAGATTCGGCGCGCGTGGAGGTGCTGAAAGCCTCGGCGGTGGGAGCATCGACTGAACCGTCCATCGTCCGGCAGAGAGCATTGCACTCGGAAGAATGCGACGTGCTGGGGGTCAAGACCGTCCAAGACGCTGAGACCGTGCTCCGGGATCTCAAAAACGAAGAGGTAGTCGCGTTGACAGACGAGCAGGTGTGCGAGAGAGAGGTCGTCGCGGAAAAGGTCATGCGTCTGTTCGAGAGGGCTTCCGCTACCCGGGACGAGGCGCGTAAACGGAGAGAGGAGCTGGACGAGGCCGAAAAAACGTTAGAGGATCGAGAAAGGACACACCTCTCGCTCTCGAAGAAGCTTTCCGAATCGGAGAACAACGGTGGCTGTGGAACGGATGCCGTCGAAAGAGGTCGGTGGTTTTCCGAGAGGCGAGACGCAGTGCGCGAAGTCGTGGAACACCGGGACTGGAGGTGCTCTCTTTTGACTCGGGCTTTGGAAGACCTCGACCGCCTCGACCGCCTCGACAGTCAGAAGGCAGAAGATCACGATGACGGTGACGAAGAAGAAGGATACGACGAAAGGTCGGAGGAGGCCTACGAAGAGGTGTACGCGACCGTTCGACGCATGGAGGGCGCGCTGAAAATGAAAGCGGACATTGATGCGGAGGTTGAGTCTACACGAAAAGAGGACCCCCACAACGATGACTGTTGGGCCTGTCGCGAGCGACGTCGTTTGTCCGGAAAGGACATCGATGATGAGAAGAAGATGAAGAAGAAGAAGAATAAGAAGGAGCAGTATGTGGAGGGCGCGACAGATGCGACAGACGCGACAGACGAGGATAACGTGACGAATACTAAGAGGCGCGACACTGACGCTTTGCCGACCGGTGTTATTTCGCCTACGGTGACGAAAGCGATACTCGCGGACGTATCGTTCTGGTCGCAGCGTTGGCGAGATTCGTCGTTTAGCTCGGGCTGTGGTTCGCGTCGCCTGTTCGGTCGTTGGTCTCTCCTGAAGCGCCTGAACGCTTCTGAACATGCCGTCAGTCAGGCCAGAGATGGGGTCAAAGTGGCAACGACATATTATGACGCGGCGCGAGTTACGGCCAAAGAGAGCAAGGCGTTGTATTTGTCGATGTCCAACGAGACAAAGCGAGTCGAGCAGGACGACGTTTTGAATCACGGCGCAAACAGACGTGCGGCGTCCGAGGTGCGCGACGACATCTGCGCACTCGAACGGTGGATATCGAACGACCTCGTTATACAAGACGAAGAAGACCAGTCCGTACAAAATGAGCGGAGGAGGAAAACTCTTGACGATGCGACTGGCCGCTTTCGATTGCTCGACGGAGAACGCGACACACGGCGATCCGAGTTGGCAGTGGCACGTCAACGCTTGTCATCGATCATCGCTTTTAAGGAATCCGCGGCGTCTGAAGGGCGTCGAGAGGCGCTTGTCGAAATTGTGGATGCACTGCTTGACGCGCGGAGATGGCAGGTGCGAGGCGAGCGTGCCGTGATCGCCGTCGAAAAAATCAAGAGAGATCTCGTTGCGCGAATCCGAGAAGACGGAGAGGCCGAAAAGAAGGTCGGTCGGGACCTGATGCGCGCGCGCGTGGCCGTGGAAGAGCACACTGCATGGACCGCGCAACACATGGCTTGGTGTGCGAGCCGCGACCTTTTGGAGGAGCGCAAAGCGGACGTCGAGGCGCTTTGCACCCTGATGGACGGCTTTACGTCGTGGGTGTATTCGCACCGCGCCCTCCCGGCCATCCTGAAAGAAGTCAACGCCCTCTTGCGCTCGATGGGTCTTCCGTTGACGCTGGGAGGGTGGTGTAAACAGGACGAGGGAGGAGCGCTGGGGTGGCACTTGAATGGCACGCCCATGGCCAAATGCAGCGGAATGCAGAGGTTCGCCGCTTCGTTGGCCATGCGTGTCGCGCTGTCGCAGTTGGGCGCCAGTCCGGCCACGTGCGCGCAGTTGGTGATCGACGAGGGATTCGCGACGCTCGACGCGGACAATATCGCGCGAGTGCCCGAATTCTTGCAGGACGGCATTATCGGCACGGGGAGGTATGCGAGCGTGCTCCTGGTCAGTCATTTGGACGGCGTCCGTGAAGCGGCCGACATCATCGTGCCCATATCGTATGACGGTGCCACGAGTACATCGCGCTTACAATTTCCCGCCGTCGTCACGTGATCGATTACACCCACCCCATGAAAAAAAAAATCGACGCTTGTCAGGTATCCAGACCAGGTGTAAAAAAGAACAGGAACGGAACACCAACACCATGGAAAAAATGCGCGACGTTACCGTGATCGACTTCGAGATCATCCCGAAAATGAATGCCGTATACGTCCAGTATACCGTGTCCGATCGGAAAGTATACGCGTCCACATCGGTGGATAGCGGAAAGCGATCGAATGCCGATACTTCTGGCGTTTCTGGCGTTTCTGGCGTTTCTGACCTTTCAGACGTTTCCGGTGTTTCCGAGGTGTCGTTTGGCGAGAGACCACGACTGCCACGTCGTAGACTGCAGCCCCAGCCCCAACCTCTGTCAATGCCCCAACCACTGCAACTCCCACAGCCACAGCCACAGCCACAGCAGCCACAGCCACATGCTCAACCTTTACGAGCAGTACACGACGATGGCGGTGACGATGGCAACACTAGTGGAGATGACTCAGATGACAACAGCGGAGATCGCGATTGTGACATCGCCGATAGTCGCCAGGGGCTGCTGTGGTTCTTGAAAGATCTGATATCAGCTGTCAGAACAAAGACAAGCCTGACCAAACCCATCAACCTGGGAAAGGTTGCCACGATGCTCTCCCATGGCGTTGATGCCGTCTTCGAAGACCTGCGAAAGGCGGGCTTTATGGACGAAAGCGAGATGACCGAGCTGCGCACGGCTTTGAACGCCAAGGACATGGCAAAGGGTAACAACCGACGAGACCACCTGTTCGGCGTGCTTATCGCCAAGTGGAACGAGCTGTTCCCTGACGACGCCTCCAAGGGCGTAGCCCTCGGTCATCTGTACGAATGAGTGAATAAGTAAGCCGTCATTTTTTCTTTTTTCAGTGGTTGTTAGACGAGAACGACGCGTCGAGGAAGCCACGGTATCCGCCATCTGTCGCTTTGAAGCGCTTGGTTTGGACGAACGCCCGGACGAGATCGGGTGCGTCGGACCTGCTGACCAAGACTTCGTCCAACGAGATCTGCGTGCCGTCCCTTTCTCGAAACCAGGCGAGGAGCAGTTGCGTCCTTTTGGCGCGCAAGTCCACCGCGGTTCGAATCCTTTTGACGAACTTGAGGTGAGCGCTTGCCACGTTCAGTGCGGCCTTTTCGGTGATCGCGCCGTCCCAAAACCCTATCTCGTCACGGGCGCTGTGTTTGGCAACAGACAGCCTCGCGACCTCCAGGACGTCGTACATGCGCCTCCGCCGATACGTCAGGTGAGACAGCACGTCCAGGTCGGACTTGACCAGACCGTACTCGCGCCGAGCACACTCTCGGCCGACGAACCACTGGTCGTCGTGCATTGCCTGGCGCAAAGCGGCGACGTACTTTCGAGGCCCGGGACGCACCTGACAGCGCGTCGGCCTGGGCGCCGGGATGGCGAGCAGCTCTTCCCACGTCTCCGCCATCACCGACCTGGCGTACTTTTCTTCGCGGAGGCGTCCGACCAACCGGGGAAAGGGCTCGTTCCGACGAAGAAATCCCGGTAAAGCCGTTTCAACTGTATTTCGTCTTTCTTGGTTCGACCGAATGGCCGCTAAGGCCAATACGAGGTGCTCACATTTCTTGGCCCGATCGCGGTCAACGTCCCTGTTTTCGCTCCACCTTACGCGTCGTTCGGCGTCGCGTTTCACGGCACACGCCTTGGCGTGGCGTGACCCCTCGTCCACCGTACCGTCGTATACTATTTCTGATATCATCGAAAACGCGGGCGATCCTACGAGGCCTAGGTTTGCCGCCAATTCCGCGCCCCTGCTCTCTTTGAAGGGGTCGGTTCGGAGGTCGGCGACCAGGTGGCCGGCGATGTGTTCGATGCACAGCCAGTGTAGGCTCTCTATCGACGATCGATGGGGCTGTTGCTGTTGCTGTTGCTGTTGCTGTGGCAATGTCTCCATTCTCCGTTCTCCGTTTTTTGTATTGAGTCGCGTTTTTTATTGTGCCCGAAGAAGCATAATCGTTCGTTGCACGGATGGTGTAAAAAAAGTGTGCGGTATAGGAAATATATATATACGCGGGTCTTCTTATTGTCGTCTATCTCGATGAATTCGTCTAATGCCGAAGCGTCTAATGCCGGAGACGCCGAAGTTATACAGGTCGGCTTGAGTGTGAAAGGCGCTTCGTCGTCCTTCTCTCACGACTTTCGCGAGTTCATGTACGCCAACAAAGTGGTCGCGGCCGCGGCGGGTTTCAGCATAGGCTCGGCGACCAAGACCATGATCGAGGAAATCATGAGCAACGTCTTCCTCCCGATGCTGCTTTGGCTCAGGGCGTTCCTAGCGCGCAGGTTCCCCTCGTCAATGCTCGACTTTTTGAACGTGCCTCTGAGTGTGGTCTGGTCTCTGGTAATGTACGTCACGATCGTGATCATGAGCTTCGTCATATTAGAGTACATCCTGAACAAGGAGATCCTGGGCATGCGCTCCCGCGTATCCGTGAAAGACTCCATCGATTTTGCGACGTCAAAGGCCTTGGCCAAGATCCGGGGCGTGTTTCCGACACAGAAGATCGTCGAGGCGGACAATGCGTCGGAACTCGCGGATATCATAAGAGGTTTGAAGAGGATTGAAAGAGAGGCGCGTGAAAACACGTCACTCGTGAAAATCATACAGGAAGAAGGAAGAGACATGGAAGAGGATGGAGACGAAGAAGAAGAAGAAGAAGAAAAAGAAGAAAAAGAAGCTTGAGTATATGCATAAGGCCACGAAACGGGTTGAATCGTAATGTAAGACGGCATGCAGTCCGCCGCGAAACTGGTGATCGATGCTTCCCAACAGAGGGACATCGAGACGCTCAAGCGCACGTTGTACGGAGATGGTATCGACCGTATGCAGGAAGAAGAAGATGAAGAGACGTGGTCGGCCCGAGACCTGGTGGCTTATAACCACTTTTACGCCCTCCGTAAAGCACTGGCCAATGGAGACTTGGAGGTGACGCGCACGCTCTGGTGCGCGGTGGACGTCACAGATCGCGACCTGATTACAGTGGCGAACGGTGGTTTCAACGATGCCGTAGAGCAGTCGGACATCGACATGCTGCGTTTTTTGACCGTGGAAACTGGCGCGGTCGACCCTTTTTACAGAGAAATGTACGTCGTTCGGACGGAATGGTGCGAGCACAAAAGGGACGTGCTGAACATGATTTTCCGCGAGACGAACGCGCTGGACGGTGTCTGTCGCAGGAAATACGAGACCGTGGACGCCAAGGGAGCTGCCGCGTGTTTGGACGCATTCGTCGATGCCGTGATCAATTACTGTTCGAGGCTCTCTTCAGAAGACCTTCGTGACGTCCTGCGTACCGCGTTTTCGGAAACGAAGCGTCGTCATCCGCTCGTCCTGAGGGACTCCCCGTTCGAGTTTCTCGATGTCGAAGGAGGCGGCGTCACATGCGTCGCCAGGGCGATGGACAGGGCGATGGAGACTCGTCTCGACAGGGTGACGGGAAAGGTGGTCGATCGCGACCACCTGGTACTCGACGTCGTTTTGGACGAAGGTTGGTCGCGTCGGGGAGCGGAGAGAGTGTGCGATATCCTGGCGGCCCGATGTCTCGACCGACCCGACACTTATAAGTACCTGAAGACTCGCATGACTGGTACGGAAGAAGTATCCACCGCCGTATTGCGATCCACGTCGAGATGACCTTCCTTGGCTGCATGATTCAGCGCGTCATGAGCTGTTCACGTTTTGCAATATAAACCAGAGGACTTGCTTGCGTATGTCGCTTCGCGTGGGAGCGGGTACTGCGGGATCTAGCAGAGCGTCCAGAGTCACGCCGGCCGATCTTTCGCAATTCCTGCTTCCTCCTTGGTATTCAGTGGCCTTTCTGAAACCGTCCGTCCAGTCTGTGCCAGCGTGCAGCAGGGCCGAGACGGCCGAGGGGTAGCCCATAACGTACGCCGCGTCCAGGGCCGTTCCACTGTTTTTTGCATCGTATCTTTCCCACAAAATAGGAACCGTCTCACAGTGGCAAGGGAATTCGAAGTGGGCGTTCTTGTTCGCCGCGTCCGTCCACCGTAAGAGTGCGTTCAAGGTGTCTGCCAAGTTCTGCTCCCTCTGTTCGTACAGGTCCTGTTTGGACCGATGATGATCGTCGTCGTCTTCGCACTCTCCTAGGGAAGCCATCAAGAGGGTGAAAGGTGTGTGGCCATCCCTGCTTTTGGCGTTCACGGTCGCCGAACGCTCGGCGTCGTCCACGCACGCGTCCAATAGCGCCCGCACGACACCGGCGTCCGGTATGTCGACCTTGAACGGGAGCGTCATGCAAGCGCAGTGCAACAGATTATGTCTTCCCGCGTCTACGGGTCGAGAGATCATGCCTCCACCCACGCCGCGGTTGAGGAAGTGGTCGATCCTAAAAATGTGTGTTGACACTATATACACATCACGAACCGTACATTATAGATGAGAGACGGCGACGGGGCATCGACCAACAGTTTGGCGACCAAAGTGACCACGATGTCTCCGTCTATCAAGAGCGCGGTCGAGGACAAGAAGATTAAAAAATACGATTTGAAACACGACCCCATGGATTTCGTGAATCAATACATCGGTCACACCCGTAACACGGGCACCCTACTGTCGCTCAGTATCTCCATCATCGGATTATCTGCTTTCTTCGGGAACCGGGACATCGACATCGGCGTGGACTTCATGGTGCTGACCGGCGTGTTCATATTCCTGTACAACGTGTTGTACACGCTCAAATCCATCGACGACTACAAGTACTACCTGAACTATTTCGAAAACACGCTTGACGATTACGACCCTATATACCGCCTGTACTATCCGCGCTGGAAGAACTGGATCTATTACCAATATACATTCGTCGCTCTGGTGAGTTCCATATGCATCCTGTTCGTCGTCGTCATGTACCAGCGCACATTTTCTCCGTCTAAATTATTCTCCGGTAGATCGAAGTCGCGATGAGCCACTCCTCCATATAAGGTGCGATTGAAATGAACGGACGGACACAAAAACATACACGTACTCCCGAGAGGATTCAACCATGATCGGAGCACACAACGCACGCGAGCTGACGCGCCTGACCGAGGCCTTGCGCCCAGAACACCCAGCGTTCATATTGTACGTCACCGGGTCGACGAACATTGGCAAGTCGTGTTTGATCGAAACGGCCATAAGCGAAGCGAGAATGTCGGTAGCACATCATTGGGACCCGTTTTCCCCCGCGTGTTCGAGTACCAACGGGGGCGTCAACGTAGGTGTCGATTCGTACTTCGGCGAGGCCCATGTCAACGAAAACGAGAACACGAAAAGGTCGGTGCTGCTGTTGTTCGATAACGTACACGAGGCCGCGCGAGACGACAAGACCGCAGTCTCTAATGCTGTGCGTGCGATACAGTCGGTGTGCGACGCGCGACCCAAGGTGCGTGACAGCGTCAAGGTGATCCTCACGGTCGACGAAGACGTCTTGGCCACCGAGTGCGGCCCAACGGCTCATGTCAGGCTGCAAAACGCGCTGCTACGTACCGAGGAGAGAGAGAGCGTCGAGCGCTTCTGTCCCACTCACCCCTCGGAGGATGAAACCCTGTCTTATTTTTCACGGGAGATCGCCCAAGTATGCACGTTTTCACGGAGGGTAATAACGATCGCCAACACCATCCTGACAATCGAGCACGATTTCAAGATGGCATGTCTTACCAAAAAAAAGTCGAGTCTCATCGAAATCGAACGTCGCGTCAGAAAAAGACTGAAATCTCTTTCGTATGCGGTAAATTGGGAGCGGGGTGTATGGAAATGTGCCAGGTCTTTGGCGTCGATGTCGGTGTCATCGTCTTCGTGTTCGGTCCGACCACCACAGCGCTTCCCGACCTTCGATTCGGACGGTGGATCCGGATCGGATTCCGACGCTGATCCCTTAGACCAGAGCAATAACAGCTGCCGATGTCCTCCCGGTTTGTCGGAGAGCGAGCTGACGTTCGACGGGGGGGACGACGAAAGAAGGGCCATCGACGCGGTGGTGTCCTGCGTGCTCGTTGGGAGGCGTTTGGCGACTAAAGAAAGCGGTCACGATGGGGGAGGAGTGTCTCTGGCGGAAACAGGGCGTCTGCTTCAGAAGCGAGCCGGTCTGTTGCGCCGCTGATTGCTTTCGTGGCCGACTAAAAAATATGTCGATTGTATATAGGAACTCAACCGTTCACGGAACTTTAGTGGCGCATTAACGTCGCACCTATGGACAGACCTAATGGAAGCCGTAACTCAGTCTCTCGACCCAACGCCGGAAACGCTTCGAACGCCGTAGCGTCTCAGGTACAGAGCGGAAGACCCGCAAACAATAGCGGCCTTGTCGCCCAGGCGTCCTCGTCGAACTCCGGCTGGAGGAAGAGGGTGTCGAACACGGCGTCGACGGTCGGGACGAACTTGGGCAGGAGGGGTATGACGATCGCGCTGGTGGTGCTGACCTTCGTCGCCATCATCGTCATCATAGTGTACATCATATACCGAATCCGCAACCGAAACCTCCAGACCATCATCGTGGTGAACAAGCCCCTCAAGCTCTTCGACATGGAGTCTCCCCTGTTGTTCGAGCGTGACAAGATCCCCCCGACCAACAACGGTCAAGAGTTCACGTACTCCTTCTGGCTGTACCTGGTGGATTACGACGAGATCAGCTCTAACCACCGGCTGGTGTTCATGAGGAACACCGAATCGACGCTGGGAGGCGCGTCGCCGGTCGTGTTCTTGGACGGCCGCACCAACAAACTGTACCTGGCCAACCGCACCAACATGTCCAACGACGCCATCACGTCCCTGGACCAGATGCTCCCCGAAAACAACATCGCCAACGGATACCTGACCGGCGTGGTCGAGTACGTACCCCTCCAGCGTTGGATCAACATCACCATCGTGGTGCAAGACAATCTGGTCATGCTCTACCAGGACGGCGAAGTGTATTCGGTGTTGAACGTACACGACTTGTGGGACGCGTCCACGGCTTCCGGGTCCCAGAACCGACCCGTATTGGCCGGAACATCTGGGGACGTACACGTGGGTCGGCGCACCACCGAGGACACCCCCACCTACGGCTTTATCAGCGGTCTGACCTTTTACAACCACGCCATCTCTCAACGCGACATCGGCACGGTGTTTTCAGCGGGTCCGACCCCGAGCTCCAACCAACCGGGCTTCATGGACAAGTACGGGCTCCGTAGTCCGATTTACAAAGTCGATGGTGCCGTGTAATTCGTATTTTTCCGTGTCATTTGCTCCGTATATGTGTTACATTTTGTGGGATGGAGTACACGGAATCGTACACGTGTCGGTGGTAGGCGACGGATCAAAATAAAATATTCGAAATGATTAACATACACACTCGTCTGCGTCTTGCATTACAAACATGTCCTTGAACGCCATCCAAGGCAAGGTGAGCCAAGTGATGGAAACCAACACCGTGGTGTCGTCTTTGATACAAGTGGCCGTCGGAGTCGTGGCGGTCGTCATCGCGTACTACCTTTCCTTGGCGGTGATGCGTCAAGACGCCCTCGCGGCGCTAGAGTACGGCCGTGGTCACGGCCGAGATCCGAAGCAGACGACCGACATAATGGACGGGTTTTTGGAGTCCAGTCTGTTGGCCCGGACGCGTTACAACACCGTCAACCCACAGAGCAGGACGTTCGTGCCCATCCCCAAGTCATTCAACCGTATGGGAGGAGCACAGTTCACGTACCAGCTCTGGCTCTATCTGGGTGACACCCACAGCAGCACGGTCCGCAACAAAGACATATTCCTTCGGGGTGACGATCGAAAATATAGTTTCCGCAAAAAAGAGGCCGTTCTCGCAGAAGGCGTCGCCCCGCGCGTCGTCGAAGAGGACACGGACAGGATCGTCAAATGTCCCCGTCTACGCTTCGGCCCCAGATTCAGCGACCTGGTGCTCGAGTTCAACACCCAGGACGACGTTAACCACAAGGTAAACATTTCGGCGCAGGAGAGCGACACCGACCTCAGCGTGCGCCACAACCTGATGGGCATGATGCACAAGAAGTGGGTGCTCCTGACGTTCACGTTCGAGGACAACATGCCCATCAACGACTTCGAGAACGGCGTACTCGTGCGGTTTTTTGTGAACGACATCATGTACCACACACACCGCGTCAACAGCAGTTTACGTCAAAATAGCGGCCACCTCTATCTCTTTCCTGGGGGAGAGATCAAAGGGTGCCGCATAGCCAACCTGCGATACTACAACTACGCGGTGGGATACGACGAGGTGCGCGACACGTTCCGTAAAGGTCGTCCGACGTACAGGTCCACCATGGGCCAAGAGCCTATAGGCGATCCGATGTACCTGTCCGAAGGCAACAAGGTGGACATCCACAATAGGTGATCACATAAACGCGCCTCTCCTGTGTAGTGTAGTTCCTAGTTCAGACGCAACAGATGGGTATCCCGCTCTATTTCAAGTACATCAAGGCTACATACCCGGACCTCGTCAGGAAGTTCCCTGACGTTCAAGGCGTTCAAGGCGTTCAAGACGTTCAAGGCGTTCAAGCCGACCATCTGCACCTCGACTTTAACTGCGCCATCCACAGATGTGCCGCAGATGTCGTCGGAGCGAATGTCGGAGCGAATGTCGGAGCGAATGTCGGAGCGAATGTCGGAGCGAATGTCGGAGCGAATGTCGGAGCGAATGTCGGAGCGAATGTCGGAGCGAATGTCGGAGCGAATGTCGAAGCGTATGAACGAACCCTGGTCGACCAAATCATCCAGGCGTGTGGCGACTTTGTGGAGGGGATCGTGGAGACTGTACGTCCTCGTAGGTCGGTGTTCATAGCCATAGACGGAATTCCTCCGAGGTCGAAAATGGTACAACAGCGGAATAGGAGGTACTTGTCAGTAGCCGCCTCCAATAATACCTCCCCGGGGGGTGAAGTCGGTATTCGAGGGGGGTCGTGGGACTCGAACTGCGTCACACCAGGCACGTCTTTTATGAAGGCACTCGGTGCCAGCCTCCGTGTTAGATTCACAAGAACGACGAAACAGTGTCGTTTTCCTCCTGAACTGTCTCTTTTTTGGAAAGATCTCGACGTGCGGCTTTCCGACTCCGACGAACCCGGAGAAGGAGAACAAAAAATATTCGCGCGGATCAAGGCATCCGAACGCCTCGACGACGTGCATTTCGTGTATGGCCTCGACGCCGACCTGGTCCTGTTGAGCTCTCTGTGTCATCCTTTTTCGGTCTACGTGCTCCGACCATGGGACACGACAGCATCCTCGCAAAGAGACAGAAGCAAAGACAGAGATCAAGACGGGCATCATAAATATCCGCAGAAAAACAACCAATACCAATACCATCTCATCGACGTGCCGAGGCTTCGAGGGGTTGTTCACGGTCTTGTTGCCTCCGACTCCGAAAAAGCTTCCGTTCTGGAATACGCGGTGTTGTGCAGCCTGTTGGGCAACGACTTTGTCCCCGGCATCGCGTGCTTACCCGTTGCGGAGGCTTCGGTGCAGCACGTACTGGGCGCGTATCGGTCCGCAAGAGGCACTTGCTACGACAATCACCACGAGAACGCTCGACTCGTCCTGACGGACAATCGAAGAGAAGGGGGGCACACGACGTCCCTGCGCGTCAACCTCCACCTCTTGAACGAGATCATAGGGCGCCTTGCCGGCGACGAAGACGCGCGCATGCGTCAGGTCGACGCCGACTATTATGATCCGCGAAAGAGACGTAACGACCATACCTCTTCGGAGGCGATCCTCCATCCGGACGTCGTCCGTCCACGCGAAGCGGGGTGGAGGCTCCGGTACTATCGTCATCTGTTTGGTCCTGACCAACGGGGCATCGTCGAACGGGCGTGCCTGAACTACCTCGAAGGGTTGGAGTGGAGCCTGAACTATCACTGCCAACTGGGCGTGGACTGTACCTGGTACTATCGCCACGCTTACGCCCCGACCGCATTGGACCTCGGTAACTTCCTGGCCTTGAATGCCGATCGCATCATGCGATTGGGTAGACTGGCACCCTCGCCAAAACCACACGGTCTGAACGAGGAGATGCAGCTCCTCATGGTGCTACCCCCGCAATCTCTGTTGACCGTACTTCCCGAGTTTGCCGACATCGCGTCGGACCCGAGGAGAGGGTGCGTCCAGTTCTATCCCCACCTGTTTCGGACGATGTCTTACCTCAAACGGCACAGATCAGAGTGCGTACCCGTCCTTCCTGAGATCGACTCCGAACTGATAGCGGAGCAATATCGCGTCACGAAAGCCAAGACCAGGGCCAAAACGCGCGTGCGCCGAATACCACAAGGCTCGGCTGCGGCCACGAAGGATGACGTAACTCCTACGGTTCACTAGTTCACGCGTCGAAAGACACCCATACCATATCGTCTCCGTTTTTGGTCATGCGATACAACTTGTGGACGTCGTCCGTTCGAATAACTTGGTAGAATATGACTTTCTTGCCGGTGAGGTTCCTTTCTCTGGACAGTAGCGTGAAATCGTGTTTACGGAGCACCTGTTTGAGGATCGTGATTGCTCGCCTGTCGGTCACGTCCTTCAAATACACTTTCGCGGTACAAGGCGTGTAGTACGCGCCGGCCAGATCGTCTACGATCGCCCTCAACTTGTTGACAGTGTCCAACTTCACGAGGTCCAGCTTGCAAAACGCGCGGTTATCGTCGACTGAACGCAACCCGAAGCACCCCAGAAGCATGTCCAGGACCCTGGATCGCTCTTCCACCTTCGTCAGAGGTGGATCTACCACCTCTTCGTCCGCGAAACTGTATTCGTTTCCTCCTCTTTCTTCTTCTTCTTCCTCTTCCTCTTCCTCTTCCTCTTCCTCTTCCTCTTCCTCTTCCTCTTCCTCTTCCTCTTCCTCTTCCTCTTCCTCTTTGGTACTCTCTTTCTCAAAGGTGTCTGCGTTGGTGTCAGCGTCGGGGTCGATTCGAGGAGGTGTCGTCGTCTTGTTAGGTGTCGATAAGTCGGGTTCCATCACGGGTTCGCGGGGGATATATGCTTTATAGATGACAAGATTTATTACCACGGTACGTCTGTCGAGTGATAAATATCACGGCGGTAATTGGACAGCGATTGCCGATGACGTCCATAACGGCGTAAAAACGAGCGGTTCGGACTTCGCGACAGAACTCGGCGCCGCCAATCGAGTGGGAATTGGAATTAGAATTGGAGGGACTACGGACGAACACGGTATCACGCGATCGTTCCAAAATAAAAAATAAAAAATAAAAATCGACGGTCGATGGACACTCATGGAGTGACCACGTGTACGCGCTCAGTCGATCTTCATCCGTCAATCATTATCATGCGGTCCGTCGACCCGGTCCTGTCGTTTTTGATCAGACTTTTCGCGAGGAAGGTCAATGCCGACGACGTCGATAAGGAGATGACTCGACATCGTACGAGCAGTGTGTGCATCGTCCACGATCACCCCATCAGGACAAAGTGGTCCAGGTTCCTCGCCGGCGACAAGTGTCAAACTTGCGACAGAGACGTTTACGATTGCCGTTGAGACAAGAACGAAGAGGAATGACGACATTCCTTTTTTTAGCTTGGTTCGGTGGCCATCAGCCGATGATGGGGGCGTACTGGATGCGCGCATGCGCGAGGTTGTCGTACGCGGTCTTGGCGACGTTCTTGGTGAGGCGACTCGACCCCCTGGTATTCCCGGCTTTGAGGAATGCGACCATGTTGTGTTTAATGAGTGCTTTCAAAAGGGAACGGGCGTCCTTACCCACGCGCACGGAGTGTGTGCGGTTTTTGTTGTAGGCCTTGACCAGGGCGTCGATGAGAGCGTCCGACATCTGTTTGTCATCGTGGTCGTTCCCGTATCCTCCACCTGCAAGTACTCCGTCGGTGAAAGCTCGGTTGCTGATGGGCAGTGATGTGCGGGTCATGTCAGTCGACCAGGGTCGGTGTCCGACGGGCACTTCGAGCGCGTAATTTCCAGAATCGTGGCCAAAATATTCGGAAGGTAGCACGGCTTTCCCCCCGCGGTGAGTGGCTGTTGTCACGTGTTTGCGTTTTCCTTGAGGCTCACAGAGTACGGTGGACAATCGAGCGAGGAGGAGGAGGTGTTGGGAGCTGACGGTGGTTCGTGACCCGCAGGAAGATATCACGAGATATGCGGCATCGAGCACCTTTTTCGTCACGGCCACGGCCATCTCTCGTAGAGTGCCATAATCTTCGACGGAATCCTCCGGAAACCCGGCGCACTTTGCGATGTAGCTGAGAGGTTTCTGGTGCGGGTGGGAGTGTCCGTTCGACCTCGACATTATTTTGTGTTACTGCTATTATATGAGATAAATATATAAGAGATAAGATGTTTGTGTCCCTCGACAGCAACAAACCCAAGCCTTCGCGGGGGAGGGTCGATCTGTCCGCCACTCCTCCTCCTCCCTTCAGTCTATTTTCGATGGACACGGGAGAAAGGGGTGGTAGCGCGTGTGGAGCGCCCGAAGGAAACTCGACGCTCCGTGGGACAGAAGCTTCTCCCGTGTCCGAACTGTTTTTCAGCCGCGACAACTTTGCGGCTTTACAACACGGTCTGCGCTACAGGGTGTGGGTCGAAACCCGAGAGGTCATATCGGAGCAGCCCGAGACGGAACTCCTCGTCGTCATGCGCTCCATCTACCTGCAGTACAGCAGAAACGAGGCTTTCGAGGTGGTACAGCAGGTGCGTGAGTTGAACGCGTTGGTGCTGGACTACTGCGTGCGGGTGGTAGTGGCGGAGGTCGGTGTGAACCTCCAATACCGCAAGGACATCTCGACGTTGCCGGTGCCCCTGGATAGGGCGCCTCTGGCCACGACGAAGGGGAGCCGCACACTCGAGATGTTCAAGTTCTGATGGAAAAAAAAAGTCGGGCGCTACATTATATTATATAGAAGTGGTACGGACGAAAGACATGGTCGCAGCAGACTCGCGCAGTCAAAAGAGGTCTCTGTACAGAAACACGATCATCTTCGCCATAGTGGCCGCCATCATCACGGTCGCCATGTTGGGCGTGGCTGTCTTCGTCCCCAACGTTACCTACTTCCGCGTGATGTTCCTGACCATCGAGATCGGCCTGTTGGCCATCATCATCCACGCCCTCATCAAGATCAGGAAGCACGAGAACAAGATACAAGCCCTCATGAAGAACGCCGCAAATAATGTGTTGGAGTCCAACACCTGCCCCAACTTTTACACTTCTCACCGTACTAACGATGGATCCGTCATATGCCGTAACGAGTACACATCGCCACGCCACGGAACCATGTTCGAGTTCGCGAGCCGACGGAACCGACCGGTGCCCGACGAGGTCATGCTGTCCGACATCGACGGGAAACCGGTCAAAGAGATGTGCAAGATCGTGGACCCTTCTGACGAGGGAAGGCACAACTATAACGTACCTTGGACGGAACTACGTACAAAGTGCGACACCATCATGAACAGCATGTGACCTCGACGCGGTATTTTTTCTTCGGATGAAACAAACAAGCAAAGATGGTGCAACCCAGGCGGTCGTCTCCGAAACCACGCGTACGAGGTGGCGGCATGTTCTCTTTCGCTGATAAACAAGGACAAGGACTAGTGCCAGGACAAACGAAACAAACGAAACAAAAACCAAGCCAACGACAAGAGGAGCTCCGGGCTCCACGTCCTCCTCCTCCTCCTCCTCCTCCTGTCGCACAATCGGGTAAAAACAAGGCGGTGGCCGAAAAGGACATGGTCCAGCTCCTGGCCGAATCCATGGAACAGACCAAGCGCGCAAACGCGAGGGCGGATGCTTTGGCAAAGGAATTGAAGCAACAAACGCTGCGGTACAAAAAGGACCGAATGCAGATCGTGAAAAGGGTCGAAAAAATGAAATCCCAAATCCAGAAACAACTGATCAAGACGCGTGACGGCATGATCGCCGATGTGAACAAGATGAACAAGAGCCCGAACACGACACCGGAGCAAAAACAGCGCAACGAAAGTATGATAGACCGTATCAAGGACGGGTTCGGAGTGGCGCTGGGCGTCATCGCCGCGTTCATCGTAGTAGACTTGGCGTTCAGCGCTCTGTCCGCTTTGGGAAATGCCGGAAATGCCGGAAATGCCGGAAATGCCGGAGATGCAGAAGCAAACGAGGCAGACCAGGTAGAAGAAGAGGACGAAGATGAAGAAGAAGAGGACGAAGACGACGAAGAAGAAGAAGAATATGAAGAAGAAGTCGACGACGAAGAAGTGTATGACGAAAACGACGACGTCACTGGTAGTTTCGACGCAGACGTAGGTTTTGGCGGAGGAGGTGGCCAAAAACGAAACGGACGCGAAAACAAAAACGGGACCGGAATGAAGAGAGGTAGAGGTAGAGGTAGAGGTAGAGGTAGAGGAACCGAAACCGGGTCGAAGCTAGACATGAAAGGTGGATGCGGGTGTGCAAGTGGTAGAACGTTAGGAATATGAAAAAAATAGTCATCGACATCATTATGTATCCTCCGAGGTGATGACACGTCGGAGGTACGTCTTTTTTGACGTTTTTGACGTTTTTGACGTTAGTGCACCGCAAACCGAAGGACTTGCCGTCGACGTTGACGTTGACGTTAACGTCGGTATCGAATACGGTCGACCATCCACGACGGTATTCCGTATAAAATCGAGATTGCTTTCGAGTAGGGTTTTGACGAAATAGTACGCGTCGTCTAGTTGAGCGTAAGTATGCGCACCCGTGATAATAATACACCCGCTTCTGAAAATTGCGACGGTCAAACGACGGCAATCTCCTTCTCCAGCTCCCGATCCTTTACCGTCGCATCGATGGAGGGAATTATTATCAGTAGACATCTTGCTACTGCTGCCACTGTTACTGCTGTTACTGCTGTTAATGTTGCGGCTGCGACTACGACCTCGGCCCACTGCTCCACATCCCGTGCACCGACACACACCGTCTTGAACGGGATTGTGCGCGTTCCAAGAAAACTGAATCTTCACTCCAGGGTAGATACAGGGCTCGAAAGAACACATCACGGCGTGATCACGGAGAAGTACCGTGTAAAGCTTCTCTCTATTGAGTGGGATGCCCGAGTTGTGGTCGCTGTTGATGAGACATACACGATAAGACACATTCTTCAGGGCGGATGCGTCATGTAAAAAGACACCCTCATTTCCATCCTGTCGCAGCGAGTCGTGTATGCGCCTGATCTCGTGTATCAGCAAATCTATACAGAGCGAACCCTGCTCGATGCACTTGACGCCGGTGATTTGCAGGTTTCCGTTCCTGAAAAGTTTGACGTTCAGGTTGGTATGAAGGACGTCCTCACGAGACGCAACTATAACAGAAGAGGATGGAAGAGGAGCAGGAGGAAGTACGGATGGACACGCGACGTCTTTGGGGCGCTGTTCATTTGTTCTTTCTTCCGCTTCCGCTTCCAGTTTATCTTTTTTTTTGGCAGAAGTTGCAGTGGTCGTCGTCGTGAAGCTTTCCGTCCTGTCGAAACCGGTATCGTAATGGAGAAGCGGCGTCCGAATTATCACGGTGACTTGGTTATCAAAATGTCGCGAGTCGTTCCATCGTTTTGTCGTCGGTGTCTTTTCATCTTCCTCTTCACTCTTCTTGTATTCTTCGTCTTCGTCTCCACGTTTCCCCCTCTTTTTCTTGTTTTTCTTCTTTTTGGCGTCTCCTGTTTTATCGTCCAGTGTCTGGCCTTCGTAAGAACGGTGGCACTTACTCGCCGAAGAGTTTGTGTATTCCACGGATAAAAACCGAGAGGAAGACAGTTCCAAATTTCCGTAAAGCGTGTCCAGGTCTATCGCGGTGCCTATACTCCCCACCGCCGTGATCGTTGAAATGCGATACGGAGAGTATGTGTGCGACATGATCCGATCCTAGTGTGATATCCATTAGACACGTCGCCTTTATGTCGATGTCAATCTCAATCTCACCAGGGGAGCTGTGTATCCGCTACAGACGGTGCTCTGCATCCAGGGAGACACCACAGTCGGTGTGATCCGAGGCTCCGAACGCAATTGCCTGTTCGCGAGTCCGTGCATCGGCTCGCGCGCCGGAACGGTCGCCGCGTACCTCAGGTTGTAGGGAACCACGTTCAAGGCGTCTTTCAGGTTGACGTGCACCTGAACCCCGGAATTGCTCTTGCACCCATCTCGTAGAGCAAAAGGCACGTTCAACTCCCTCAAAGCCTCCGTAAAAGCAGAGGGCATGGAGTACACGTTCATCAAAAAAGCGTCCATCGTTACAGCAGTTTTCAAAACAAGCATGGGACACCTGCCCATACTACTGTAAATCGTCTTCCTAGCTAAACAAAACAACATAAGTTGAAATGAAAGCCATTATATCCTCCTGGCGACGATGCACACAC
>Ga0306899_1000171_pt1 | contig 37762 bp, 26 predicted proteins | sample AntRauMFilla3764_FD_190407 | JGI IMG/M metagenome (GOLD analysis project Ga0306899, IMG submission 190407) | Saline lake microbial communities from Rauer Islands, Antarctica - Metagenome Filla 3 #764 (v2) (version 2) | ecosystem: Environmental > Aquatic > Non-marine Saline and Alkaline > Saline ... | reverse complement strand
TTCAACCTTCAACCTTCCACCTTCCACCTTCCACCTTCCCACCTCCAAACCTTCCCACCTACAAACCAAATGACTCCCCGCCAACGCTTTCTCGCCGCTGTCCATCAAGAGCCTGTCGACCGCCCACCCGTGTGGTTAATGCGGCAGGCTGGGCGCTACCTTCCGGAATACCGCGAACTCAAAAAACAGCACGACTTCCTCACCATGGTGCGCACGCCGGAGTTGGCTACTGAAGTGACGCTCCAACCAATGCGCCGCTTCCCCCTCGATGCCGCGATTATTTTCTCTGACATCCTCGTCATTCCAGAAGCACTCGGACAGGGCTACCATTTTCGCGATAAAGGCGGAATCGGAATGGACTACCCGCTCGACAGCCCGGAAAAGATCGAAGCGCTCGATCCACTCAGAATGCAAGAGAAGCTCAGCTACGTGGGCGATGCCCTGCGTATGACCCGCACCAAGCTGGGCGAGGACACGGCACTGCTCGGCTTTTGCGGTTCGCCCTGGACGCTGGCCTGCTACATGCTCGAAGGCGGATCCGCCAAGGACTTCACCGCTATCAAGCAGCTCGCCCTTGGAGCACCCGAACAATTCGAGGCCCTGATGCAGAAGCTCAGCTACGCCATCATCGACTATCTCCACATGCAAATCGATGCGGGGGCGGATGCCGTGCAAATCTTCGACTCTTGGGGTGCGATCTGCCCGGCTAGCCACTACGAGGCCTGGTCGCTGCGCTGGATCCACCACATCATCCACGAACTCAAGGGTCGCGCCCCCGTCATCCTCTACGCCAAAGGGATGGGGCATAAAGCCGCCGACCTGATGCATACCGGTGCCAAGGTCATCAGCCTCGACTGGACGATCGACCTGCGTCGCATGCGGCAGAGCATCGGCCACGGTGCGGCGGTGCAGGGTAACCTCGATCCCGTCGTCCTGACCACCACCCCGGAAATCACCCGCCGCGAAACACAACGCGTGCTCGAGGCAGCCGGGCACAATCCCGGCTTCATCTTCAACCTCGGCCACGGCATGATCCCAAGCGCCAAGATCGAATGTGTGGAAGCGCTGATGGAAACGGTGACGGGGAAAAACTAATCCTTCGACACCGGGTGCTCCCCGACCCAGCGGAAATCGAGTGCATCGAGCAGTCGGATATGCTCAGCCAGAAGCATTCCCTTTCGGGCACGCTGCCTCTGCTGGGCAACAAATTCGGCGAGCGCTTGATTTTCCGGGTAAGCCCGGGGAACATCACTATGACCGCGTTGCCTATGGAAATCCTTGAGCGTCTCATACTCCCGCCTCCAGGCGGGGGTGACCTCTCGTATCGGTGAGAAGACGAAGCCCACCTTGCGCAGCTCGCTAAGTTCCCGCTCGTTCAGCGTTCCTTTACGCTTGCGCCCACGGATGCCTTCGACGAAAGCGCCCAGCTTCCTATCGGTATATCCCCGGGGCACCCGCGCGTGGCCATGTTCTTTGATGAAGCAGCGCAGCCGTTCCAGTCGGTCCTCCCAGTCCACCTGAGGGGGCGGTTCGGGTAAATGCTGCGGCTCGAAGCCGATGCTTTCCAATTTTTCGATTTGCCAGTGGTCCAGAGCACCGGACGCAATTTTTTTCGCCTGCCGCTTCATCCAGGATCTATGCCGCTCGGGGAAGCGCCCGACCTTGGGCAAACGTCCGCCGTGCTCGGCCTCTACAATCAACTGAATTTCGCTGAATTTCTTCAACCAGGGGGAGATGTGCGACTTTTGCGACTTTGTGCGGGCGATGGCATTACGCGGCGGCACACCCAGCGCTTTGAGCTGCTTCAGCTTTTCTGGCAGGAGTATGCCTTTCCGCATCCGCTCCTGTTGAATGGCAAACCATTTACCGAGTGCCGGGTCCTCACAGTAGCTGGATGGCACCTCAACGTGGCCAAACTTTTTTTTGAAGGTGCGCAACTTCTGGTAGCTGCCCTGCCACTCCCGCTTGCGGGCTGCCCTCCCATCGAACTCAAAACCCTTGGCCTCGAACTCTTTAACCATCTCCGGGCGCAGCTTCCCTTTCTTATAAAGCGCGCGCATTCGCGAAACCCAGGGACGTATCGATTCGTCCGTGCGCACCGGGAACGGAGCCGTTGGGCCATGCGCTGCCTGTAGTTCGCCGTAGCGATCGAGTTTTGCCCGCCAGCGGCCTTCTATCTTTTTTCGTGCTTCTTCTTTACTTTTGGCGGCGGCAGGTGCCTTCACCGTCCAGTCGAAGTCGAGCGCATTAAGGGCATCGATGCGCCACTGTGGCATTTTACCATTGCTGTGGACGAGGGCCTGATGAGCCGCCCAGCGCTCAGCCGTCGGCATCTGGCCGGCCGCATAAGCTTTAAAACGGCTGCGCCAGGGCCCAAAGCCCGCGCCGTTGAACACGATATCGAAGTCAAAAGGCAGCGCCTGAAGTTTTTCACGGTGGGCCGCGCTCAATTTACCGGCCTTGATTGCGGTGACCTGACGGCGCAGCCATTTGTAGTGCGCCTCGTCACAACGCAGCAAACCGAGCATGGGCGTGGCATCAGCCGCACATGCCGCGATGAGAGCCTCGTATTTTTGCTCCCACTGGGGCTTATTCTTTTTGGGGGACGATTTCGGGCGGGGAGGCCTGCCGCGCACCCAGTTGAAACCTGCTTTCTCCAAGATGAATTGCTGCCACTCGGCCAGTGCGCCCTCTTCTTTTTTGATGCAATAACGAATCAACCAGCTGCGGTCCTTGAGGTCCGGTAGGTCATAGGTGGCAAACTGCTCCAAGGAATCCGGCAAGGTCGCACGCAAGGATTCGACCGTCCTGCGGAATTTCCTGTATCGAGTTGACTGATACATAGATGGATCGACCGCACCAAATGGCCGTGCCTTCCTAGTTATTGGCGGGGATGCAGCGGGCGCATCCAGATAAGCGGAGCCTGCGCCTGAAGACTCCATTTCCTCCTCAATCGGAAAATGAGGAATTCTCGGCTTCTGATGGCTCCGCCGTTTAGGTGGACGTGAAAGATGGTTCTTCCGTTTCTTTGGTTTTCGCTTTCCCATATTCAAAATCAGCGTTAGTTCGTGACGCCCATCATTTGACCTGAGTTCATGATCAAAGGCAAGCGGAGTCCCTGCTACTGGTAAACTTTTTCGAGTGCCCCACCCTCCGTTAGCGCAGCCATCTTAGCGGAGAGCGCTTCAACAATTGCGGCAGCATCGCCCGTATTGTTCGCGATGCAATTCACCAGCGCACTGCCCACGACCACGCCGTCGGCCGCTTGGGCGACTGTTTGCACATGGTCGGCGTTGGAAATCCCGAAACCCACCACCACCGGCAAGTCCGTGTGTTGCTTGATCGATTCTACCCGGGCCTGGATGCCTTCGGACATGCTGGTCTGCTCACCGGTCACACCTTCGCGAGAAACGTAATAAATAAAGCCCGTCGTGGCCCGACAAATCATGGCGAGACGCTCATCTGGCGTGGTCGGTGCCACAATGTAAACCGTCTTTAGTCCATGCTTTTCGCAGGCGGCCAGATGTTCCTCCGACTCCTCCGGCGGCAGGTCCAGCGTGAGCAGCGCATCGGCCCCTGCCGCTTTGGCGGCTTCGGCATAGGCCTCGCTGCCTTTGGCAAAAACCAAGTTGTAGTAAGTGTAAAAGACGATCGGCACTTCGCTGAATTCCCGAATGCGGCGGGCTAGTTCCAGCACCTTTGCGCCAGTCATGCCGCTCTCCAGAGCGCGCTGCGCCGCGAGCTGGTTCGTCAAGCCATCTGCCAGCGGGTCTGAAAACGGCACACCCAGTTCCAAAATATCGATGCCTGCCTCGATCAGGGCACGGCAAGCCTGCACCGATGTCTCTAGGTCGGGATCACCGGCACAGAGGTAAGCCACAAATGCGGCACGGCTCTCGGCCCGGGCCCGGGCAAAAGCTTCTAAAATTCTTGAATTGCTCATAGAGGTGGGAAGGTTTGGAGGTTTGAAGGTGGGAAGGTGGGAAGGTTTGGAGGTTTGAAGGTGGGAAGGTGGGAAGGTTTGAAGGTGGGAAGGTTGAAGGTGGGAAGGTTTGAAGGTGGGAAGGTTGGAGGTGGGAAGGTTGGAGGTGGGAGCGGGTTATAACGAATTACGAAAGGTATGATCTTTTAGAATTTGACAGAAGTGCTCGGCAAAAGCGGATGGCATCGATTTGGAACGTAGTGCCGAGCTTATCGGGAACTACTTCGACAGATGAATCTTATAAGCTCATACCTTTTTCGAAATGATATCATTCAAATCGAACCTTATTAGTATAATAGATAGACTCTCATGGTAAAGGATTTTTACGTATAATTAATAAACCACCCTTTATTTAAGGACTCGCGAACATGCATTTCAGGAACCTTTTTTATTTACCTGAATTAGACTTCAATTGTCCGCAACCAGCGGCCACATCGATGCCACGGCGTTGCCTTACGGTGCTGGGGAGACCGGCATCCTGTATAATCTGCTGGAAGGCCCGGACGTTCCCTTCCTCCGGGGCTCGCCCTTCGAAGCCTTCGGTCGGATTGAGCGGTATCAAGTTCACATGGGCATCCATCCCCTGAAGAAGGGCCGCCAGCTTGTGCGCGTGTTCGCAGCTATCGTTCACACCCCCGATCAGAGTCCAGGCAAAGAAGACGCGGGCTCGTTTCACCGCTGAATATTCGCGGCAAGCTTCCAGCAAGTCGCCCAGCGGCCACTTTCTGTTGACTGGCACGAGACGGCCACGCTCTTCATCGTCCACCCCATGCAGGCTGACTGCGAGTGAGTAACGCTTGGGATGGCGGGCCAGTTTTAAAATTCCAGGGATGTGCCCCACGGTGCTGATGGCCACCCTCGCCGGGCCAATGTTCAAACCGCGGTTGTCGGTCAAAATCTCCAGCGCCTCCATCACTGCATCAAAATTCGCCATCGGTTCGCCCATGCCCATCATCACGATGTTGCGCACATGCTCCCCCTGACTTTCCCGTAGAGTGCGCTCCACATGGTGGGCTTGGGCTACAATTTCACCGGTGCTGAGATTCCGGGAAAAGCCCATCTGCCCGGTCGCACAAAAGACGCAACCCATCGCACAACCGACTTGGCTGCTCAGACAGGCGGTAAAGCGCCCCGGAAAGCCCATCCGCACCGACTCCACCTCGACCCCGTCGCCCAGGCGAAGCAGATGCTTCTGAGTAAAACCGTCCGCGCTGGGCGTGCGAACGACCTCCTCGATTTCACAACATACGGGAGCCTCTCCACCCGCGAGCCACGCCCTGACAGGCGGCAGGATGCCATCCAAAGATTCAATGCCCGCGCGGAGCAATTTACGCTGCACTGCGTTGAAGAGGGGACGCGCATGCACAGGGTTGACCCCTGCCTCCCGAAGCAGCGTCTCCAGCTTCGCATAGCAACAACCCTCTAGCACGGTTTTCATGCCGCGTGATTGTAGAGAACCCTAATATTGGCCGCTCTCGCGTGCTTCGAGTGCTTTGAGTTCGCGTTGTGCTTCAGCGATACGCTCCTGGGCCTCCTGAATGCGGCGGGCACGCTCTTGGGATTCTTCAAAAGCTTTCTTCTTGGCAGCCAAGCCGGCCTCAACTCGTGCCGCCTCGCGTTCGGCAGCAGCTACATCTGATTTAGTCGCCGTGTTGGCGATCGCGTCGCGGGCGCGCCGTGCTTCCAAAGTCTCGATCTCCTTTTCCAGCTTCTGTTGCTCGCGCACTTCCTGCTCGTATTCATACTGGCGCTGCGCCTCGGCTGCTTCGAGATTTTCGCGGCGTTTATCATATTGGTTACCCGCCACACCGCCAAGGAGACCCCCGAGGATCGCACCAGCGACGACGTTGGTATCGCTACCGTCACCCATATTATTCCCCGCAATCCCGCCGGCGATCGCGCCAAGAACCGCGCCCGTGTTTCGACCGGTGTTGCCGGAACCGCCGGTCGTTTGGCAACCGCTGAGAATCATCGCGAATGAGAGGAAGGCAAATGGGAGTATTTTTTGCATAATAATAGAATAAATAAGCGTTCTTGCAGAAATTGCAATGCGTAGAATATGATGACTTTTCTGCTTAACACAAGTTCCACGAACGCCTATGAGCTTACGCAATCCCGAACGCGGCCTTTTCTCCGTTAAAGGCCTCATCTTCTCTCTTGGTTTGATCGCCTCCTTCATTTTTGTGGGCACGATCTACGGCCTGGTGATCCGCCCGGAGGCCAACAAGGCGGCTTTGGCCACCAGCTACGGCGTCGATGTCGGCACCTCATTATCGAGTTACTTTGTCATCCTCAAGGACTACGAGCAGCAGATCTGCTTCTCCCTCTTTCTCTGGGGCATCATGATCCTGGTCTATAAATTCATCCTGCTGCGGGGTGAAATCAAGGTGATCGACGAATATGAGCCCGACATGCTGGACGATTCGGAAACGGAAAGCTCGCCCGGCGGGCACAGTATCAACCGCGAGGAAGCCGGAGCCATCGCCTCGAAGATCGATGCGGACAGCCGCAAGCCAGAGTTCCATAATAGACTCTTACCCTACGTCGTCTCGCGCGGCCTCGCGCGCTACCATATCACCGGCAGCGTGCCTGAAGCCACCGAAACGATAATGGGCCGCATCGAAGTCGCCTCCGAGCAACAGGAAAGTGAGCTTTCCATGCTGCGCTACCTCGTCTGGGCGATCCCTTCGATCGGGTTTATCGGCACCGTCCGCGGCATCGGCCTCGCTCTCCGCCGGGCCGATGAGGCCTTGCAGGGCGACATCTCAGGCGTCACCTCTGCACTCGGGGTGGCTTTTAATTCCACCCTGGTCGCCCTCATTATCAGCATCATGCTCATGCTCCTGATTCACCTGCTGCAAAGCAGCCAGGAGGGCCTGATCCTCCGTCTTCAAACCTACTGCCGGGAGCAAATCCTCGATAAACTCTTCGAGCAACCGGCCATGACTCCCGCCCTGCCGCTCAAGGCAGAATCCGTCGACGACGAAACCACTCGAGACTAAGATGAAAAAACGCCGCGAGGCCCAGAGTTCGGCACTATCCTTCATGGACTGCATCTGCTGCGGTTTTGGCGCAGTGCTGCTGCTTTTTATCCTCACGGCTAAAAAACAAATTATCCTCAGTAGCGAAGCGGCTAACCAGTCGCAGGAAGCGGCCGAGACATTAAAGGCGGCCATCGAGGAAAGGCAGGCCGAACAAAAAGCGCTAGAAAAGGAGATCGAAGCCCTCGACCCGCAACCGGACAGCACCGCCACCAGCCTCGCTCAACTCGCCGCCGAGCAGGAGCGACTGGCCAAGGAGGTCGAAGATCAAGCCCAGGCCCTCAAAGCCCTCGAAACCGAGGCCCAGCCGGCCAAAGCCGCCGCCTCCATTGACCGTCCCTCCGCCGACCAGAGCTACCTCTCCGGCCTCCGCCTCCGCGGCCCGCGCGCAGTCATCCTGCTGGAAAGTTCCGGCAGCATGCTGGCCGAAAATGCCTCCACAGCCGTCGCCATCATGCAGCAGGGCAGCTGGCAGAAGGCCGAAAAATGGCTCCGGGCCAAGCAGGCCCTCAAAGCGGTGCTCGCAGCCATTCCCAAAGGCACCAAAGTTGCCGTCTTCCAGATGGCGGAATCCACCAGCCCGCTCAGCGGCAGCCCGAATGATCCTTACATCGATCCCTACGACAACGCCGCCCTCATCAGCCTGCTCGACCGCCTCGAAAACCTCGAAGCCCGCGGCGGGGCTGACCTCGCCAAAGGCATGCGCACCATCGCCAGCCTCAAGGAACGCGCTAGCAGCCTCCTGCTGATCGGCGACGGCCTCCCCACCGCTCCGGCCCCCAGCGGACGCGGCCTCTCGGAGCCCGAGCGGGTCAACCTCTTCAATCAAGCCATGGCCACTCGCCCGAACTACCCCTTCAACGCCATCCTCTTTCCCTTCGAGGGCGACCCCTCAGCCGCCGGCCTCTTCTGGCAACTCAGCGGCCGCACCAACGGCATTACCCTCATCCCGGATAACGATTGGCCGAGCCTCTGACGAGGCGATGACTGATGAGTAATACCTAATGACTAATAGCTGATAGCCAAACCAGAAACATCGCCCTACTTCCACCATTTTGATACCATGGACCTAAGTCACTCATCGCATGATTCATTAGCCATTAGTCATGACCCATTAGTCATTAGTCATGACCCATTAGCCATTAGTCATTAGTCATTAGTCATTAGTCATTAGCCATTAGTTATTATCCATTAGTCATTATCAAATGATCAAAAGACGCGCCATTGAGGTCTTTAACCTCTCTTTTCTCGACTGTCTCTGCTGCGGATTCGGAGCCATCCTATTGCTCTTTATCCTCACCATCGGCTCGGGGCCGCACGGCGTGGAAAGCGAGATCGACGTGCCCACCCTGCGAGCCATGCGCAAAGAGCTCGCTATGCTCGAGGCCGATATCGCGGAAAAATCAGTCCGCCTCGATGCGGCCATCAACAGCGAGCAAACCAGCGAAGAGCGCGCCCGCATCCTCTCACTAGTTCAGGAGCTAGAATCCAAACTCGCCGACCTGCAGCAGGAATACGAGAGCAGGAAAGCCAACCTCAGCACCGGCCAACAAGCGGCCGCCGAAGCCAACCGGCTACTCCAGAGCTTTAAACACGAGGACTTGCCCCCCATCGGCCTGCCCGCCGATGCCACCCACGTGGTCTTCGTTATCGACACCTCCGGCAGCATGCGCAACCAGCTCACAAATCAACTCCACTTCGGCGTGATCGAGCAAATCCGTGAGCTCCTCGACAGCCTGCCCGAGGTGCAAAGGATTCAATTTCTTGATACCAGCGGCAATTACATGCTCGCCGGACGCCGCAGCTTCTGGCTACCCGACACCCCCGGCCTCCGCCAGCAAGCCCTCCGGCAAATCCTCAGCTACCCCGTCCTGAGCGTCAGCGACCCCGAACCCGGCGTGCGACGCTCCATCCAGGACCTCAAGCCCCAGGTCGGCACGGCCGAAAAGATGAGCATCTACGTAATTGGTGATGATTTCCGAGGCTCCACCCAGAGCTTCCTCCTCAAGCTCGACCGCCTCAACCCCCGCAATCCATCGACCGGCAAACGCCCCGTCTCCATAAGCGCCGTAGGCTTCCCCACCCTGATCAATCCCTTCCAAATCGGTGCGCCGCAGGGCAACTCCCGCTTCGCCAACATCATGCGCGAAATCGCCGAGGCCCACGACGGGGTGCTTATCCTTAAACCAGGCATCTGAGTTCGCCTATTATCTCATTTCGTAGCGGCTCCCCTCTTGACGGGCGTAACCATTGCGAAGCCTGTTGCGACTTAAATAGCCTGTGCATTTAAAGCACTAGCTCCTGTGGGAGGAGGGCGTCCCGCACTCCCTAAAAATCCCCTTGGTTAAGACGATGCAACCGGCTCAACCTGGAGATTTCTAAATGAACGCAAGTTGCCCCACTCTCCGGAACACATGGGATAGGCGTCCTTTTTTCGCTCGAGTCCATGGCGGGCCCTCATTTCCGCCCCGACTTCTTTCAAAAACGAGGCCGACCCAATCGCTGTCCCCGCCGTAAAATAGCGAACACGCAATCGAAGCACATCGGAAAGCGGTAACTTGCCCTTGTTATCCAGCACACGCCGAACCGTCTCCGGGTCGATGCGTCCGCGATCCTTTCCCTCAACGCCCTTACTGGAATAGCCCTTTCCATAGAGAATCAGATTGTAAGACGGTTGCACGCTCTTCCACCTTGCAGACAGGCAAAAGACACGCTCGTAACCACGCCGGGCCTCACCATTACCGCCCACCGCCCGACCGTAGCTGCTAAAATGATAGTCCGCAGGATCGCCAACCAACTCCGCCCGCACCGGATTCAAGTCAATGTAAGCCGCGACTGTAGAGAGCGCCTCCTTAGTCGATTCCACGATGACGCTGTTAAAGCGGTCAGCCCAAATCGTGCCCTTATTTCCATGGCGGTGATTATACCAAATCCCAAAGCGTTGTTTCAATTCCCGGACAAAAGCCGAGAGGTCATGCATCCGAGCCAGCAAGCGCGCCCGCAGCTGCTGCCCTTCTTCCTCATTCTGCTCAAGTAACGACGCCAGAATATCCGGAAGAGGCGCAGAGGGAGGACATTGCTTCGCATTATAAAGAAGCCGGTAGCGGCGCAACAACTCAGAGTCCGAAATTTTACATGCTTCCGGCACGGCCACCAAAAGATGGAAGTGATTGCCCATCACGCAGTAAGCCAAAATATCAACCCCACAAAATCCCGCTTGCTTGCGCAGCAATTTCAAGAACCGCCCCTTCGCTTCATCATCAAAGAGAAACTGTCCACAAGCCGTCCGACTCGTCACATGATACACCCCCTCCTGGCCATGCACCAAGTGCCGACCCCGAAACCCTCCTCGTCTCAAATACTCCATCCCCAAAACCTAAAGAAAGCAGAACCCAATACAAGTTTTTTTTCATTTAATACCCTGTGTAATATATGAAAGCAGCGCGTTTGCTAAAGCGGCACGCTACATTCCATGCGCCCACGTTTGCTTAAGCTGCACGCTACGGGTTCTTTCTGATCCGTGTTTCCGAAGTCGAAGATCGGAAATTTGATTCCCGCATGCTTTACAGGACTCCATTTCAAGATGAAGTTCTCCTTGTGACTTCTCTGGAAACGCAGCTCCTGGTGCCGGATCTCTGGCAGCAACGCGCCGTCAATTTGCTGGCGGCGGAGCACGATGTGATTATCGACGCGCCGACGGGCAGCGGGAAGACTTACATTTTTGAGATTCTGGTTGAACAGGGCGTCTTCCGCCGCTGCATCTACACCGTCCCGACCCGAGCGCTGGCCAATGATAAATTCCACGAATGGAAATCCAAAGGCTGGCGGGTGGGCATAAAAACCGGCGACTTGAGCTATAATGAAGACGCGCCCGTCATCGTCGCGACACTGGAGACGCAGAAACGGGCACTCATGCTGGGTCAGGGGCCCGACCTGCTCGTGGTGGATGAATACCAGATGCTGGGCGATCCCGCCCGGGGAATGAACTATGAACTCGCCTTAGCCATGGCCCCGGAGAAGACACGCCTGCTGTTATTGAGCGGCAGCGTGGCCAACCCCGGTGATGTGCAGGCATGGCTCGCCCGTAGCAATCGATCCGTCCAACTGGTGCAACACAAGGAGCGACCGGTCCCGCTGGAAGAACCCTCGCTCGATGGGCTCCCGGAGCTCCCGGCCCGCAGCACGATTCAAGGCCACTGGCCGCGTTACCTCTCACGCGCCCTTCAAGCCGGGCTCGGCCCCATTCTCGTATTCGCCCCCCGCAGGAAGGCCGCGGAAGCACTGGCCCTACAATTGTGCCGACAGTTGGAAGAACCGGATGCCATCGCCCTCACCGCCGAGCAAAAAGCCATTGCGGGGCCACAGCTCACGGCCTGCCTCAAGCAGCGAATTGCCTTTCACCACAGCGGCATGAGCTATGCCCAGCGGGCCGCTCTGATTGAGCCACTGGCCAAAGCCAGTCAGCTCAAAGTGATCGTCGCCACCACTGGCCTGGCCTCCGGGATCAACTTCGCCATGCGCTCCGTCCTGGTCTCCGACAATGAATATCGCGTGGCTGAGGCGCATCGGCATCTCCGGCCCGATGAGCTGCTACAGATGTTTGGCCGGGCCGGACGCCGGGGCCTGGATAAGCGCGGCTACGCCCTTCATACCACCGGCACACCCCGCCTGGCCGAAGCAAGACCGCTCAAGCTCAAGCGCGAAGAACGCCTCGACTGGCCCTCCCTCCTGACGGTCCTGCAGATCGCCATTGAAACCGGCGAGTCCCCGCTCGAAGCCACCCGTCAGCTCACCCGCCGCCTGTTCACCAGCGGCAAGATTGCGCTCGGCTTGGAAAACTTCCTCAACCGTCGCACCTCCAAGGTGACAGCGACCGAATCCAAACCCCTCGACCAGGCCCTGCCAGGGGGCACGGTTCGTGAGTTTCAAAATAGCGAGGGCATCTGGGAACGAAAGCGTGCGGCAGTGCTCTTCCCGCTTAAAGCATGCCTACAATTGGAGAAGGACAATTGGGTCCCTGCCCTTTCGAGGACCAAAATCCTCTCCAGCCTCCGACTGGGAACACTTTGGAAGTCCGGCGAGGGCCAAACGAAGCGCTATGGACTGAAGGTGCCCGTCGCCCAATTCCCCGAAGACCCCAAAAACAACAAACTCAGGCTATCGAAATGGCTCCTCAAAGCCCTCCGCGAGGAAGCACGCAGTGCAGGCGAAAAACCGAATGTGCCAAAATTCTGGAGCCTGGAATCCATCGAAAAACGAATTAACCCGAAGCTTCCGAAACTGACCCATGGCGGCCAACTCGTTGAACTCCAGGCAAGCGAAAACCTTCTGTGTGCCCAACTCGACTACAGCGAAGCCCGGATCCACGCCTACAAGGACCTCAGTGGCAAAGCCCTACTCAACCCCAAAGAACGCACGCGAGAGATCCACGGCACCGGAAAACACGAGCCAAAGAGCACTGAGCACTTCAACACCAGTCAGGCGATCGCGGAGCAGTGGTTCCACTTGAGCCTGATCGACCGGTCCGCAAAACCCACCCGTCGAGGCATCATCGTCTCGTTTTTTAATCAAGGTGAGGGACTCGCGATTGCCGCCGGTCTCGAAGCCGAAAACTACCCCATTGAAGAACTACTCTACGACCTCGCCAATATTCGCGCCGGCCACCGCTTCAATGCGCTGGCGCTTGCCGGACGTCCACTGACAATCTTCTGCCAGGACCGCTACGGTGCGATCAACATTCCCGGCTATCTCCGCCGCGGGCTGCCCGAAGACTACGGTGAGGGGGCCAGCGAGGTGCTCTACAATATCGAAATGCGCCGCAACCAAGCGTCCCAATACCTCGACGATGAATTAAGCCGGGGCGATATCGAACGCGCCCAAGTCGAATGGCGCAGCCTACGCACCCAGATCGCCCATGCCCCTGACTACGACTGGGACCGCTGGATGGCACTCAAACAGCTCTGCCGGGCTTCAGTTGAAAAAGAAAACAGAAGTCTTCCTTTCGAGAATCTGCCCCCGCTTACGCCACAACAAAGCTCGACCCGCTTCCGGAAATCATTAGATTAAGCTTCAATGATTTCGCAAAAACAGCTCGCGAACTGGTATGCCCAACTCGGGCAACACCTCGAAGCGGGCATCCTTTTGGCCGATGCTCTGCGAATGTGCGAGGGCCCGTCCGCCAGGGGTCGTGAAGCCATGGCAGACCGTATTCAGAAAGGGGATACGATCGAGGCAGTGCTGCGCGACGCACCGAAATGGCTCCCGAAAGCTGACTGCTACTTTCTGATCGCTGCTGCCGAAACCGGCAATCTGCCACGAACCCTGCAAAACCTTTCTGACCGCCACGACCGCACCGGCGCGACCCAGCTGAAAGTTATCCTCGGGCTACTCTACCCGCTCGGCGTCTTCCACCTCGCTGCTCTGATTCTGCCAGTCGTCCGTATGATCGATTATGAAGTCGGTTTTCAGTGGGACGCGACGAAATACGTCGCACAAGCTCTCACCCTGCTCGTGCCTGTATGGATCGGGCTCGCCTTGATCTACTATTTAGCCCGCAGCGACCACCCACTCCTGCCACGACTCCTCCGATGCCTGCCGCTCCTGAAAAAATACAGCGAAATGCAGGCCATGGCCGACCTCTCCTACTCAATCGGCACCTTTATTGCAGCCGGTGTGCCCGCCCCGAGCGCATGGCGATTATCGATCAAAATCGTTAATGACCCTCGCTTCAACACCGCCCTGAAAAAGCTGGAGCCCACCTTTGCGCAGGGCAAAGAACCCGGCGAGGCACTCCGGCAATTCAAGTGCTTCCCGCCTGAATTCCGCGCCTTCTACAAGACCGGAGCCGAGAGCGGCAAGCTCGACAGCAACCTGATCCACGCCGGCCGCCAATTTCAGGAAAAAGCCAATACCGCCATGACCGTGGCGGCTCTGGTCTATCCCTCACTACTCTTTGCCGTTGTCGCGGGAGTTATCATCATGACGATCTTTCAGGTTTATGGGAACTACCTAAAAATCTTCGATCAATTCTAGCTTTTCATCCTCATCAAATAAACCCGCTCACATCCGACTGGGCGGGACGGATAGGTCAGCTGAGGCACGAAGGAGTCAAGCATTTCAAAATCCCCCGCAAAGAGCTGCCTGATCTGCTCGCTTGAAATCGGATGCGGGGGACCTTCGCTCGTGTAATTGGAAACTTCGCGAAAGAAAATCGCCAGAAAGTGCCCGCCAGGCTTCAGAGCCAGCTTGAGCGATTGCACGTAGACTTCACGCTGCCAAGGTTCGATCGCACAGAGGCAGGTATGCTCCACCAGCCAGTCAAATGCACCATGATACTTTTTGTCCAGTTCGAGGAAATCGCCGAGGGCATACCCCTCATCCCCAACCGACGGAAAAGCGGCGGCTTTTCTCAAGGCACGTGGCGCGATATCCAAACCGGTAACTGCGGCGCCCTGCTGAGTTAATACTCGCACGTCATGCCCCGTGCCACAGCCCGGCACCAACACTTGGCCCTGGACGCTCTGCTTATCCAGAAACTCAAGCAATGGTGGAGCCGCATAGCCTTTGTCCCAAGGCGTATCGTCATTTTCGTAGGCACTGTCCCAATCGCGTGGCATCACAACATTTAGATACAAAAGTGGCCAGGCACCCTACGGCACACGTGAATCCAACGACCGCTGCTCCCTTCCGGGCCTGACGGGGTTTGTTGGTCCGACGTTGCATAGGACCCGGCCACCTATAAGCACAGACTTGAACACCCCTACCCTTCAACCCTAAAATTCATTTATTATTCAGTCTTGGACGTTCAAGGTTCAGCGTTCAATGTTGACCGATAATTCAGTGTTCGACGTTCAATGTTCACCGTTCACCGTTCACCGTTCGATGTTCGATGTCCACCCACCCACCATGCAGCCTGCCGTCACTCAAAAGCGCAAACAGTTCTTCCCGGTCAACGATCTCTTTCGAAGCTATCTGACGAAATACCAGCGTAGCATGGATTTGCCGGTGACCTACGAGGACATGCTCAAGTATGAAGACTCCTTTCCCTTACTGAACAAGAATGGGGAGGATACACTCTGGCAGACCCTGATCTTCGAGGCTGTCTATGGCCGCGAACTCTACGAAGGCCTGAAAAAAATCTACGTCATCCTCCGCTCGGGTGGCGACGAGTCCGCGCTGCCGAATCTCTACATCGACCGGGTGGACTTCTGCACTTTCGGCAACACCAAGCCGATGCGTGTGCGGGTGGTGAACCAATACAACGACAACCACGACTACTTTTACGTAAAGAAGGCCGATGCCTCCCGGGCTTACGGCCTGGAACTGGAGGAACTGCTCTCGCCCAACGACATCAACTTTCTTGTTTACCAGGACACGCTCATCGAAGAACACATCATCGGGGTGCCGGGCGACGATTTCATCCGCGACTACATGCCCCGAATCGACTTGCACGAGGTGCGCCTCGCCAAAGAATTCATCAAATTCAACGAACGCTGCTTTGTTCGCCTGCTCGGCGACATGCGGGCCTATAACTACGTCGTGGAGGTCACCCCCGACTTCGAGCAAAACCAATATCGGGTGCGGGCGATCGATTTCGACCAACAGTGCTACGAGGGCCGCCGCACCCTCTATCTGCCGCAATTCTTCAAAAATAATCTACCCGTGGTGAATCTCTGCACCCAGCTAATCAATTTCGAGACGAGTCAACAATATCAGCGCGAGGAGCGCAGCTTGATCAAACGTCGCCTCAATTTCGCACTCCATCGCATCAGCCACTTAAGAGACTGCATGTGCGCCGACAAAATTTCCAGCGAGGAAAAGATGAAGCAATTGCGCAAAGAGCTCGCTACGATGCACGATGACTTCCGCTTCATGCTCTGCCAGTCGATGGGCGAAATCACCTTCCTTAACATTACCATTACCCTCGGCCTCAAGGGTAAGGCGGCTTATTTCCCGGAAGGTTCTTGATTAAAACGTGCGAACCAACAAGGTGTTTTCATGTCAGAACTCATGGAAACGCTTGTCGATCAACCCGTAGCATCGGCGGTGACGCCGATGACCGACCAGCACCTAAACTAGCATCTTCATTCATCAATCAATCCATCCATCCATAGCCCACCACAAGCCTCTAATCATGAAAACAATCCTCCTTTGCTTACTTCTTCCCACCCTGGCCTTCGCTGGCGAGACCCTTTCACTCTTCAACGGCAAGGACCTGAGCGGATGGACGATGGACATCCCGGTCCGGGACAAGGCTGGGCCCGAAGACGAAGCCACCATAAAAAACGGCATCATCACCATCGACACCCACAAAGCCGAATGGTGGAAGGCCGTTCCCAGTTTTATCATTCGAGACGGCCTACTCGTGAGCCTCGGCATGCCAGGCGGTCATCTGATAACCGAGGAAGCGTTCGCCAACTATGAACTGGAGGTGGAATATCGTTTCTCAAAAACTCCGGGCAACTGCGGCGTTCTGGTGCACGCCTCGACCCCTCGTCGACTCTACAGAATGTTTCCTCAGTCGGTGGAAGTGCAGATGCAGCATAAAAATGCCGGCGACTTTTGGTGTATCGGCGAGAACATTGAAGTGCCGGACATGGAGAAGCGCCGCCCCCGCAATGAAGGTCAGAAGTTTGGCGGCGATGCCAAAGACGCCCGCCGTATCGTCAAACTCGTTGACGATGCCGAGAACCCTCTAGGTGAATGGAATACGATGAAGATCGTCTGCAAGGGCGATGAAATCATTGTGCACGTCAATGGCACACTGGTGAATCACGGCTTCAACAGCACCGCAACATCAGGAAAGATCGCGCTCCAAGCAGAGGGGTCGGAAGTCGAGTTTCGCAAGGTGGAACTCACCCCATTGCCGGAGTAAGACCGTTAAAGGAAATATCGGCTCGCTAAAACTTTGACGCCGTAGCACAGGCGTCATCGACAGTGATGAGTTTTGCGAACAACCTGTATCCGATGCCGGGATAGAGGGACAGCCGAGACGGACTGTCAAACTTCAGCTTGAACGATGGATATCTTCCGAGATGATTAAGTTCTTGGCGGCCCCCTCCCCGGTCAGCTGTCCCAGCGAAAGAATCTTGTTTGTAACACGTCGTCAACTCTTCCGCCACAACCATCACTATGAAGCTTCCGTTCAACCTACTCGTCTTCCTGGTAAGCTGCAGCCTACTGCCTGCGAAGCAGCCCCCAAACATCCTACTGGCGGTGGCCGATGATTGGGGCCCGAACGCTGGCGAATGGGTAAAGACACCGCATTTCGACCGCGTGACCGAGCAGGGCCTACTCTTTACCCGTGCCTACATGAGTGGGGAGGAAATCGAAACTCGCTGGGTCAATCAGAGCGATTTCGAAATCAACCCACCACCCGCAAGCAACTGCGCCGCCGATAAGCAGCGGACGGTCCTGGCACTCGGAGATTCGATCACTGCGGGTGGCAAGGGTTACCCGACCTATCGGCAGTTTCTTGCATCGGAGTTAGCGAAGGAGGGGCTGTCTTTTATCGGGCCGAGGCACGATGCATATTCCGCCCACGCTGGTTTTGGTGGCAGGAGTTCGAGTGACCTACTTAAGAAAATCGATGAACTCTATAGAGAATATCCGGCCGACTTCGTGTTGTTGCATTCTGGTCATAACCACTTTACCAAGGACCAGCCGGTGCCTCAAATTTTGAAAGATACCGAGGCAATCGTAAGCACCATCCATAACATCAATCCAGCAGCGTTGATCCTGATCGCGCAAGCGATTCCCGCAGGCAAGCTGCCGAAGTATAGTTATATCCCGGAGCTGAACCGCGAGCTAGGCGGCCTAGTTGCGCGGCTCAAGCAGGCCGGATTACCAGTGGTGCTGGTCGATCAGGCCGAGGGCTTTGATTGGCCGACCGACACGCTTGCCGATAAAGTGCATCCGAATGCGACTGGCGCGCAGAAGATGGCGAAACGCTGGCTTACCGCACTCGAGCCGATGTTAGGTAGTCGGTAAAAGACATCTACCTTCTACCTTGCGTTCTTGATGCAAATAGCGTGATGATTCTTACATCGAAGAAGGAACAAAGGGTAACTTTTAGGTCTCCTATTAGGTGCCCCATCCAGTTTCTATAATTCACCCCATTCAGTATCACAAAACCATGAACCCCATATCACGTCGTCAATTCATCAAAGGCCTCACCGCTGCTGGTGCCGTCTCCACAATTAGTTTCCCCAGCATCATCCGCGCGCAGGGGTTGAACGAGAAACTCCAGGTCGGCTTCATTGCCGTTGGCGGACGAGCCCACGCACACACTAGCGCATGCCACAATCATGGCCTGCAATGTGTTGCTTTTGCCGAAATCGATAAACGACGCTGGGGCGGCGTGCTTGAAAAAGAGGGCTGGGAAAAAGCGCCCGGATACACTGACTGGCGTGAACTTTTCAAGAACCATGGCGATGAACTCGACGTGGTCTTTGTCTCCACCCCCGACCACACCCACTTCGCTCCTTCCATGACAGCCGTCTCAATGGGCATTCATTGCTACACGGAAAAGCCGCTGACCTGGTCGGTCAAGGAAGCCCAACTGCTGACCGCTGCCTACGAAGCGAACCCAAAAGTGGTCACCCAGATGGGCAATCAGGGCCATGCCATGCAAGGCTGGCGCCTCGCCTACGAATACATCAAAGCCGATGCCATCGGCGACGTCACTGAGTTCCACACCTGGACCAACCGCCCAATTTGGCCGCAAGGTGGCGACCGCCGCAAGGGCTCCGACCCAGTGCCCGATTATATCGATTGGGAATCTTGGATCGGACCTGCACCGATGCGACCTTATTTAGGGCCTATTGAAGTAGGTGAAAAAAAGAGATCCGTTTATCACCCCTTTGCATGGCGGGGCGTAGTTGACTTCGGCTCAGGTGCACTCGGCGACATGGCTTGCCATACCACCGACGGCATCTATGCCATTATGGACCCCGGCTATGCCGCCACTGCCGAGCCAATTGAAATGACTGGCCCGGTGACCGACCAATTTCCTGCTGGCATGGTGTTGAAGTCCACCTACCGCGCAGCCAAAGATCGCCCGGGCTTCGCTACCTATTGGTATGAAGGCAACAAGACAGACGGCACGCCCTACATGCCGGATACCCCGGAAGAACTCCTTTCCGAAGATCGCGAACTGCCACGCACTGGTAACCTCGTTATTGGAACAAAGGGCAAGATGCTCGTAACCGGCGACTACTGGGAAGGCCCACAACTCATTCCATCCACCCGCCGCAATGAATTCGGTAAGCCCCCGCAACTACTTGAGCGCTCACCCGGCCACCATAAGGAGTTCTTCATGGCCTGCCGCGGCGAAAAGCCCCGCGAATTCAGCCAGTCGAACTTCAGCTACTCCGGCCCGATGACTGCTAATGTCCAACTCGGCAACCTCTGCGCCCGCGCCGGTAAAAAACTCGTGCTCAACGAAGCTGGCGTCATCACCAACGACCCCAGCATCAACGAACTCGCCTCGCGCGAACCACGTAAGGGCTGGGGCCCACTGGTCCAGAAAATCTAGATCCTCAATCAGCCCGACAGCGGGTGCCAAAAGCTAAGGCTTTCGGCTACAAAAAAGAGGAGCGCAACAACTTCGCATCGATCCCGGCCCGCAAGGGTTCGGGATCGATTTGTGAAGTAGTAACGAGTTCTTGAGCCGAGCGGCTACGGGCAAGGTCAGAGCCATCACATCCGAAAATAGAGGTCGCCGCTCAACCGCTTACGGAGCGATCTCCACCCTGACCCGTGTAAAGATCTTTTCATCGGCGGCTAGATCCCAGTTTAGCTTCACCTCCACGCGATCCACACCAGGACCGTAGTAATCGTCCGTTTCAGTGATCACGACATTCGTGCCGTCATGGACCGCCGTGGTCCAGGAGCTGAGGTCGTTGCTGTAGATGACCTCGATGGAAGTATCGGAATCATTATAGGCCACATCAGAGCGGCGGTAGGTGAAAATGAAGTAATCGAAATCACTGACCATGTCGCTATTCGGCAACAATGCTGCCGCGTCGCTGGAGGGGTCGCTAGCGCCGAGGACCCAGGCCAAGCCATCAGGGATACCGTCGCCGCTACTGTCTACGGTGGGACTGCTAGCTGCTCCACCGGTCCAACCCTCGAAAGGCGTTTGAACCGTGATCGATACCGTTGCGGTGTTCGAGTCGGCGTTGCCGTCGTTTGCCGTAAAGGTGAAGCTGTCACCACCGCTGTAGCTTGTATTTGGTGTGTAGGTCAGGCCCGGTGCGGTGCCACTTAGCGCGCCGTTGGTCGGCTGGGTCGCTACTGTGTAGGTCAGCGTATCCAGATCGGTATCGCTGGCGGTCAGGGTGATGGCGAGCACAGTATTTTTGACCGTGCTCACCGTTTGATCGTCCGCCACCGGAGCGGTGTTGGCCAACCATTGTGCGAAGAGTGTGACATTTTGCGTAATCGTAAAGGTGTCGTCCGCGGCATAGCTGGTGCCGCTGCCATCGCTGGCCGTATTCCAACCGGTGAAGTGATAGCCGGTCTTGGCCAGCGATCCAGTGTTGCCGAGCACGGTGACGATGGAACCATCATCGTAGGGACTCGATGCATCGACCGGAACGGATCCGCCATCGTTTGTATTGCCGTCGTAGGTTACGGTGAAGGTCTCAAGGTCGACATTTGTCACATCGACGGTATCATTACCCTCGGCATTGTTCTCAGCCGTAGCGGTTATGGTAACAGTCTCTGTGCCGTCGATAATTCCATCAGGCACGCCAGTTATCGTCACATCGACACTGGTGTCACCATTGGGAATCGACGTTGTCGCAGGAACGGTGGCTTCACCTATGTCGCTGGATGCCAGAGTAATTTCCAGATCACCGGTAGTGCCAATGCGCGTGATGGTGGCAGTTGTGGTGCCTCCATCCTCGCTAATTTCCGCATCGGCGATAGTGACGGCTAGCGGTGGCAGGGCTACTGTGATCTCTACTTCGTCGAAGGGCTGGTGGAAGCCGTCGTTAGCGGTGAGTCGCAGGATATAGGTTCCTATATCAGAGAAGGTCACATCGGAATTGGGGTCATTTGGATCTGCGAATATAACTGTCCCGGTACCCGTTCCCATTTCCGCGTCCGACCAAGTTACGCTCGGAGTGTCATCTAAATCCGTGACCGTTCCTGCAAGGGTCGCAGTCGCCGATGGAACGGACTTCTTCGGGCCGCTCGTGGCATTGGTGGTTGAATATGGATGCGCTGCAGGGAGCTTTGCCTGCATTCCCCATTTCCAGGCGAGATAACCTTCGACTTTTTGAATGGTTGCAGAATCAGAAGTATTTAAAACGATCATCTCTCCGTGATAGTTTCTAGGTGTGTTGCTGTCCCGGCCTATCTGAATTTCATTGATCGTAAAGGTCTTACCGTCTGCGACATCTACAGTTACTGAAAGCGCTCCTCCATTAACTCGGGAAACACCATTAAATCCGTCATAGTAAGCGGCAAGCATAACCGGCACGTCATCACGGATCTCTATGCTATTACCTGTAGACATACCAGTATTAGTGCCATCCAGCTTCAATCCCATATTTATTTTGCCAGACGTGTCATTGTTTCCCAGCCTCAAGGCCAGTTTGTCGGATCCATCTGTACTATATACTGATCCTAGATTAGGAGAATCACCAGCCGCTTTGGGCATTCCCACAGAAATAACAGCTAGCTGCGTGACGTCTATATCCGGTATTCCTGAACGGTACAACTCACTAAACGTGCTGCTTAAATTGATAACATTCAGCCCATTGATTTGTGAACCATCATATATGGTACCACTACTACCAACTTCGTTAAGATGATATCCATTAACACTTGAATCGTTCCAGCTGGTAACGGTAGTGCCTGATGTAGTAACATTGTTCGAATCAGATGCATCATACCAAGCAGTAAGAGATGTAGTCGCATCAGCAGGTGTCCAATCAACATCCGAACCTGTTATGTAGACCGTCTGAGGGGCACCCGCGTCGACGCTGGGAATGTTATTCCAATTAGCGTAGAGTGTGGCATCTCCGGTAATGGTGAACGTATCGTCGGCCACGTAATCGGTGCCACTGCCATCGTTGGCTGTATTCCAGCCTAAGAAGGTATAATCCGTCCGAGTCAGGCTACCGGTATTCCCAAGCACGGTAACCGTCGAGCTGTAGTCGTATGGATTGCTGCCATCAGTGGGAACGTCGCCGCCATCGCTGCCGTTACCGTCGTAGGTGACGTTGTGGGTGTTGATCGTCCACTGGGCATAGAGGGTCGTATTTGAACTGATGCTGAAAGTATCATCTGCAACATAGGAGCTGCCGCTGCCATCGCTGGCGGTATTCCAACCCGCGAAGGTGTATCCGGTTCTCGTTAGAGATCCAGTGTTGTCGAGTACGGTGACGCTAGAGCCGTTGTCATAGGGACTGGAAGCATCAACCGGGACGCTACCACCATCGCTGCCGTTGCCACTATACAATACCGTATAGGTGCCTGCGGCAAAATTGGCTTGGACCGTAGCATCCCCAGTAGCGAAAACAAAGGTGTTGGCAGAATTTTCGTTATCGACGGTCGCTGAACCTGCAGTAACGGACCAATTCACAAAACTATAGTTTGTGTCTGCTGTTGCAGAGATGGCATACGGACTACCATCGGGGTCTTTGAGGCCACCACCCGAGGTGGAAACTCCTCCTGCGCCGGTCACAACGGTGAGTGTGAGAGGGACATCATCTGTCACATCCAAAGCATCTGTGCCGTCGGAAAGTCCTGAGAAGGAAGCGGTGACGGTCACCGTCTGTGTGCCATCGACAATCGAATCGTCAATCGCATTGATGCTGAATGACGGGCTGGTGGTCTGGCCGGCAGCAATCGTTACGGTAGCAGGAACGGTCGCCTCGGAGGTGTCGTTGCTGCTTAAGTTGACGATCATTTCAATTGCCGTGTCTGTATTGCGAGTGAGCGTAGCCGTGGTCGCGCTGGCGCCATCGCTTTCACTGACGGTAGTCGTGACGATAGTTAGCGTTAGAGCGGCCACTTCGTCGTCAGTAATATCGAGGCTTCCCGTCTCATCGGGGTTACCAGCCGAGGTCGCCGTAATGGTGACGTTCTGTGTGCCATCCGCCACCGCGTCATCCTGAGCCGTAATCGTAAAGTTCGCACTGGTTTGCCCATCTAGAATGGTGACGGAAGCAGGAACAGTCGCCTCCGAGGTATCGTCAGAACTCAGATCCACGATCAGATCGCCGCTGGAAGCGAAGCGGGAAACGGTTGCATTGCTGGAGCCACCGTTCTCGGAGATTGATGCTTCGTCGATTTCCAGAATAATGCCAGCAAAGCCAACGGTGATGACGACATCGTCCGTAGATTGCTCACGTCCATCGTCCGCTGTCAGACGCAGTGTATAGGTGCCAATCGCCCCAAACTGAGCGTTGGTGACCGCAGCCGTTGCGTCATCGAAGGTCACCGAACCCGGACCTGATACCACGCTCCAGAACGCGGTAAACGGGTCTCCATCCAGATCACTGACTGTCCCATCAAGAGTCGCATCCGCACCGGATATATTCTGGTTGACCTTCAACAAACTACTATCGCCCGGATCAACCAAGGTCTGCCATGCCGTGCCACCCGCAGGATCATAACCAATACCAGGTGATGATACAGGCCCACTTCCACCGGAACCGTTAAATATCCTGATTTCAATGGTGTGCCAACCCGGAGTTAGATTCAAGTTCGCTGTTGAAGCACGGTCACGCCAAGCATCGTCGGACAGGACCAAGACATCGTCGATCCAAATTCTTGTGCTGTCATCAATATGTTCGGTGAAGCTGATCTGACCGTCTGCATCGTAAATAAAGCCTGTATAAATCTCTGTTGTGTTACCAGCAATCGAGTTTTCTGTTTCGCTGCCGACATCCAAGAGAATTTGTGCCTCTGGATTCGGAGTGGAGATATCAATATATGCTCCCGAAACGGTTCCGTAATAAAGTCCTACCGTGGGTGTCACGTCCTGCCATTCAACCGTCTGGTCGTCACCGGCATAGACGTCGGGGGCATTATTGTCGTTATCCTCGACATTCAAGGTGACTGGATTTGGGTCTATCATCGTCGCGCTGACTGTATTGGTCAGCGTAATATTGATTGTTTCGACGAAGTCCTCGTGGGCACTGTCGTCTGTCAACGGGACGTTGAAAGTCTTCGAATTACCATCACCGTCAGCCCAGCTAAGGGTTCCCAAAGCAGCCGTATAATCAGCTCCGGCGATCGCCGTACCATCGGATGTGGCGTAGTCCACGCTTACCGCACCCGCCGTGCCGCCAGTGCGGTCGACTGTGATGATAGCCGATCCGCTACCTTCAGCGACAGTGTAGGTCGCGGCACTGAAACCAATCTCTCCAGCCGGATTCACGTAACTGCCCAATCCGGAAATGGCTACATCATCGATATTCCAGCCAGAGAATTGCCAAGAACTATCTGTGTTACCCATAACCCATCGCACGTATACGGTTGATTCGCCGTCGGCCACCGCAGAGATGTCATAGCTGAGCTGCGTCCATGAGGTATCCGTGATTTGTGAAGTATTAGCCCAAACCTCTGTCCAGTTTGTTCCGTCCTTGGAAACGCGGATTCTGGCATTGTCATACTGATCGTCTTCAACGTTAAGCCAGCGGTAGAAAGTAAGCTGAGCAGCGCTAAGAGTCGAGCAGTCGATAGCAGGGGTTGTCGCGTAGGTTTCACCGAGACTATTTTCGTAATCACCGCTCAAGTTGTAACCGATCACATTGCTGCCGGTATTCCCGCTGATTGGGTCAGGATTCCCGTATTGACCGCCGCCTCCAGTCGGTGTGCCATAGGCCCATAGGCCCTGCAAAGTCCAACCTGGGTCGGTATCCATATTGGCACTGTAAACAACGACGTTCGCTTGATTATTATCGATAGAAAAGTCGTTGTTACTGGTGTCCGACTCAGCACCAACACCCGAACTGGTAATTCGAATACGGTAATCGCTCCCGGTGGGAACGGATGAAAGAACCGTCCACTCAAAGAGGCCGTCGTTGGCTGTGCTGCTCGAGATCGTCGTGTAATTAAAGCCGTTCTTTAAGAGCTCCACCTTGACATTACCCCCTTGGCCCGAGGCCCAGCTAATATTGTAAGCAACTCCGCCACTCAGTGTTTCCCCGCCGTTTGGCGTAATAACGCCCATCAAGGGTTCGTCATCGACAATGGTAACCGTAGTAGAACTAAACCCGCTAATCATGGTGCCAACAGCATTAGAGAGTGAGACCGAAAAGTTTTCTTCGTAGGTCTCGCTCGCACCGTCATTAGTGATCGATATATTAAAGGTTTTGGTTCCACCTTCGCCGTCGGCCCAGTTTAAAGTGCCCGTGGTGGTCGTGTAGTCAGAACCGGCGAGGGCAGTGTCATCAGAGGTGGCATAATCCACGCTGACTGCTCCGGAATTGCCGCCGATCCGATCGACTGAAATAGTTACGGCGCCGTCACCTTCGGTAACAGTATAAGCTCCCGGGTTGAACGCCAGAGCCCCGGCAGTGCCCGCACCGCTGATGATGAGACCGTAATCCTGCGCATTGTTCGTCAGGCTGCCGAGATAGGTCACCTCAGCTCGCCAGGCACCTGCCTGACCGGGTGTTTGGACCAGAACCTGCTCCACCACATCGACATTATTCACACCCGTAGTTGCATGCTGACTCATGGAAGCAACCGTCCAAGTGCCGACAAAGGGCATGACAAAGGGGAAATACTCCGTGCCGTTCGGAGCGATCAGCTTTAAGTTAAGGTCATTGACCAGATCCGGTGTGCGATCGTCGTGAGTATTTTCGCTCGCGCCCGCTGGGTCCGTCCAACTGAGGGTGGCACGGATGGGTGACGTGCCGTCCCAAGAGAAAGTATAACTGTCTATAGGCCCAGCGGGGGATAGCTGATCTTCAATCACGCTCTCAAGGTCTGGAAAGTCGGCCTGTCTTTGCAGCAGATCGGCTGCCGTTTTAACGTCCACCAGTCCCCATCCGTAGGTATAGTCCGGCCCGGGATTGCCAACATCACTCGCCGTGTGGATAAGCAAGCCCTTCAAGGTGCTGGCGCGCATAGCCGCAGTGCTGCCGAAGAGTTCTCGATAAAGTTCGATCAGCAGCGCCGCACTTCCGGTGGCATTGGGTGTAGCCATGCTGGTACCGTTTAAAGATCTGTAAGCGGTATCGTTGGTGTCGTCTGTGGAGTAGAGACCGACACCGTTTGCCACCAAGTCCGGCTTGATGCGTCCGTCATCGCATGGACCCGTCGAGGAAAATGAAGCGATGGTCGACTTAGCAGGATCGCGCTGACCGCTGGTTACCGCATCATTAGCAGCACCCATCGTGATTAGGTTCTTGGCCACACCATGGTCACCGATGGTTTCGAAGCCATTGCGATAGTCGCCATCGTTCTGCGGATGGATGGAAGAATCATAGCTTACCGGACTCCCCCCGTTCAGCGTGACGGTGTTGTTGTTGTTCGGACCATCGGTATTTTCGTTACCGCCAGCCCAGAATATCAAGTAATAGGGGGAATTGTAGGCGAGACCATCCAAGCTAACCGCGGTGCCGCTGTACTGGCCGAAATCCGCGTCGTAAGCGTTTTGATCCGTTCCTGTGCCAGACCATTCCCATCGACTATCTGTAGAGTCATACCTCCAGCCGTAACTATACCCATAGCTGTGATTGGACAGATAGACTTTGCTATCAAACTGACCGGTAGCGGTTGCCGCAGCAGCCGTCATCTCACTGGTATCTGAATTCCAATCATAGGACTCGACCGTTGTCTGGTAGGCCATCCCCTTTGCGTTGGCCACAGTACCAAATGCACCGATAGTGCCGCCAACATGAGTCGCATGATAGTGTGATGCCGCTCCGTCACGTATGTTGACACGGGAAGTCGCCCCCTCATTGAATTCCTGGTGAGTACTTAAGACGGAGCCGCCATCCCAGACCCCGACGAGGAGCCCAGCACCATCCAGTGAAAACGGTGCAAGGTTGAGTTGATTCGCCCCGGTTGAGATGGCTGCGTTCGCATTACGGGTGTAGTAGTAAAGAAGTTCGCCATCCTCATCGATTCCGACCAATTCCCGAAGACCGCCGCCCGGTAATTCCTCTCGCAAGGGCTTGCCCTTTTTCCGGGCAATCTGCTGCGCCTTCTGCAATTCGCGGACTTCGATGCTTTTTATCCGCTGCACCGCCTGGGCACGGGCGGTCGGTTTTTGCCAGTTGATGCTTCGATCACTCATCACCTCGGCCATTTTCTCCTGACCGTGGACGCTGCCAGTGATCACAAATAATCCGCACAAAAGAACGGACGTTACAAATATTTTAAAGGGTTTCATCAATCAAGGGTAGTGGGAAATGCGTATTTTAAATAAGCGGACTTTATAGAGAGTATTATTTGATCTGCCCTCAAAATCAAGTATGCAGGAGACATCTGCTAATTTTTACAAAATATTAGCAGATATTCGCGACACTCTGACGGGAGGTATCCGGCGGCACCTCCAAACACGAAGGTGTTCGGCTACATGCGATGCGGCTCCAAACACGAAGGTGTTCGGCTACATGCGATGTGCCTTCAAACACGAAGGAGTTCGGCTACATGCGATGTGCCAAACACGAAGGTGTTCGGCTACATGCGATGTGCCTTCAAACACGAAGGAGTTCGGCTACGTGCGGGGTGGTGTGGTGCGGGGTGGTGCGGTGCTCCAGACACGAAGGTGTTTGGCTACAGATGCCGCAGCATATCGATCGATCTAGTTCGCCGTTTTCTCGACGAACTCGACGCAGCCCTCGTATTTCGGGATGGCGATGACGGAGAACGGTGACGTGAGCGCTGATGTGACGAGGTCGTCAGGCCCGGGAGAAGTGATTTTGAGAGTCGCGGTCACGGCCTCGCCCTCACGGTCGATTTCGGTGAACCGGATCGCGTAGCCCCCGGTGGAATGCCTGCCTAGGGTGGCCACGAGGACGGTTTCCTTCTCGAAATCGACCTTGGGAGGTGGTTTAGGAGCGATTTTACCGTCAATTAGATTCTCAACCGTGTTGTGCTTCCCCCACCATTTTCGCCATTGCTCTTGGTCCTGAATGACCACGCGCGTCGCTTCCTGTATATTGGATTGACTGCCGGAGGCAATTTCGCGCCACGGCTTACTGCAGGGGCCAGCTTCCGCAGGTGAGGACATAAAGGAGAGCAAAAGTGCGCAGGTGGCGGTGAGCGTGATAGTTTTCATCGTGAATGGAGAAGCGACCAGTAGGTAACAAGACATACCTTTGGATAAAACTCAAACGATATCCACCTCATCCTGAACCTTCGCTAGAACCCTCACAGAAGCTACTCAGCCCAGGCCTTCAACTTGCCCAAGCCTTCTTCAATCTGATCCAGGTCGATGCCTGAATAAGCAAAGCGAATGTAAAATTCGGTTTCGCCCGGAATGGGGGAGCCAAAATGCTTGCGCGTGCAGAACGATACCCCCGTCTCCTGCAAGGCGGCTTTACGGAATTGCTCGTAATCCGTCATCCCCTTGCCCTGCATCAGTTCGGTCACATTCGGGAATAAGTAAAAGGTTGCATCCGGGCGGTAGCACTTGACGCCCGGAATGGTATTGAGAATCTCCACTGTCAGGTCCCGACGTTCTTTGAGGATGGATACAATTTCCTCATGACCAGATTGATCGCCGGTCAGGGCTTCAATGCCTCCGTATTGAATGAAGTGGTTGGAGCAGGACTCGTCGTTGACGTTTAGTTTGGCAATGGCATCGATGACCTCTTTAGGGCCAATCGAAGCACCCAATCGCCAGCCGGTCATGGCATACTTTTTTGAGAACGTATATAAGATCACGCTCCGTTCTGCCATGCCCTCAAACGAAGCCAATGAGGTGGATTTGCCGGCATAACGCATGTCAAAATACGCTTCGTCGCAGAGCACGAAGAGATCGTGTTTCACCGCTAGTTTGGCAAGGGCTTCAAGTTGCTTCGGGTCCGATTCGGCACCAGTCGGATTTTGTAGATCGTTTACGATCAGGAGCTTAGTCTTTGGCGTGATCAAGGCCTCGATCGCATCCAGATCCAATTCAAAATTCTCAGCGCCTTCGTGGTAGGCGTAGGGCACGGCAACGCCCCCATGGAACTCGATTTGAGACTCGTAAATCGGGTAGCCTGGATTCGGGTAAAGCGCTTCGTCGCCGGGATTCATTAGGGCCAGCACAAACTTCCCGATCGAGGGTTTGCCGCCTGGCTGGATGGCGACATTTGCCATGGTATAGCTCGTGCCGTGGCTCTTGTTGATATCTTCCGCCAGCACTTCCCTGAGAGCAGGAATACCGTAGTTCGGACAATACCCCGTCTTGCCGTCCTTCATCGCCTGATAGGTGGCCTCTATAATGTTTCTTGGGGTGGTGATATTCAAATCCCCTAAATGAAAAGGATAGACCTTGTTGCCCGCCGCCACGTGGGCTGCTGCTTCGCCGGACACGGCAAAGGCCGTTTCCGTCCCCAATTTCGATAAACGCTCCGCTAATTTCATAGATTTTTATTTATGAGATTCTCTTCTGTTGTCTAATTGACAACGTTGATTGGACTGCCATCGATGAAGCCAGATACATTTTCCACGGTGGTTTGCATCAGTCGCTGGCGCGCCTCCAAGGTCGCCCAGGCAATGTGGGGCGTGATCAAACAGTTTTTCGCCTTCAACATGGGGTTATCCGCTTTGATCGGCTCGGCCGATACCACATCCAGACCCGCCCCGGCCAGAGTTCCGGCGTCCAAGGCCGCAGCTAGATCCGTTTCGTTCACTAGCGGGCCGCGAGAGGTGTTGATCAAAAAGCTGCTCGGCTTCATCCTATTGAGAAGTGTAGCATTCACGAAACCTTCGTTGTCTGCTGTAAGCGGGCAGTGCAGTGAAACCACATCAGAGCGTTTGAACAATTCATCCATTTCGACCCATTCGAAACTGTCGAAATCCGGAGCGTCGCCCTGATAGAGGTCGTGCGCAATCACCTTCATCCCGAAGGCTGCCGCCAGGGCACCGGTCCGGCGACCGATCCGGCCGAAACCGACGATCCCCATGGTTTTACCGCTCAATTCCATCAGGGGCGTCTTCCAAAAACAGAAGTCCTCAATCGCGGTCCAATCACCTGCTTTGACCAGCTTGTCGTGCAGAGCAACATTGTGGCAAAGCTCCAGCAGGATTGCAAAAACGAACTGGGCGACCGAATCCGTGCCGTAGATCGGGACGTTCGACACGGGGATGTTCCGTTTACGTGCTTCCGCCACGTCGACGACATTGAACCCGGTGGCCAATACGGAGATAAATTTCAAATCCGGCAGTTGAGCCAAAGTCTCCGCCGTCAAAGGAGTTTTGTTGGTTAGCACGATATCGGCACCGGCGCAGCGCTCAACGATCTTGTCGGCAGGCGTGCGGTCATAAACCGTGAATTCGCCCTGTGTTTCGACCCCTGCCCAAGGGTTGTCACCAGGATTAAGTGTAAAGCCATCTAATACTACAATTTTCATAAGTTTCATCTCCTAATAGTTTGTCTTTATGGATTTGCCCGTTTAACCAAGCAAGGGTAAAGTGACTCAATCCTCAGTTAAGGGATAGCCGGAACCAATGAGTTTTAAAAGTGACAGCAATAATGATGCCTGTTAAAAACAAATCAAAATGAAAAATTTCTTTGGTAAAAAATCGCGCGGAGCGCTCGCATTGGTTTTAATTGTAAGCCTCGGCATTCACCTCTTGGCCCTCTTAATTTTTGGCACCATCAAGCTGGTCGAATCCGTTCTCCGGGAAGAGACCGTTTTCGAAGCCGCACCGGTGGATCCGGCACCCCAAATAAAGCCGGAGTATCAGGTTAATCTGGAGCAGCGGAACAAATCGACTCCGCCCCCTCGCCCACCGGCAATTGTTGTCAATAATCCCTCTGAGCTGAATATCCCGGCCCTGAATATCGACGTCAACGTCGAAACTTCGTCGGTTTATGGCCGCCAGGGCGGCGTTTTTGGAGGTGGCGGCGGCTTGGCGAGCATCCGTGATATGGATATCAGGCTGACCGACTTTGGATACACCGGGCAGGTCGAGGGCACATTGAAAGGTTCGTTGTTCGACACCAAGGTTGATCCGAGAGGCAAAGCCCTAGTTACGCCCGAACAGGTAAACGACAGGAATTTCCTGATGTCCCGAATGTCGAAAATTTCAAAGGAATTTACCTCGGGAAACTGGAGTGCACGCGCGCTGGAGCGGGATTATTTTAAAGCGGAAAAGGAACTCTACGCCTCCTACTGGATGATACAAAGCGGGCCGGCAGAGAAGGCCCCAAGAGACTTTGGCGTAGAAAATCAGGTGGAGCCCAAATCAATCCTGGCACTTTATGAAGGCACATTCACCCCATCGGAGAGCGGTGAGTTTCGCTTCTACGCCAAAGCCGATGACATTATCGTGGTTCGGGTCAACTCGGATATTGTTGTGGATGGTAGTTACTACAGTAACGGCTCCAACTGGAAGGGAAAAGAAAAAGGGCCGAAAGGGCCGAGCCTTATTGGTTTAGGTGGCTTCCCTCCTAGCTTCGGAGACTGGATGAAGTGGGAAAAAGGCAAACCCATGAATCTTAAAGTGCTCATAGGTGAAGCCCCTGGCGGGATTTTCGGATGCGCCCTGCTTTATCAGAAAAAAGGCGAAGATCGCCTGAGAGTCTTCTCAACCAAACCGCTCACTTCGAAAGAGAAACGGATCCTGCAGGCAATCCACCCCGACGTCGAAGAATGGCTCTGATAGGCTGTAGCAAGTTTTCTTTCGTAGCGCGCAGCTTTCCTGAGGTGCCGAAGTGTAGCAAACGTCCCCGTAAGGTTTTTTACATCGCAAAGCAAATCATGATTCTTTTGAACGATGCGGTGTAACTGCATTCCCATCCTTTTGGCACTCTGCGGCCTCACCGCTTGCCAGAAACCGCAAAGCTCTTCTCAATCCTTTCCCGTGAAAAAATTCGGCACACTCCCCGACGGTCGTGAGACCCAACTCTACACCCTCAGCAACAAGAACGGCATGACCGCCAAGGTCACCGATTTTGGGGCAACCTTGGTCTCGCTGAGCGCACCTGACCGTAACGGCGAACTCGCGGACCTCACGCTCGGCTTCGATTCCATTGAGGGCTACGCTGGCGAAGGCAATCCTTACTTCGGTGCCACTGCGGGACGCTACGGCAACCGCATTGCCGACGGTCGCTTCACCCTCGACGGTAAGGAATATCAACTTGCCAACAACAACGATCCGGGCGGCATCCCCTGCCACCTCCACGGCGGCAAAGTCGGATTCAATAAGCGCCTATGGAAGGTGAAGCAGTCGTCTGTCCCGTCGATCACCTTCGAATACATCTCCCCAGACGGCGAAGAGGGCTACCCCGGCAGACTGACCACGACCGTCACCTACTCGCTCACCGACGATAACGAACTAATCTGGGAGGCCGCCGCAACCACCGAAGCGCCGACCATCATCAATCTCGTTCATCATACCTACTGGAATCTCTCCGGTGAACCGGGCAGCTCGATCAACGACCACATCCTGCAACTGCACGCCGATCGCTACCTTCCCACCAACGTCGGACTCATTCCCACGGGCAAGTTCGCTCCGGTCGCGGGCACCCCCATGGACTTCACCCAGCCCACCGCTGTCGGCGAAAGGGTCGAGGCAGACTTCAAAGCCCTTCAGCTAGGAGGCGGCTACGACCACTGCTGGGTGCTGACCGAACCAGATGCCAAAGGCCTCGCCCATGTGGCTACCCTCCGCGACCCGAAAAGTGGCCGCACCATGAAACTCCTCTCCAACCAGCCCGCCGTTCAGTTCTACGGGGGCAACTTCCTCGACGGAACTCTGACCGGCAAGGATGGGGTTGCCTACGGTCGCCGCACCGGCCTCTGCCTCGAAACCGAGAACTTTCCCGATGCCCCCAACAAGCCGGCGTTCCCGTCCGCCGTCCTACGCCCCGGCGAGACCTACCGGCACAAGATGGTCCACCGCTTCTCCACGAACTAGTGGCCGTCCAAATAAGTTTTTCTACATTTCCACTCCAGACTGTAGCCGAAAGCCTTCGCTTTTGGCCCGAACTCCAAATTGTAGCCGAAAGCCTTCGCTTTTGGCCCGAACTCCAAATTGTAGCCGAAAGCCTTCGCTTTTGGCCCGAGCATCACGAATATCTAGTTTCCCTTAAAAAACCTTACTTATGCGAATATTCATTTACTCCATCGCCCTCTTGTGTGGTCTCGGACTGACCTCTGCCGATGAAACGTCGAGCCGCCAGAAAGAGGCGTTCCATGTTTACCTGCTGATCGGTCAGTCCAATATGGCCGGACGAGCCCCCATCGGCGAGGCGGAGGCCCAGCCCACGAATAAAGTTTACCTGCTCAATGCCGAAGACGAATGGGAGCCAGCCAGCAATCCGCTCAACCGCTACTCCACCATCCGCAAAGGTCTCGGCATGCAAAAGCTCAACCCCGGCTATAGCTTTGCTCAGGAAATGCTGGACCCCAAAACCGGGAACCGCATCGGTCTGGTGGTCAACGCGAAGGGCGGCACCAAAATTGAACAATGGGCCAAAGGCACCCATTTCTATAAGGAAGCGGTGCGACGTGGGCTGGAGGCAAAGAAAACCGGCACACTCAAAGGCATCCTCTGGCACCAGGGTGAGAGCAACAACGGAAACCCCGACGGCTACGCTGAAAAGCTCGCCCAGCTGGTCGAAGACCTGCGCCAGGATTTCGGCATCAAGGATCTGCCTTTTGTGGCGGGCCAGATTATCGGCCCCAGCAAAATCAACGACGAGATCGCTCGCCTACCGGAACTCAGCTCGAATACCGGAGTGGCGAGCTCGGAAGGTCTCAAAACCATGGACCGCTGGCACTTCGATGCACCGAGCATGAAAGAGCTGGGCCGCCGCTACGCCAGTGCAATGAAAGCGCTGGTCGAGTAGATTGCTTTTGCGACTGCGCGGCTGTGGTGCTGACGGAGTCAGGACATTTCTGTCCTGCACCCCCCCCGCCGCGGCGAACGTCAACTTCAGGCTTGGCCGACAGTTCCGAGCGCAGCGACAAGACCACGCATGAATTGAAGATCCCCGATGCCATTGCCTATGCCGCCTCAAAAGCTGAATCTACGATCATGGTGTTACGAAATACGAAACATCCCCAAAAATATGTTTCGCACCGCCCTACTCGCTTTTGTCGCTTGTTGCCTGGTCCATCCGGTATCCGCCGAGGTCGGCACGCTCCTGACTAAGGTGCGCGCCGGGGACGACGTAAAAATCGACCTGATTGACACCAGCCTCACCGCGACCGGCAGCTGGCCCGGCTCGCTGCAAACCTGGCTCAATCGTGAATCTCCGGGGCCAGGCACCGTCACGGTGGTCTTTACTACAGCCCACCGGAGTGTCGTAATGAACGCCGAGTGGAATGTGATCTGGCAGTTTATGGCGAAACACCAGCCGGGGTTTCCTATCAGCCGGGCCGGGAGCCACAGTGTGCCTACGGGGAGTCGCTTGCCGGACAAAGCATGGCGCAGTGTAATCAATCCGCCATTGCTTTGCGCAGTCGCCCTTCTTTTTCAGCATCCCGAAAGGTATGCCAGGGAAGTGTCGCACATTTGATACGGGCCGGAAACTTCCGGACGCCCTGTAGCGAGATGAGGTCCCCATCCGATTCCTCGGCTTCGAGGTCTTCGCTTAGGAGCAACTGCGCTCTATCCTGCAACTCAGCCGCCTCCTTTAGGGTCTTGCCCAGCAATTTCTGAGTCATGATCGAGGCGCTGGCTTTACAGATCGCACAGCTGGCGGACTCAAACTGGATCGCCTCGATCCGCTCGTCGTGGATTTTCAAATACACTTGAATCTTGTCACCGCAGAGCGGATTATAGCCATCAGCCTGGTGGGTGGCATCCGCCAAAGCTCCGTAGTGCCTCGGCCGCTTGTTATGGTCGAGGATAATGGCTTGGTAGAGTTCGTCGAGCTCGGGCATGAGTTGATCGTTGAAGTTAGAATGCTTCAATCAATTCCTTAAGGTCATCCGTCGGAGGCAAACATTGGGTGCCGATGCAGAGCTGGTAGCTTGCAGGCAGTTCGTCGTCGGGCACCTGTTGAATAAAACAATGACGCCATGGTTTTGTGGTGATGGCATCGCGCAACCCTGCACAGTCAGCTGAGGCCTGCACTTTGATTACGGCAATCCCGATGGCATCCGTCGCGGCAGCCTCCAGCGCATGGGCTACACCAGCGGCAACCCTGCTCGCATAGTCCGTGTAAGCGGGTAAGGTAGATTGGAACTCTGCCGCGTATTTCCCATCACCGGTGAGCGCGTAGAGTCCGCTCAGGGCATGCAAGAGGACGGAATTCCCTGAAGGCGTGGCATTATCGAACCACTCTTTCCTTCGTGCAACCGGAGTCTGGACCCCGTCTGCGGTAAAGAAGCAGCCTGCCATATGTGGATCGCCAAACTTCTCAAGCGCTGCGTCCACACATTGCTGTGCACGCTCCTGCCAGAGCTTGGACTGGCCCGGCTGAATCCAGTCGACCTTTGCAGCAATACTCAAAAAGGCATCCGCGACAGTGGCGTAGTCATGAAGGAAGCCGTCAACTTGAGCACCCTTCCCTTCGTAATAGACGGCGCGGATACTCAGGCTGCCTTCGGAGTCATCAATGACCTCATTCCAAAGGAATACGGCCGCTACGCTGGCACGTTCCAACCACTCTGGGCGGTTGAAGTAGAACCCGGCATTAGCCAGAGCACGAATCATCATAGCGTTCCAGAAGGTGCTGACCTTGGTATCTTTGCCCGGTGGCACACGCTCGGCCTCGCGATGCGCTAGTAACTGTGCGCGGGCCTCCTTGAGTTTCTCCCGCAGCTCGAAGTCTGCTTCAACCAGCGCGGGATTCGTGGTGCCGTGCTCAAAGTTGCCCTCATTGGTAATGTTATAGGCGGCCCGCACTTCGCGGGCGAGTGCAGGCCCCAGCACTGCGTCCACCTGCTCCGGCGTCCAGACATAATACTTACCCTCCTCGCCCTCACTGTCGGCATCCAACGCGGCGTAAAAGCCGCCCTCCTCTGCGCTCATTTCGCGTTCGAGCCAACCGATGGTTTCTTCGACAACAGCGGCATAGAGGGGAGATTGCTTATCAAGCCAAGCCCGCGTGTAGGCCTCAATGAGCAAGGCATTATCATAAAGCATTTTCTCGAAGTGCGGGATGAGCCAGTGCGCGTCCACACTGTAACGGGCAAAGCCCCCACCGAATTGATCATAGATGCCACCGTGCGCCATGGCACGAAGTGTGGCATGTGTGACCTCGTCGATTCGGTCGGCCAGTGCCTCAGCCGACTCAACTACGGCAGAGCGACGCAACGCGCGTAGGAAATTAAGTGCCATCGAGGGCGGAAACTTCGGCGCATCGCCGAAGCCACCGTAGCGGTCGTCATGATTCCCACAGATGCCATGAGCAGCTGCGACCAGAGCTTGCTTATCCCATTCCGATGCTGCCCCACCCGTCGCACCGGCCTGAGTGTTCGCCATGATGTTTTTCTGTATCGAATCGGCGTTCTCAATGAGCTCATTTTTCGAGCGCTTATAATAATCCGCGATGCGCATGAGGAGCTGCGGCCAGGGAATGATGCCGTGATCCCGGTCTTCGGGTGGAAAGTAGGTGCCGCCAAAAAAGGGCCGTCCATCCGGTAGGCAAAAAACATTGAGCGGCCACCCACCCTGCTGCTGAATCATTTGCACGGCCTCCATGTAAACCTGGTCCACGTCCGGACGCTCCTCGCGGTCCACCTTCACACAGATGAAGTGCTTATTCATCAGTCCGGCAATGTAGTCATCCTCGAAACACTCATGCGCCATGACGTGACACCAGTGGCAGGCGGAATAACCGATGGAGACCAGAAGCGGCTTTCCGGCAGCTTCGGCCGCCGCCAGTGCTTCTTCCCCCCATGGATACCAATCCACCGGATTATCCCCGTGTTGACGCAGGTAGAGACTGTTTTCGTGAGCAAGGCGGTTGGGCATAGGTATGAAAATATATAACGATCGAAATAGGCGTGCGGACTTTTGTGAGCAGCAAAGGCGCAAAATACCCGACTCGAAGTCAATACCAACATCTCTGACTCTGTCCAGGAAATGGGAACTTATTTTTATAGCCTGCTTATAATATTAGAGATTGACTGAGTTATCTAAAGTGGTTTTATAATGAATCCATCATGAAACGGATAAAACTAAGGGGGATGCCAGCTACCTATCATGCGATGAGTCGTGTGGTGGGTGGTCAGCGGTTGTTTGGGGACAGGGAAAAGGAGATTTTGCGGAAGATGCTTTGGCAGGTGGCCGATTTCTGTGGGGTGGAGATTTTGACTTACTGCGTGATGTCGAATCACTTCCATGTTCTGGTTCGAGTGCCCCCTTCGACGAGCTCAGGGCAGGGGATTTCTAATAAAGAGCTGCTGCGGCGGTTTAGAGTGCTCTATCCAAAGCCGACGAAATATCAGACGGCTGAGTTTGCTCGGCTGGAAAAGGCTCTGCGGGAGGGTGATGAAGATGCGGTGGCGATCCGGGAGCGTCTGCTGGCGCGAATGCATGATCTATCGGAGTTTATGAAGACGGTGAAACAGCGTTTCTCCATTTGGTATAATCGTAATCATGACAACCGCCGAGGCACGCTCTGGATGGAACGTTTTAAGAGTGTGCTGGT
>Ga0306899_1000168_pt1 | contig 38251 bp, 28 predicted proteins | sample AntRauMFilla3764_FD_190407 | JGI IMG/M metagenome (GOLD analysis project Ga0306899, IMG submission 190407) | Saline lake microbial communities from Rauer Islands, Antarctica - Metagenome Filla 3 #764 (v2) (version 2) | ecosystem: Environmental > Aquatic > Non-marine Saline and Alkaline > Saline ... | reverse complement strand
AGAAGACATCGACGTGGTCGAACTATATTCCGGACGACACGCTGAGCACGCGGCGATTCGGGTGACGGACGACAACGAAATATAAATAAAATAGAACCACCTACGCCAACACCGGTTCATCTTTTTGTTGTATCCTGGACGGGATACATACACTTTTGCAGCGACAATCATCGAGCTCCTTTCATTTTCTTTGGCCTCAGGTGTTTCACGCTAGGGTGCTCCAACAGGAGTTGTAAGATGTCGTCGGGTACGAAATAATGCTTTTTGCGCGCGGCGGATAATGACCTTTTGGAGACCGGCGTTCGGGGATTCTGCAGGAACACACGTATCAGGTCTTCTACATCGTCGATGTGAAGATCGCAAGAGCACTCAGATCTTCGGGCGGAATGAGAGTCTTCGTCGTCAGAGTCATAATCGTTGGTCAGATAGGTCTGGAGGCTTTTGAAATTGATGCTAGTGCGGTAATCAAACATCTGACGGAGAGCTTCGTAGAGCACCGGTTCGATGAAGTCGGTCCTTCCGCGCCTTTCGTTCATGACGAACTCGAACAAAAAAATGATCTGGTCGTACATATTGTATTCCAAGCATTTGACCAATACGTCGTCTTTGTCAACGCAGGACACGATGTCTGGACGCGCGTCCACTGTACAGCGCAACATCGGGATGGAATGGTGCATGGAGCATAATACGAACGACATCAAGAGGCCGGAAGAAGGAGGTATGATGTAGCGGCGGCAACGGACGATAATACGCACTTCGTCGTCTTCGCCGCTTTTGCCGTCGTCTATTTCTGGCATCGTCAGCAGGGCACGGACCACTTTCGTTCTGAGATGTCTTTGAGACAGGAACCGTTTCAGGCACCCCGATGCGCAATCTCGGGCGCTTTCTGGGCATATCAGAGATATGGCGCGGATTCCCATCTCCAGACATATGGATAGACCGACATCATCCATGGGTCGTCGTTGTTCACGCGCAGTGGATAACATGACGTCGACGCACTCCGATACGTCAGTCGAGGCCAATTCGATCAAAGACTCGGCCAGGCAGGCCAGGGGCAGGCGCCGGTCGATGCAACACACGACCTTCGCTTTGGCGTCTCCGAAGAGCAGGTCCCGCGCCAAACTCGTTCGCAGGGCGTCTTTCTCGAACAGTATCTTCGCTTTCCTGCATGTCAGCGACGTTCTGTAGGCCGATTCCATTCGGTCGTCAGGCGACAGGATGTTCATCAGCACGACGTTTCCCATGATCAGAGCTACGGCTGACCTGTCCATATCTTTTTTTTTGGTTATTTTATTATATTCTATTTTATTTAGGTTTGGCCGGTTCCGTATATTTCGATGGAAACGATATAAAGGGAAGATACGGATCAGAAATGGTGGATGACGAGAGCGTGTATCTGGACGCACTCATGTTATAGTCCGGCAGCTTACAGTCGATTTCAAAATGGATTTGGACACCCTGCGTTTACCAATTTGGGTGATTCGATGTCACACTCTTATTCTCACACAGTAATCAAGAGACCACCGCTACATAAAGACAAGGATGGTATATTATATCTATTGATACAATATTTCAGAAAGCGAATTACATAGATTGGGCGGTGTCCAACTCCTTATTGAAATCGACTGTAATAGTGTTACAGTGCCAATTTTTTCTTTTCACACTTTGAACCACCTTATCGTTGAAATGTATCCTATCGACCGTGTGAAAATGGCATGCCACATTTATGAGATGGTCTCCAGTCTGCGAAAGACTGGATTATTGCTGCAAGTCAGCCACATGACCGTCGCAAGATGAGTGACAAATCCTGTGCGTAAACAGTACGACTCTCATCGTCGGACAAGGGAAAGGAACGTCGTGTCAGAGTTGATCGCGAATTGTCTGATATCACGAACTCCCCCGGAAGTATTGTACTACCCTGGTCCAACTCCTTATTGAAATCGGCTGTAAGATCGGTGTTGAACGCGAGAAGAGAAGGGGCGTCCTCGAGTCTCTCACGCCTCTGTCACCGTCTCCATCTCCGTCTCCGTCCGTGGCACGGTTCACGTCATGCACACACGAAGCTCGCGCCAATAAACCGAAGATTTCCGAAGCGCACCTTATCTCAAGGAGGGAGTCCGTATTTGTAACACAAAAAGAGTACCATGCTTTTTGTAGGTCGCACAGCCGCAGAACCGGCACCTGTCCCAACGAGAGCAAGTGGCGCAGGACTTCCACCTTGTCGAATCGGGCGTGGTTCGAAGTGATAACCGCCACGATGACCGCGTCTCCGGTTCTCCCCATGTCAAGTAAGTCATCGCCTCCTTTGAATTTTCCTCTTTTCACACTCGGGCCGAATTCGAAATCCCGTCGGGGTCTTTGATGTACTCGTGCGCCTCTGTCTCTGTCCGTCAATAAGCGCACGACGTCGATCATGGTCCCGTCCATCCGACACGCCTCTAACAGAACGTCGTCCACCCGATCACGCGGTAATGCATCTACGAGGAGCTCGATGAACTGAAGTTTATTAGCAATCACGTTTGCCAGTAAGATAAACCTCAGTAACGCAGGGTTCACGAGCGTGTCAACAAAGCCATGCGTTTCAAATAGTTGAACGTCACCCATATTTAGTTCAAACGACTTCTCGTTGTTCATCACCTTCTCGTCTACTCCGGACAGCAGGTCGCCTTTCCGTCCTCGGTCTCGCATCACTTTTAGGATGGCCGATACGTCGTCATCTCTATGTGGCGTACTCTTCATGCAACGAACCAATATGATTGGATCGAAGTGCGCTCCGTGCGCCAAGAACAATCGCGTCATCGTGAACTGGTGTCTTTTGGACGTATACAGGGCCATCTCGGACAACATTCGATATTTGTGTGTATCTACAAACATCTGTTGCGTCGTTTGACGCTCCAACAGACACGATACGACCGCCTCGTTCGAGCTATAACAGGCCTTTCGTATGGAGCGTTCGAAAGTATCCGGGAGCGAACAGGCGCCGTGATGCAGGAGGACACGCACGATATGCACGATATGCGCGTCGCCCGGACGTGACAGAGTCAGTCGTTCTTCGAACAGATGGTCGAGGTCGGCCAAAGTTTTTTTACGGCGGAGCAGCAGTCTAGAGAAAAGGGCGAACGTGTTCTCGTCGCGTGCGGCCTCTCGGAGGATTATACGATAGGCGGTCGCTTCGTCGTGTGTGTTGTACGAATAGTGTGGGAGTGTGGTGATCATGCGTTCCATGACGGATCCGAGCTGCACTACCCATACATCATCTTCAACCAAATACGGTGGTGGTGCGAGTGAATATGGGGGTGCGATACGATCGTCGAGGGTGAGCGTGTACACTTCGGCACCGTCGTTCCGGTCAAGGATCGTCGCCACCAAGCCTCCTCCGGTATCATGACGAATCGTATAAAGTGCACACATTCTTTCTTTTTTACTACAGCCGATTTCGATGAGGAGTTGGACACCCGTTCACCTTTTTCTAGTCTTTATAATGGATCAAATTGAGAGAGTCGAGCCCTAGCAACATACTGTGCCGTGGATGTTATGAGTCTTTGACGCACGGATCTTACGTTTATGTCACGAGAGGGTAAGAGCATCACATGAACCCCAATGATGTACGAGCGGTACGTGATGTCCAACGAGACGTGCATGCATCTGGCGATGACCTTCCTCAGATGGCGATGTAGGGCCAGGTTAGAGATAAGGAACACCAGTTTCATATAAACGAATGGGATCATCGGAGAGTTCAGGTAGACGTGCATCAAGAAATAATGTTCATCACGGTGTGAAGGGCGTCCGTACGAACCAATGTGCTCGAAATGACTCGCGCTAAACATCGCATCGAGTCTCGGTGCACTGATTCGTCATTCGGAGAGCTGGGGCTAATGCTGTGTTCGACCACTAAGAACGCCGAAAAAAAAAATAAACAAGGACGCTCCCATCGTAAACCACGGGACGGATAAATGCGACACATCATCGCGTAGACCGACGCGTTAGAGTATGCCACGATAGGAATGACTACTTCAAACTGGGCCAATAGCCAGAACCGACGCCTCGCGCCTGTCTCGACAGTCTCTACAGTCTCAACAGTCTCAACATGAAAAAAGATATAAGAATATGTCGAGTCCTTATATAGTTTTCCGCCAAATATGCGGAATTGGCCAACCCTAGTTATTCGTCGTTCGTCGTCGTGCTCGTCGTCATCGTGAAGCCCAGGCGTATCATGTGATTGGCGAACGTGCCGTCGTCCTTGAGCGCGTCGACCGGTCGGACCGGGACGAACACGTACGGCGCGCGCAACTCGGTCTCGATCACTCTTCGTTCCAAATCCGTGTCACATGGAGGACAGTCCGCTTCCAAAGCCGCGCTCCAGTCGATCCACGCCTGGTACACGTCCGATGCGCCGCGTGACGTACTGAGATGGTGATCTTCACGAGGCGTCCCCCTTCGGCTCACGAAACACGCGCCGGGACCTAGTAGTCGCGCCAGAGCCGATGCGACGTAGGAATTCAAAGAGTCCAGGGCTTTCCAGTCGCCGTTATAATAGCCGCCCATAGGATCGGAGAACAAGCCGAAACGCAAAAATCCGTTTTTCGCGTGGCGTTCGATGGCATCTCCCAGCCCCGGGGGCAGGCGGTCAGAGAGCCACTTTTCGAACGCGCCCGACTCAATGGAATGGGACTGGTGAGAGTGGACGTGGTCGTGGTCGGCGGCGTTCGGTACGTAGGTTCGTGTACTTGTTCGTCTGTGTTGGGCGACCGAGCGTACCAGGCGTGCCAGGGGACGTGCGTCATTCTCGTCGTCGGTCGGTCCTCTTGGAAAGGCCCCTACCTCGGGGCGGCAAGGAGGGACGTCGAGAGGCGTGAATTCTTTCGCACGGGTGTAACTGTCGAAAGTGTGAATCGGCGGAATGAGCGCCTGCTTCGCGAGGTCCGTGTAAGAGGGGAGTGCGCGCGTCGTCGCCGCCATATGTGTAATCGATTAGACGATTAGATGTAAATGGATGTAAATGGTCGAGCGACGAATCAGCGTTTATGTGTCTATGGTAGCGTTTTTTTTTTCATTTTCGGTGTATGTACTCCGTCCATCCGACGGGATAACCCATCAAACACTCGACGAATCGGGGGTTGACGACCCAGGCATCGACGTCGGCATTGCCTCGATCGACCATGTAAGCACGCGTCTCCTTTTCGTACAAGATCTGGTTCGGGAGGATCTGGAGGGCGCGCCTACTTCCCACCTGAGTCGCATTCCATCTCATGGACAACGGCGTCGACCAATTCCATCGTTTGTGCACCGTGTCTTTCGTCGACGGAGGAATCGACTTAGATCCCGGAACGTGTAGTTCTAACTCTTCTGTCCAAGCCTTCATCTGCGGCGAAGACGAAATAGGAAGACGGACCAAAACGGACGCATTTGCATTTGCATTTGCATTTGCATTTGTCCGCTGGTCGAGGAGCATCGTGGCCAGCTCGTGACATGCTTTGCGAGAGCAGAGAGGTACGACGGAATTACCCAACAAGAATCCGCGCGCAGACAAGTCGGCCAGCGTTCGAGGCGTCTTCCTTATGACACGAGCCGTGTAGCCTGAACACCCGTCTTTTAAGAAATTCGGTAACAGGGTCTCGGCTGCCGAAGGAGTGCGATAAATGTCCGTCAGTGTTTTGACCGTACGATAGGCCTTTTCGTGGGATTTCATTGCCAAAAGATACAACCTCTTGCGTAAGTGCGGAGCACCTACTTCCGATGCGCTGAACGTTCCCCATGCCACGCGCGAATAACCTGCGTACTCCAGAGCAGAAATGACGTCAGCCAGTCCCCTCGATTCCAGGTTCGGGGAGTTCTCTAGAAATATGGCCGATGCCCCATTTTCGACTGCTATCCTTACTACTTCGAACACCAACCCAGACCTGAGACCCTTCACGCCGCTACCGTTTCTGTTCATGACGGATACGTCCTGGCAGGGAAAGCCCGCTGTCACCACGTCCACTTTCCGCCTGGAATTGAACTTCCGGACGTCCTCCAAAACAGGAGCGCGAGGCAGCTGCCCACGTCGCATGGCGGACTGTAGCACGGACCTAGCATCAGGGTGGATGTCGCAATATGCCACAGGTTTACAAACGGGAAGCAGGGCGAGAGCAAATCCTCCTATACCGCTGAATAGATCTATCGTGCGCAAGCGGCCCATCGTCACACTGTGAAGCACACTGAACTACAATAACTCCCTATAATATTCAGACAAGGCGCTTTCGCCACACGTGTCGATAATGTAGCGGCATCCCGACGTGGTCATTCGGAGGGGATGCTCGCCGACGGACGTGATCAGTCCACGGGAACGCAATACGTGAAGAGCTTTGTACTTTCCACTGGTGAGGTTATGGATGCCCGCCGCCTTTCCAAACTCGGCCAAAGACTCGGTGATCGGCCCTCTCGCCGCCATGGTAAGTATGACTTTCTCCGGGACTCCCGAAAGGCGGCCACGGTCACTGTTGTGTTTTTTGACGCTCCTGTCAACGTCCCTGCGCTCCAACGGAAGATCTTCACCAGCTACCCGGTTGGCACCTTGGGCATCTTCTTCCTCTTCTTCTTCATCTTCCTCGACGACGACTCCGTCTGACGACATGCCGTGATCTGCCGTTGTCACTATTTTTGTTTCTCCAGTGACCGATAGAATGTCAGATACGGAAGGCATGCTTTCGAGCCGCATGCGCCTGGTTTCGTCACGCCACGCCTTGTGTTCCGCTTTCTCTTGGGGCGTGGCTTTGACGGCCCATTCGTTCTTGAGCACTATCGACGGACGCGCGTGTTTTCGCCCACTGCCGATCACCGACGCGTACCCGATGCTGTAGTCGCGGAAAGTCTCGAAGTTGAAGGAGGGGTTGCGCGCCATCTCGTCCTGGATCATCTCCTGAAACTCATAAATGACCGAGACCAGCTCCCAGTCGGCCTCGGTCGTCACGACTTTGACGTCGCCATGTCCGTTCTTGGCACGGACGCCAGTGTTATGTCCCGCGGGTCGCATCAGCGTCTGTCTGACGTCCGCGCTGTGTCGGCCCTTGCCCATGAGAGCGAACATGTGCGTGGGAACCATGTCATCTGTGCGGGGAGAAGTGCTCCGCGCCAGAGCGTTGTAGCCGACCACGATGAAGCGCCTGTCGACGACTGTTGTTGCAGCAGCTTCTGCCGCAGCACTGGTTCCAGGTGCACCAGGATCGGCTCCGGCCGGACGATATGAGCAGGAGCAGTAGCGCAACTGCAACAGCCTCAGGGCCAGGCCGATGGTCTTGACCTTGGCGGGCTTCCGCTCTCTGTTCGTCAGACCTAGGGGGTTGATGACGGTCATGGGCGTCCAGGTGCACGTCGCATCGCCGTAGTTCGGCTTGAAGAAACAGTTGCCGCTGTAATGCACGACGACGATGGCCTCTGGATCATAGCGCATCAAAAGGTCCGCCTGCGTGAACAGGGTAGAGTCGCCGGCATTGACGCGAGGGCAGGACGCCACCAGCATCAGCTTCCTGGTGCCCGCGCACTCCTTGAAGTCTTTCATCAAATGGCGGAATCCGAGAGTCGTCAGGCCGTGTTGCTTCTCTTTGACGGCGTCGCCCAAATCCACGGTGTTGATCAGTTCCATCTCGTGATGCGTGGTGAAGCCTCTGTCGCGCAACAGGTCCAGGTCGACTTTGATGTGTTTGACGGACACGTCACGTAGCACGGTGTTCCAGATGTGCAAGTCGCCGATGTGCGTGGCGCTGATCATCACGGCACCAGAGGCTCGCGCTCCCTCCGCAGATATCTCGGACAACAGGTCTCCGACGACTTCCTCTTTGGACCCGACCGCCCACTCGTCCCGCGCGAACAGCACGTCGCTCTCGTCCACGAGCACCAAAACGTCACGTGCGTCGAGTCGCTCGAGGAAAGTACAGCGTCCCATGGCGTAAGCCGGCGTCACCACGACCAGGTGTCCGCTCAAAAAGTCGCGCACCTCGTCGGGGTCGGACAAGAACTTCGTCCACTGTTGCTCGGCATTGGAAATGAAGCGCGTCCGGATGCCCAGGTACTCCAGGGGGTCCTTCATCTTGTCGCTCAGTTCGCATGTCGTGGCGTGAGGCACGCCAGCCAAGACCACACACGGACGTTTCATGGTCGAGGCCAGGGCGACCAAAGCGACCATGAGGTGCGTCTTTCCACTCTGTTCCATTGCCGTGGCGAACGTGACCCCGACGTGATTGAAAGCGTCCAACACGACACCTGGACCGAAATTGCACTTGTCACGGAGGGTGCACACGAACTCCCCATCGTGCCCGATCCTCCGATCGAATACCTCCTCCACATCCTCTAGCGTCACGGAGTCATCAACGGTGCCTAGCCGCAAAGCTTCCAGCGATCGCGCCTGTCTATGGATTTGCTGCACGAACGGGTTGATGGCCCGTGGAGGAGGGGCGTAAACGAAGAGTCCGGGATTATTCTCTGGAGGAGGTGAAGAACGCGGCGTAGACGTGCGAGTCTGACTCCCTGAGTCGAGCCGGTCAGAGTCCGACACTGGTCTTGGTACTTGAGCAGGGCGACTCTTCAGACGGGCGATCTCGGCGTCTTTGCGCACGACCTCTGCTTCCAATCGAGCCAGGCGCGCCAGGATGGTTTCTGTACCTCCGTCACATCTCACAGGGCGGTGCTGCTGCACGAAAGTGTCGTCTTCGTCACTGCGCTCGTCTCGGCGGTCTTCATCTCTTCTGGGGCGAGGTCGTTTGCGTGAGGAGTTTCCCCTCGCCGTCCACTCTCGTTTGGAGGAAGGTAGGTCTGGGGAAAAATAGACTGCCAATTTGTACGTGGAGCGGTATTTCGTGCCGAACAGCCAAAACGTGTATTGGCCGTGTCCGTCGTCGTACTCGACCTCGTTTTCTCTCAGGAATGTGTACAGGGCGTCTTTTTTCACGTCTGCTTCGTCGGAGGACGATGTCCATATGCTCCTACGCGAGAGGGGAGCCAGGTCACGTCCATCAATGTAGCCCACCAAGTCTTTGACGATCTTCTGGAGTTCGTGGTCCGAAGGAGACCGGCGAGATGAAGGCCTTTTCCTCCATACACGCCCCGCTGCTGCATCACGTCTGACGTGTTCACACATCGCACACGTTCGCGTGAAAATGAAAATGAAAATGAAAAAGAAAATAGTGGGACATCACCCCGAGTTTCCAGTCAAAAATATACACGAGTCGACTAGCCTCCAGTCCGCGCGCGAGCCCGCTTGTTCGAGAGCCACGGTCGGTGCGGTTTCCTGTGTGTCATTGGCGGGCTCGTCGAGCGGACGTGCGAAAAAAAACAAGGTGAACATCATCGCCGGGGCGATGTATATCGAAGATATCACGCAATCCTTGCAGCTCAACAATGTATATGGTTGGCCAGTTCCGTACCTCTTGTCCTTACATCCTTTTCTGCGAAATATACGGAACTGGCCAACCCTACTAATAATGTATTGTACAGCGATGACGCGTTCCGGGAAAAGTTGCGCAGCTTGCTCAAGATGCTGTGCTTGGTTTGAGAACAACCTACATCGGGTAAAAAAAAGGGGTGTGTTCAACTACCCATCATCCGCGCTCCTCGCGCTCCTCGCGCTCTAGTTCCTCCAGCTGGATACGGGTGTATACTGATAGTGCCTTGTTGGCGCACACCAGATCCTTCAGGTCACGCTTGCGCTTGCGCGAGTCGGAGCGGCGGTCTACGCTCTTCAGCTTATCGAGCGCGTTGAAGGCGCTCTGGCCAATGAGGAATCCGGTTTCGTCAGAAGCCCGGAACATCATCTGCAACAGATTCTCGCCTCCTAAGTCAAGGACGATCTTGACGAGAGACGTCACGATGTCAGGGAGTTCGCTGTATCCCTCAAACAGACGTATCCGCATCATCTCTTCACACCATCCGAATGACTCTGCCAAGTGCTTGAACAAGGTGCTCAAGAAGTTCACTCCGCGAGACATCTCCAACACGTCTACGACCACGCGTAGAACTCGTTCGCTGAAGGGGTACATGTTGTCAGACAGGACGCCACCCAGGACGTGGACGATGTCATCTTCGTCGTCTGCGCTACACACGTGTAAGATGACGTCACTCAGTTCAAAGTCGGAGTGATTGGAAACCAGCGCTTCAAGTGCGTTCTTCAGACGGTCCACTAGCGCGTCCAGGCCCGAATCAGATTGACGGTCGTTGAGGAGCTGGGTCCAGACGTCCCACACTTCGATTTGTGCGTTCGCCTTCCTCGTTGCCGCGTCTAGATCCTTCGCAGGGTCGTCACACGGGTGCACCACGCACATCACGGCTCCGTTGTATCCGCCGATATTGGCCGGCGCGCACTTGCGCGCTATCACGCTCGAAAGCGGATCCGATGTCTGAAGGACACGTGCGTTGCCGGTGGCATCAAACACTTTGAAAGCCATGTTTGTATTCTGAATTATGAATTTTGATTCAGTGTAGCTGTGACGATCGTAGTCACGGTAAGTGGCACCATCGATTTTTTTCTCGATTCGTCTCGGATGATCGATCGGTCGGTCGGTAATCCACTGTGATAGAACTTATTCGATTACCTCGACATGACCACGAACGCACACACACGATCAGCTGCAAAATAAATAAAAATGGAACGATCACCCCGAGTGTTCAGTCAAGAGGCGCACGAGTCGACTCCTCCCCCCTTTCCGCGCGCGTGCTGGAGAGCCGCGATAGGGCGGTTACTTGTACGTCATCGGCGGCAGATGTGTCGATGCCCGGTATGGCCAATAAACGGCAGACTACGTCGAACGCGAGCGATCGATCGTCTTCCCCCATTAGTCCGTCGCGACACATGATGATCAACGCGGTGTCCCCCTCATCGTTCCGAGCGTTCACGTCTACGCCGGGGACGCTCAAAATCTGGAGGGCCACCGCGTATAGTTTGAGCCTGCACGAAATAAGGAGGGGGCTGTCTCTTTTATTGTTCCGAGTGTTGACGTCCACGCCGGGAACGTTCAATATGAGGGACGCGACGGTATCCGTGCCGGAAGTGCACGCCCACATGAGCGCGGTGTTTCCTACGTCGTCGCGGGTGTTGACGTACCGGTGGTCGATGCCCTGCGACTTCAGTATCTTGCAGGCGACGTCATCGTCCATGTGATTGAAGCAAGCGATCATGAGCGCGTTTTGCCCACGGATGTTCCGTACGTTCACGTCTATACCGGGCCGGAACAGGAGCCACATCGCCGTGGTGACTTCATTTTCTTCACACGCTCTCATCAACAGGGTATCCCCCTGGGAGTCGGTCGCATTCAGTAGGCTCGCCACGAAGGCCTCCGATGGACATATGCTCAACCACGCTATGCGTGAGTGGATGACCCTGCGCCTCACCGCCAGGTGTAGAGCGGTCCAGACGCAACTGGGCGCATCGTCGTGAACACGGCCTCTGCCTCTGTTGTTGTTGTTGCCGATGGTCATCTGTAACTTGCGAGAGACCTCGTACCTCTGCGGACTGTATACGTCAAAGTAGGTGCTGAGGTCACGCCCGGAGTAAATGACGGTCAACGCGTGCAGGCCCACCAGATCGCGCGCGCCCCACGCTCGGACGGGTTCTCGGCCGTGGATGATGTAGAGCAGCTCTTCGACGACCGAAGCAATGGGGTGATCCAGGCCCTCACAGAGACAGAGGCAGAGGCAACATCGTCTTGGGTGCGCTATTTTGTGCACGTGGGACATCTCGTGATGGGAGACGGGGGAAAGATGAGCAAGAGCGCCGGCAACTCAGTGACCATCCGAGAAGCGCTTTCTAAGTGCACTCCGAGACAGCTGCGCATCATGTTCGCACTGACGCCGCGCCATCGATCCCTGACATACGGAGACAGTTTCGAGAGCGCCGCGCGTTGTCGCGAAAGGGACATTCGGAACTTTTTCCAAAACGTCGAAGCGGCGACGAGATCGGCCCCCGTCGCGTCTAAACTCAAACTTCTGAAGGAGGAGGAGGGACACGCGTCGTCGCATCATACACCCGGGCCGGAGGAGCGTCTGCTGCGCGAGCGCCTCACCGTCTGCCGCGAAACAGTCGACGCGGCTCTTCACGACGACCTCGACACCTCCTCTGCGCTGCGCGCTCTGGCCTTTTCTTTTTCCTTTTCCTCCGACGAAACCGACGATGGCACGGATGGTGGTTATGGCGGACCGAGTCTCGTGCGTGCGGTGACATCATACCTCTCCGACTGCGAAAAGCGGCGGAGATCGCCGCATGTGTGTCTGGTGCGCGCTTGCGCGGCGTACGTGAGAGACGTCCTGGCGGTGATGGGCATCGAGGACGATGCGGCGTGTCTAGGGACGAGCGTCCGTCTCGATACGGATGCAATTATGGATACCCTAGCCTCTTTTCGCGCGGACGTCCGCACGATTGCGCGGTCGGAGAGCACGGGTGCTACGACGAAGAAGGAGTTGTTGACCGCCTGCGATCGTGTCCGCGATAAAACCTTGAACGAGCTGGGCGTTCGTCTGGAGGACAAGGCAGGCGGAGAGTCGACCTGGAAGAGAGGGTGAAATAAGGAAATGTATATTACCTCGCGATCACAACACAACAGACAGAAAACGATGTTTGACAAGTTTTCATCTGGATTTCAAGAGGCTGTGTGCACGGTGGTTGAAATGGCTCATGTTTCGGTGCTCTTCTTCACCTTATGCGTGACCGACATCGGCACTCGATCTCCCGAAGTAACGCCGCACACTGTCTACATCGAAGAAGTCGATCCGTTGTATGAACTGGTTTGGAACGGACTGTCCGATGATGTCAAAAGGTATAAGACGCGCGCTCAGTTGTTGCCCGATGATTTTATTCGTACTCTTGTCGAAGACTCCGTATTGAAAGCACGTGTGGACGAACTCGCGACGCGTTTCGACTTCGCCGCAGAACACGAAGCTAATAAAGACCCATGCCGCTACAAAATCGACAAGTACAGTTTTTTGGGTACGGGGTATTTCGAAGATACCGTGCGGCGCCGGACACCAGAAGAATATCATCACGCGTCCTGGCCTTTCTACGTGTACACGTGCGACGACGACCAGGTGCTTGCGCGCGTGAACCTCTTGAAAGACGAATTCGACTGGACGGGTGCCTGTAAACGCCGTAAATGTGACATCCCGCCAACTGTAAGCTTGATGGATCATATAGCTTATTGGCCGTTGTATGCCATGAACGGAAAAAGGTCTACAAAGAGTGAGTTGTCCGTCTGATGCACTATCTACGAGGACAAACGAATGTACCGTGTCGATCATCGTCAATGATAGCCGTGCATTTTTGCGGCATTTTTACTCGACAAATAATATCCGCTTTCGTCTAAACGGAGTGTTTGTCGTCGTCTTCTTCGTCTGTGACCATGACATCGCAACCCGTTCGTTCTCTGTACGAAGTATTGGGCGTAAAAACGAGCGCGACCACCGAAGAAATCCGCAAAGCTTATCGCGTCATGGCGCTCCAACTCCATCCCGACAAGAACAAAGAGGCGACGTCGGAGGCGTTCCAAGAGCTGGGCACAGCCCACGCGGTGCTTTCGGACGCCGACAGACGTCGGGTATACGATTTGACGGGTCAAGATCGCGATGCCGACCACGTCCATTTTCCGGCGAGTGGTGCTTCGACTTATGATGCTTCGACTTATGATGCTTCGACTTATGCTTCGCCATTCGGCGGGTTCGGTTTCGGTTTCGGTAGGACGACGACGGGAGTGAGAGCGAGGGCAAACGACGATTCGCCTGTCTTCAAAGGGTTCGGGGACCTGTTCGACGAAGCCATAAACGCCGCTACACGCAGCCAAGCCGACACACTACGAGAGAAAGAAAAAGAGAAGGCGCAACAGAAGCAGCAACAGAAGCAGGTCATCGTGGAGGTGCCGGTGAGCATGCGCGATGTCAAACACGGGTGCGTGAAGCGCGTATACGTGAATGTCCGTGAGCAGTGCACCGACTGTGACGGAACAGGTATCCGCGATCCCGAGCTCCGTTTCAATCGTTGCTCGCTATGTAACGGGAAAGGGACGGTTGACTGCGGCATCGCATCGTTCGTGACGATCCAAATCAAATGCGGCGTTTGTAAAGGCGCGTGTAACGTCGCAGCCAAGCCCGCGCGTCCAGACAAGTCCTGTGACAGGTGCGACAGTCGCGGGAGTTGGCCCGTCAAGAGGCATCTGACCATCAAACTCCCCCCCGGCGTGTCGGACGGCAAACACCACGTCGTGGACGTTTCCTCTAATGCCTCTCCCGACGAAGTCGTGTTGCTACGTATCGTGCACGACCGAACCACTTTTCTTACTGCACCTCCTCACGGTGATGACGGTGGCGGGCACGAATCCCTCGAGGCTTTCGACGCGCGCGTGTCGGAGGTGAACGAAGACGGGGACGTACACGTCGAAGTGCCGTTGGACCTGCGCGAGGTCTTGATCGGATTCCGTAAGAGGGTGCACGTCATGGGCGACGCCTTCGAATTGGGCGAGGTCGGGAGGTACGTCGACCCCACCGATCCAGTCGTCTTTGAAGGAGAGGGTTTGTCTAAAGCGGTGAGGGACAAAAAAAAGGGGGACCTTATATTTCATTACGTCGTTCAGTGGCCGAAGCGAGCGCAGCAGCAGCAGCAGCAGCAGCATGAGCAAAATCACGAGAAACATCACGAGAAAAATAACAAGCAGGAACACGGTCGAGCTACGGTCACACGTGGTGTCAGACGCATAGACAAGTATCGAGACGTTCTCGCGCGCATATTCGTCTGAACAGAAAGAAAAGGAGGCGAGGGAGAGAGAGTTCATCGTTCCACGCGCAGCTTCGCCGCGCAGTATCCGCTAGTATTGTGCATGACCTCGATGTTGGCGCACTGTAATGTTGGGTGGTTACGGAAGGATGGAACTTTGTTTAAGGCGTCCGTGAGCTTTTCGGTCAGGTCGGGGCTGATGCCGTATGTATCTTCCTCGTCCACATAGTCCCCGATTTCCATGTTAGCGTCCACGTTGACTTGTTGGATGCAGATCGTGTGCAGGGTGGGGATCGACTCTGCAAGGGTCACCATGATGTCCCTGAAATAGCTTACGGGATAGATCGCATCACAGGGGATGGGAGCCAGTCTGACGCGCAGCTTGCGCGCCCTGCGCAAGCTACTCTTTCCCAGGTAAGCCATGTACGGGGACCTATAGTTGTAGAGTGCGGGTGAAAGTGCCAGCGCGAGCGCTTGTGGATTCAGGTAGCAGTTGGGCGCCATGTTGATTTGGAGGGTCATGTCTGGCCCGAACACGGTGTCGATCGCCACCAACATGTCCTCCAACATGTACATGTGCAAGAACACACGTTCGGTTGTCACGTCGACACACAGCTTGTCGGATACGGCCAACCGAAAGTTGGACCTTTTGCACAATGCGTTCCTGAACTTATCCAGGTCTTCAATCTTCAACCTGTCCAGACGCAGCACTCTCTTCTTGTCGGAGACCTCCCTGGGGATGAGCACGGATGACATGTAACGGAAAGACATGTACTCCGCTCCCACTACTTCCAACGTGCGCAATGTGTCACCGCACATCACGAAGATGTTGAAATCTTCTGGGAGCATGCTCATGAGTTTTTCCATGGCGGCGTCCTCCCTGGACATCTTGACAGCGGGACAGACCGGCTGCATGTGCACCCTGACGTGCGTCAGGCCTGTGAAGATGCGCTTGTTGTGATTGATCTTGTTCATCAACTGGTAAGGTTTCACGTAGATTTCCAACAAAGCTGGGCAAGCCTGTCTGTCTAGCTCACACAACGCCTTGAAGCCCCCTGATCCTCTAACGCGGAGATACTCTTTGACACATGTGGCGAAGACGTTGCCTTGTGCCAAGATGAAAGCGCTGGCGGAGACGGAGTCGATGTCGCCCTGCACGTCGACCTCCATCGTACCCGATGGGTACATGTTGGGGTGTGTGTCGAAAAACTCGCCCAGCATGGTATTCATGACGGACAACGTTTTGACGTCATCGTCCACAGTGGACACCGTGGCCATCCAGGTCAAGTTCACGTGAACAGTAACGGGAAGAGAGGAGGCGTCCAGCGCCTCTTCCAAGCCACGTCCCATCGTAATGACCACGGATTTCACACAAGGCTGAGCGCTCACGTATAGCGTGAGGTCAGAGGAGAGGGCGAATCGCGAGAGCTCTCCGAAGCTCTTGCACGTGCGACCGATGGACAGCACATCCTCGCGCGTGCCCAATAATTGGAGGCTCTTCATGACGTGAGTCATGACGTCTTGGTTGAGGTCCGACAAAGTCGTTATGGACATTGAGCGGACTTGGGCTGAATGTAATTTTGATTGACTGATTGACTGACTGACAGACTGATGGGTGGGTTGTGAGTTTTGTTGTTAGTTTTTTGTGAGTCGGGATCGATACGACACCGGTCTTCGATTTTTTTTTCGACGACACGTGTTTTCGATAATTCATTTTTTGAAAAGGCACACGCGTGAACAATGACTAGGTCTGGCGCTTTCGAAGTCTACGCGTGTGAGGCGGTTATTGTGTGCGGACGTGTCGCCGAAGGCTTCTTCCTCCGTCAAATGTTTGTCGATGATGTCGTCTTCGACGTCAACGTCAGCGTCAACGTCCGAAGCGTACGCCTGTTGGACGAACAGCGTGTCGACATGGGGAAGGCACCTGGTCACGACCCTGACGATGTCTCCGTAATATCTCGTCGGCTTGAGGACTCGGTTCGCGTTCAGGTTAAGACGGAGCTTGCTTATGTTGTCGACGCGTGTCTGGTTGGCATTGGCGAAACAGGCGAGCGCGTGCAACAGGTATCGCGGCTGGAGCGGGCGCTGATCGTCTCCGTCGGATACGAAAGTGATTTCGAACGTCATACCGGGTCTGAATACGGCGTCGGAGGCCGCAAGAGCTGCGGACAACCTGCGCAACTCGACGTCCTCGTACACGACAACATTCCGCGCTTCATGCTCGGTGTCGCTTCTGTCGCTCGTGCTGCACGATATGTGCACGCTCAGCCTTTTGGTCACGATCAGTCGGTAATCGCAGCGGTCGGTCGTGGTGACCAAGAAGTCGACTAGAGAATTCGGTTCGATCACCAGGTTGTCCAAGCTCAGGATCCGCGCGAACCGATTGCACGTCGGGAAAAATACGTTTTTGATCGTGTGGTAGTTCAGGTGCTCCGCTCCGGTCAAGTCGATGGCCACGAGGCGGGGGAAGTAAGTGAACAGGTTGCACAACATGAGCGACGAGTTCGGCCCGGGAAACATGGGCAGAAAGTACTCGCCCGGGAGGAAGCGCAGCTTCAGGATCCGTAAATCGCCCACATATTTTGCGCTGTACAAAAAGCTGTTGACGTCGAACGTCGAGGGGGTCAGATGGATGTCGATAACGTCCGGAAAACGCGTACCGTTTTGGGTCGCCGCTTGTTGGGCGGCCACAGTCTGTCGAAGAACAACGTGTTGACTAGAAAGCTGGCGTAAGGAGGAGACGTCTTCGGGAGGGATGGGCACCCACATGCCTCCCCCGTAAAAACGTAGGGACTTTTCCGCAAAATCGAGCAGCGAGATATCGCGTCTGTGCGTCAACAACATCACCAACGCGCCGAGGGGGTGAATGTCGCCTTCGATCATGATCTTCAACATCCCCGTGGGACGCACGTTCGGGAAAGTCCGAAAGAAATCTTGGACCTGAGCGCTGACGGACCTGAGCGATTCACAGTCCCTGTCCAGAGTGAGGTGCGAGGCTTTCCAACGCACGCCCACTGTCATAGACATGGGAAGAGACGACGTTGGCATCAGTCCGGCAACGTCATAAACCGCGTTTGGAGACGGCGATGACATACATTCCCCGTGAGACAGTACTTGGGGCATCATCCGACTCGGTCCCCTCTTGACAAGGGCAGCAGCGGGATCATGATCAGAAGCGACAGAAAGAGAGGCGTCGCTGTGGAACAGAACGATCTTGTTGACGATGGAGGCGACGGCTTTCCGGAGTGCACGGCAAGTGCACGTCACCCTGGCCAGGTATTTGTTGGTGTAAGGATAGCGCGGGTCGGACATGTACAGCCACGTCACGATCCAGGTTAATAACTCGTCCGGGAGGCTCGTGAGAGAGACCGACGCCGACGCCGACGCCGACGCGTGGCGCTGGGCGGTTCGCATGATCTTGTGTCGGGAGTTGTCACTCCTCTTGACACACGTACGCGTGGTGATGTCGATCGATTCCATGCTTTCGCCACACAATAGAAGCAAAATAAAAACAAACAAAAATACACAGTCGATTTCAACAATAATATAATATATATAAAGGATCACGCATGTACAAATGTAATACGTGAAAAAAAATGGTTTTTGGCGGTTGACTGATGCAGTTGGTCGCATACGGGTCACAAGATATGCTTTTGCCGAGATACACCAAAGAGGTGCACCCAATCGTCATGAAAGCGATGGAAGCAATAGTCGATCACAACCTCGAGAATTTGAAACAACAATGTACGATTCTGAACGTCTGTATGCAAAAAGCTCGTCGCACCGCTAAGATATACGAGTCGTCGACGACTGTGATGAAAGACGTCGTCCGAGCCTTTGACGACCTGGCCAAGAAATCCGCAACGAAGGGAAACGTCACCGCCTTGGAGCACGTCCTCGGCTGTCACGCTTCCGTAGGAGGTAAAAAAAGAAACATGGTCGATTTGTACAGGTGTGCCATCAACTGCTCGAACCCATCGAACGGTGTAGCGTGCATGGAATTCATACACCAGTACGGGATTATACCGTCAGGTGAACAACAGAGTAATCTCGTGAAGAGCGTGCTCGATACTGCCACTGCCAACATAGCCTATATAGAGTACGTGGTGCATGCGTTCGGTCTGGTTTGGCACGCGACCCCGAGAGACACGGTCAAGTGCGTCAGACGCGGTGTCGATGTGGTTCAAGCGGTGATGAGGTTGGCCGCTAGCGTGACCTGGAGCGACGACGGACAAGAGTGTTGTACCGCGGTCAGATGTATTCGAGCGGATTGTCTGAAATTTATCGTGGAGAACGGCGCTACGTGGAACGATGAGGTGTGTAAACGAGTCGTGATCCTGGCGATATACTACGAAAGCGTCGAGTGCCTCGAGTTCGCTATCGACAAGTGTTCCGACTTCGCTCTTCTGGCTACGGAGCTCAAGACCGAGGGACTTCCGGCTGTACTAGAGTCGTGCTATAATCGAACACATCGAACACATCGATACATATACTATTCAGATGACTCGACTGACTCGACTGACTCAGATGACTCAGGTGATGATTCACGGTCGTCGTCTGACTCAGACTCTGACTCTTCGACGGATTCACCTGAATCATCGTCGACCGGAGAAGACGACCCTCTTCAGACTTTGAACAAAGACGACTTGTGTGACATGGCGGCGCGTTTCGGGGACGTCGACGTATTGCGCCTTTTACACGTCAAGGCCGGTCACCCGATACATCGACGCGCGCTTGTTAGGTCATCAACACCAAAGTGCTTCTCTTACGTACTGGATGCATTAGAGGCGGGGACGCCCTGGGACGCCGAGCAAGTGTGGGAAGGACGGGACGGCAAGACCCTGATCAATGACTCTTTTTCGTCAAAGTGGAGGTGACTGTCCTTGAGAGACTTCAAAATCGTGGCGTTATTGAGCAGGAGAATCCTGTCTTTTTCGTCGAGGAAATCTTGCGGCATCATACCCCCCCACCTGCGAATGGATTGGTTGGAGCGAGTCGGCGCGGAGATCAAACTACCCCGTCACAAGAGGAAGTACTACAATAATAATAATGGAAGGAGGAGGGTTTCTATACACGACAGACGTGACGCGGAGAAGTACCAAAAGTCCGCGTTAGTGTGCGCCGACGCCGTGGTCGAGTCGGCCCTGATAGCGGCCAGACGGATCGAAACGGCGTGGATAGACTACGCGTACGCGCCCTACGACGGGCGCCCAGGTTACGAACGTATCAAGGCCGATTTCGATAAGAAGATGGACACCCGTCCCACCTTTTATTCTAGTCATTTATTGGATCAAACATGACAGGATCGATATTATAGTGCATGCCGCATGCGGTAAATAGACATCTTCGGTATCGATCTTGTAAATGGACGTCGGACCAGAAAAAAAAAAGGTTTATTGAACTCAGCTATAAAAATAACGAATCAGGCGTTCGTAACTAGTATTGGCCAATTCCGTATATTTTGTGGAAAACGATATAATGACTAGACGCGACTTATCCTTATACCGTTTTCAGGGAAATATACGGAACCGACCAACCCTATTCGTAACCGATCCAAACCATATATAAAATAGGTGCACGCTCTGTTCTGGTCTGCTCTCTGACAGTCCTAATATTATATTATATTATATAAGATGGTGGCGTCTATAGCTACGCCGGCGTCGGCGTCGGCGTCGGCGTCGGCTTTTTCTACATTCATGACATTGACGGTATTGGTCGGGGTCGCCTGTGCGACCGTATTGACATATAACGCACTGTGCGTGGTGTCACGCGTCGCTTCTCCGGTATGGTCCACCCGCTATCGATCGCTCTCGTTCCGTGAAAGGCGTCACTGGGACTCCCTGTTTCCGGCGATCGCACACGCGGTGTTTGTCGTGACACTGGGTATGTACGTCCTGTTTCGTCTGCATGCGTCCGACGGGTACTACGTCAAAGACGACGACGCTCTCTTCGTTTCGACGCCCGCGACGTACATCACGTTGACCGTGGCGTGTGCCTATTTCGTTGCCGACGCGGCCATAGTCCGTCAGGGGGGCGACATCGTCATGGCGATCCACCACGGGGCATGTGTGGCGGGCCTTTCCATGGCTTTGTCGATGGGTTTGGGTCACGTCAACGTTATGATATTACTCCTGACCGAGGTCACGACGCCGTTCGTGCACGCGCGTTGGTTGTTGGATAAGACAGGTAAAAAAAACACGCGGCTGTATATGTTGAACGGCGTCGTGTTGGCCGTCTTATGGTGCATCGCTCGCGTCCTGCTCTTCCCTCTCTACTTCATTTTCACGGTCAACAGGAGCGTCCTGACGTTCGTACCTCTCGTCCTTTTTGCTCTCAATCTGTATTGGTTCACCTTGATTTTGCGCGGACTTTACAAACACGCTTCTAGATACCTACGTGTAAAAAAATAGACCGACGAAAGTCCGAAGATCACGTACAGGACTCCATTCCACCGTGGTAAGCGTCGTGCAAGGACACTAGCCGTAAGTGTAGTAGTTCTTCCAAGTCCTTCTTGGTCTTCTTCTTCTTGGTCTCTTTCATCTTCTTGGTCTCGTCATCCATCATGACCACACAGCAGGCAGGGCAGAGTTTGTGGTTTTGCTCTTCGTTGGACAATCTGCCGACAAAGAAGGCGTAACACCCTAACGGACCAAAGCAGGCTCGACACGTGTACGTGACGGGACTGAACTCTATATCGGCTACGTGTTCGGTGATGTCCGCCTCCACAAATTTGTGACCACGTTGACGCAACTCGTTCAGGTGATACTTCTCGCTGTCGTAGAGCATGCGAGCCACGCTGCGGATGAGGTGCAAGATGTTTTCGCGGAAGAGAAAGTTCTCCTGACTGAGGCGGTTAACAGTTGCCGTTCTCAACACGAGGTGACCTAGTGAAAAGCTGCGGTTAAACTTTATGGGCCAGCCGATCTTACGTTTATCACGCACGTCGTTGGCGGTGGAGATCTCGGTCTTGACGCACTCCTCCAGACGCAACACCGGGCACACCATCCAGGACAGACAGCCTGATCCGTCGCCGGTCACCGAGCACGCTCTAGACGTCTGGACTACGCTGCCAGCTGGGACCACTTCAACATTCCACCCCGATGCTGTCTGCTCTTTTGCCCAAAAAGGACTGAAGGCGACGCTAGAATCGTCGAGGTACTGCATAGAGTCACCGGACCAATTGCCCAGGTTGAACGTGTTTGACAGGAAGCCAGACAGATCAATGGGACGCCACTCTTGGGGAGCGACCACCCATATCCTCATGTCAAATAGCCTGAACGCCTCTCGAAAGACGTGGACAATGTTGATTCTGCCGTGGTGTGGTGATGAACTGTCCGTAAAAGCAGGCCTCAGGTGATTCGTCAAATGGGGGTCCAGGCTCATCTGAAGAGATACGTCGACAAGGTCCATCTTCGCGTCTTGAAAGCGCGCGTTCGTGATGCCTCCGAAAGACGCATCGGGTGTGTCCAGCGACACGCCCGGAACTTTTTTTGGCATTTCTGGGAGGTGGTGGAGGATGTTGTTGTCGACCCCTTGTACATCTAGCATCAGGATGTCACCGAAAGGGATTGAAGAATACTTGGAGATGTTGAAGAGTTTGGCGTTGGCGTTGGCGTTGTCATTGCAGTGATATGGCTCCAGTGCACTGTATCCCAAAAACTGGCCAGACGAAGACGAGCCTTGACCTCCGTTGAACAACCGACACATACCGTGAGTATTGTAGTCTCCCACCTGGACGTTCTCTATGATCTTCCACGCGGCTGAATCCTCTGGGGATAAACTAATTGATGGCAACAACTCGTCGGGGTCGTTCTGAATGGAATCAGGACCGATCGTCGGAGTATCATTGTTGTTTGTCCAACTATCGTACACCAACCGTATCTCATCCTGAGACTCTTTTTCCGTGTCAAACAACCAGTCCAGATCGTTGCCTCCACCCATGCTTCCTTCCGTTTCTCCCATGCCAGTGGATGTGGTGGCGAGGTGTCCTCCTATGCCAGTGGATGTGGTGGCGAGGTGTCCTCCCATGCCAGTGGATGTGGTGGCGAAGTGTCCTCCCATGCCAGTGGATGTGGTGGCGAGGTGTCCTCCCATGCCAGTGGATGTGGTGGCGAGGTGTCCTCCTATGCCAGTGGATGTGGTGGCGATGTTTCTTCCTATGCCAGTGGATGTGGTGGCGAGGTGTCCTCCTATGCCAGTGGATGTGGTGGCGATGTTTCTTCCTATGCCAGGTGGTGGTTGATGTCGGGGTGATGGACACGTATCGTCATTTGCATGTGCGATGTACCTGCCCATGTCCAAGAGACGCATCAACATGAAATCCACTAGGGTCGTCGTATTGACACCGCTGTTTCGAAAAACGATGCCTTCTTCTTGTCTGCACACCAAGTAATGCTCCACATACTCGACTTTTTTACTCGCAAAATTGGCCAATCTCACATCGTTGAATGGAAAGAGGGATGTACCGGGACTATCTGCAGAATGAGAAACATTGAAGGCCATGACCTCGGACAGCTTGCACCAATCAACCAAAACCAAAACAGACACACCCTGTTCTCAAAATTTTTTATGATTTCATTAGTTCATCTGTCCTAGAGCGCGCTTGTGCGCCTAACCATAAGCAACAAATGACTATCTCATACAAAGGACAAAACAGTATCCATGCTGATGATGACGACAAACGATACCGTAGGAAAAACACGACAACCGTCCGTGACAGGCGGATCGTCCGACGAGTATTGTGTACCAGTATTCCCGACGATGATCCACCAACCAATCCATACGTCAACGATTAAACATCAGTTCAAGTATCCTTCTCCGTATCCTTCTCCGTGCGACAAAGCCAGGTCCTGGAGGAAAAACGACTCCGATGAATATGACACCACTGATAGTCCCAAGCACACCATATATCGCCATACTAAGTACGCGCCTACTCCTAGTTCGATAATGAAGAACACCTCTTCTGTGCCGATGAATCAGATGTACTATACACATTATGCACAAACGCAAGTATCGTCGGAGCAGATGCGGTGCATTCCCACAGAACACATGTACGCGTCGATACCGCCGATACCGATGCCTATACACATGCCGTCAGCGTCAATGCCAATGTCTTTAGCGCCAATGCCGTCAATGTCTTCAGCGTCAATGCCTATGCCGTCAATGTCTTCAGCGTCAATGCCTATGCCGTCAATGTCTTTAGCGTCAATACCGTCAAGTTCGATGCTTTCGGAGTCGACGGCGATGTCCGAACCTTCGCCATCGAACACAAAAAACAATGGGAATAACATATTGTGTGCCAATTGCGGGTGTACCGGTCACGTGTACAGGGCGTGTAGCTTACCGACCACCAGCTTCGGGGTCGTGTGTTTTCGGTGGACGAGAGACGTGGTCACCGGTGAGCGTGCTCCACAATACCTGATGGTGCAGCGCAAAGATTCGTTGTGCTTCGTGGAGTTTGTTCGAGGCAAGTTCGACTTACAGAACCGCACGTATTTGATGCAGCTGTTCGAAAGCATGACGCTGAACGAGCGAGAGCGCATCCGCACTTGTTCTTTTCACGACCTGTGGTTCGGTTTCTGGCAGGTGGACCATTCGCGGGGGTACGCCAAGGAGTTCCACCAGGCCCAAGCCAAGTTCGAAATCTTGCACAAGGGCTATTACGTGCGTAAGACTTCGACGGACGGAAAAAAGACGCCGAACACCTCGAATACGCTGACCAGGCTGACGCAACAGGATTACGCCAGTTTGGAGTTCGTGGACGTGGACACTTTACTGGAACAGACGACGTGTGAAAACGACGAACCGGAGTGGGGGTTCCCGAAAGGGAGACGGAACATCAACGAAAAGGACCTCAAGTGCGCCATGCGCGAGTTCAGGGAGGAGACTGGCATCGACCCGCACCTGGTCCACGTGCACGCCTGCATCAAGCCCTTCGAGGAGGTGTTCACCGGCTGTAACAAGGTGAGGTACCGTCACGTTTATTACCTGGTGCAGTTGAAGCAAGAGGACGACGCGCTGATCACAGGTGCGGTCGAGGACGTTACGATGAGGGGAGATCGGTCCCAATTCCGCGAAATAAGTCGGGTGTCTTGGTTGCGTTCCGCGCAGGTGCACGGCAAGATAAGAGCGCGCAACGTGGAGCGGCACGAGATGTTCAAGCGCGTCGACGCGGTGGTCAACAGTTCGATGCAGCAGACGCGCATGGGTTGGGTGGTGGGGTGACTCCGACGCCAATCATATCACCTCCAGGTCGCCAAGTCCATGGCGAACTCGTCGAATGAACCGTCCGTCGAATAATCGAAGTCCGATTCGTTGTGATCACGGTCGTTTTGGCCTCCGTCTCCGTCTTCGTCTTCGTCTTCGTCTTCGTCTTCGTAGTGGTCTGCGGCGATAGGTCCGATCGCTCTCCTTTCTCTTTCTCTTTGTCGTTCGCCGTCCCCGTCTTCTTCTTGTTCCTCCAACAGGACCAGAGAGGGGTCCTCGGGGTGGACGTACTGGCGCAGTTGGTAGCGCATGACGTCGGGGTCGTACTCGGGGTTCAGCGTCGAGCCTTGGAACCGGAGCTTGGGCGTCGGCACGTACGTCTTGACGCTGAGGAGCATGTAGTTGTTGACGCCCTTGAAGTCGTACAGTTTGCCGTCGAGTCGTTCAAATCGGAAAGTCAGACGCGAAAGCTTGCCGATCGGGTGGATGGGTCGGTGGGTGATGTTGTAAAAGTCGAAGCGGAGGTGGGTCGCCATGTTCCTTCCCGACATCTTGAACATGGCCATACCCATATTATATGTTCCGTAGCCTGCCGCTTTGCTACTCAAAAAGTCTTCGATTTCGGGGACCCGCAACTTCACGTACGGTTCACCGTCGAGGTAAATGACACCCGGAGCAGTCAATTTCCAACGTCGCGTCCCGGGGTCGAACAAGCCGAGGAGCAAGGTCGAAAAAGACGCGGAGGACGGATCGCCGTACGGAATGGTGCGATACAACATCTCGCGGGCGAGCTTCGGGTCGGGTTCGGGGGCGTCGAAGCCCAGCACCTGCGCCGCGGTCGTAATATCCGCGTCGATATCGATACCGATGAGCTTTCGGCTCTCGTAAGTGAAGCGGAACGTACGTTCGGGTTCCCGTCCGCCCTGACCCTGTATGTCCACGCGGTCGGTCGAGAGTAGGTTGGTCATGGCGCTCCTGAGCTCCGCGATGTCGTACGACGCGGGAGTTATCTCTACCTCTTTGTGCATGATGTCGCATAGGAAGGTCTGTTGCTGCGCCAGCTCGTCTATCGATACCGTCGTCGTGGGCACCGCCTCGAACCAGACGACCTCCAAATCCACTTCGGACGCGCCCCCGTCACCTGAGTCACCCCCCGAGGCCGAAGAATTATGTTCGAAAGACGATTGTGGAGGATGAGGCGCCATGTCCCCACTCGTGTGACCGCATCGCATCACACGGACGTGCGCCATGGACCCCAACGCCGCTTGCAATGCCATCGCTGTTTTGGCGTCGTCTTCCACGATGCGCACCGCGTATTTTCTGTCACGCACGTCCACGATGTGGAACGCCGGGTCGTCCACGTAGGCGAGGTGGTACCGGATCGCGCGCAACCTACCCTTCCTGCGCACGAGGATGGCCCGAGAGCTCCATGTTGACACTTCGTCTAGTTCGGGGTCGTTGGTCTCGGGCACTCCCTCGGGCGAGAACGTGGTCGTCGCCTGAGCCTCTTCGTACGCGGCTTCTTCGACGACCAAGAGCCGTGGCATCCGCGTGCGCGTGTAACGGACGAGGAGAGGTATTTTGCCGATGTCGGAAAACACCGTGTCGGTCACGGATATCGCCTTGGCTTCGTCCATGTTCAAAGGTAACTCGACGGTGAGCAGTCGAACTTTGTTGTTGTGTCGGTCGACGTTGTACATCGAAGAAGCGACCGTTGCGTCCAGGACCTCTACACCGAACACGTTCCGCATCGGCACGTCGAAAGTCACCGAGAATTCGGACGGCGTCGGATAGACGCGGCGGTCACGGTTCCTGCTGTCTATTACGACTTGTATACTGTCCTCCACACTGTTCTCTTTGAGGTACTGCACGTCGTCCACCGCCATATCGAGTGTACTGTATGATATATAGAATACGGCAAGCAAATTTCGCAGAATCCGACGAGAGTCTCGTATTCAACTCTTTTTTCTCGAATCTGACGACATCGAAGCAAAGAATAGGTTCTTCATTTATGCTCTTTCCTCGAAATTTACGGACTAGTCGAGGAAATTGATCAATCAGAACGAGAGTCCTATGCTCTAAACAATGTATTACAACGGTTCCGTTCACGTCGAGTCCTCGATAAGGGCAGGACATTCGCGTATAGCACGACAATCGACCAGTCGTAAAAGAAGAGCTTTCTTTTCCGTCTTCGTCCCCTTTTCGGTCTCGGTCTCCACGATGGCTCCTTCGATTGACGTGTCGTCGCAAGCCAAAGCTCCGTAAAAAGAAATGACCCTCTCGATGACCCGCGATCGATCCGGTCCGAAAAATAACACGCGAACACCGAAACCGTCTATCAGTCCGGAGCCCGTACACTCAACGCTTTGGACGATGGAGATGTATTTGCCGTCCGCCTTACCCAGGCAGAACCGATGCGACAGGTCGTTTTTGACGGCATAGGCAGTCTGTCGTCTTTCCAACAGAGCTCGAGTGCTGCGTAAAAATCGCAAACTACTCGCTTCGCGTGCCGAAAACTCGAGCGTCACTTCCAGACACGCCATGTGATCGATACCGCGTTCTAAGTATATTTGGACGGGTCATTACCGCCGTCTTTATACCGGTATACTGACAGAAATGCGTCATAAACATAAGAAAATATATATCCGTGGAGATCAGGTTTGGTTTCTCTGCATATTTATCAATGGCATTCAAAACAAGATGGTCGTCGATGTCCGCGAAAAATGGCGTGGGCTTGACGGCTTTCACGACTCTCACTGCTCTGACGGCTAAGGTGGCACACGATTGCGCTTCGATCCCGTGTCACTATCCGTTCGTGCGTAACGCCGCGAAACTAGATCCCGACGCGAACGAACTACCCGCCGTTTTACGCGACTCCCAAGCCAACGCCCAAGTCAGACCGACAGCTGGTGCCAGTGCGAACACTTCGTTTTCTAAGACGATAGAGAGGTTGCACGAGCTCCGTATGCGGGACGAAAAACTCCAGGGTGAAGAGGAGCTGAACAGGATTTGTGCCTTTTACGGAATGTCGAAAGAGGAGGCGCAATGTGCCTTCAGTCCGAGCGAGCTGAAGAGGCTGGAATACATTAGCGTGTTGTATGCGCCGTCTATCATGACAGGTCAGACGACCTTGTCCGCCAAACAGAACGTCCGGGCGTTCATGATCGACGGCATGGGGAGTCTCGACGTGTCAGAGCTGAAGTACGCGCTCTTGATGAAAGTTGGCGCCGCACACAAGTGTACTCCAGACGACTGATAGCTCAGGTCGTGTTCGAGTCAGACCGGGATGGCTGCGGCCATCTTCAGTTTGATGTCCATGTTAGGGAAACGGTGACCCAACATCCTGCGGAAGCGAAATGTCGACACCGGGTGTTGGCCCAGCACCTTCCGGTAGCTGGCCGGCGCGCTGGATCGACCCTCTTTCGTCGTGGAGGTGTCTGACAGCACGGAGTCCAGTCTCTCCTGTGTGGCCACCATGGCGCGCCTCCCGAACTTCTCGGTGGGGTCGACGCCCAGCATGTAGATCTCGTGGTCCCAGTGCGGGTATTCTTCGTTGCTGCCGCGATAGTAATCCGCTCCTTCGTCCTGATGGACGTCGTAATCTGGCACGTCCTTGTACTGCGAGGCGTGGAGTCGCATGGCCTGTTCATCGCCATAGGACGGAGTGTCGACGCGATTCGCCTCATCGTTCGCTCCCCGTCTCTGTCTCTGTCTCTCCGAGAGCTGCTGGACCAGGTCCTGGTCGTGACCTCGCGCCAAGATCGGGCTCGTGAAACCCAGGAAGTCACGGCCTGGTTCTTCGCCGTGGTAATGTAGCGTCGGCACGAACATCTTTCCGTCGATGTTTACAGGATGCGTATAAGCAAGCGGATGGTATTGCGCGTCCCTTCCCGCCGCGATCTTACAGACGAGGAACGAGAACCGTCTTTCTTCGTAATGAGTCGTCAGGAGTTTCATGACGGCGGGAGACGGACGGTTCGAAAGGAGCGACGCTTCGACGCGCTCGAAGTCGGACAGGGACGGAACGACGGTGAACTCGTACGAGCCCGATTTTTCCACGGGTAACATTTGGGGCGGTTCGTCGTCGGCGCCTCGTGACCGAGGAACGGCGCTGTTCGCCATTCTAATGAACTTGGGTTGGGGTTTGGCCGTCAGAGGACGCAGCAGGTCGAACAGCCGCGAAGACCCTTTTTTCTTCGTCCGTCCTTTCTCAGTCTTCTTTCTTGTGTCCGAAGGAAAGAGCGAGCCGAAACCGTCGTGGTCCCCGAATCTGGCGAACCCGCCGAAACCGTTACCGTCATCCTTAGCGACGTCACCGTTATTGTTATCTTCGTCGTCTTCTGCGCCATAGTCTCCGTTTTCGGCGACGTCGTCCGACGTGTCAATGACGCGGATCTGACGGGCGTCGTTGCCCGGGTTCGGGACCGGCAAGATCATGGCTACCGCATTCGTGCCTTCTCCCAAACTGACGCGATTGGAGTAAACGGTGAGCTGTCGAGTATTCCCGGTTCCTTTTTCAGGGGCGACGAGAATGAGGGTGTTGGCGATGTCGCGGACCTTTCCGAAGTGTTCGTAAATCGCGGGGTCGATTATGCACATATTGTCGAGAGTTCGAGTTGTCTGTCGCAAACGACGGGGCGCTTTATACACAGACATTGGCGTAAGTATAACTCTAGTCCTTATACCGTTTTCCGGGAAATATACGGAACTGGCCAACCCTAATAATTTCACCTCCGTGGTCTGGAACTCGTACAGCATTACGGACGATGTGACGGCCGGTAGTGGCATCGCTTTCGGAATGGTCACGATGTATTGGTGGTACTAATATTTCCCTCCGTCATTTTCGATTTACTCCATATAAAAAAATGATGGGGGTTCATGTGATGCTCTTACCCTCTCGTGACATAAACGTAAGACCCGTGCGTCAAGACTCTAATCCGTTGAGAACGGTCATCGGGACGTGCGTTCATTTCATTTTTCGAAACTTGTCAAGACCCTCATAGAAAGACCCGTGATGTACGAACAATCTTCTTACCACACGCCCGAAGAAAAGGCATTTTTAGATGCCGTTGTTCGTGGCGATGAAGGGCTTGTATACGATATGTGTACTACAGGAAGAGTCGACTTAGTCCGTTTCGACGGAAAAAGGGAGAGCGATCCGTCCTGCGGGATGCTCCTCTTCTTCAATCCCCCCCTGGTACATGCCCTCGAAAAGAAGAACTGGTCCATGGCGGATCTGCTTCTGAAGCTCGGAGCTTGTCCCTGTCACGCAATGATGTGCACTTCTCATCTGAGGGACTGGGACGTTTTTCGTTTCTTGGATGAACGCACGCGGGAAGCAAACCTGGAACCGCTGCAACCCTTTTACAGCAAACTGTTCGTACAGTATTGTGGAGACGGCGCTTTGGAATTTGCGGAGGAAATGATGAAGAGGGGGGCCGACATCCATGCGCGAGATTGTCAAGGACATACTGCGATGCAAAGGGCTAAAGTGAATTCGGAACACCGAATGTGCGAGTGGCTTGGCGAAAAGGGATGTTGCTGATGTCTCAATCGTGGATTGCAAATAGGTCCAGTAAAATTATCATATACCCTATTTACATGTAATAAGGGTTATTTTGTCCGAGACTTTTTTTCGAACTCTAACTCCTTGGTACAAAATCAATAAAGGAGTCGTCCAGTCCATGCCACCGGAGGCGATCAAGTTGGTATTCGCCACCGGGGGTATCACCCTGGCTTGGTACATTTTCAACTACGCGAGGTCTAAGTCAAAGACGCTCAAGCGAGCTCGCTTGATGAGCCTCGAAGCCGCGATGAACGAGGCCAACTTCGAGGTGTTGAAGGACATTCGCAGGCGCGCGCCATGTAACTCGACGCTTTACGGATGGAGAGCATACGACCACGCGGACGAACGGGAGCTGTCCGCTCTGGCGCAGATCGCGGAGGCCGGCGACTTGACCTGGCAAGTGTGGCAACGCCTGTTGGTCGACGAAGAAGACGTGTTCTTGCCGTTCGCTCGCGTGCGTTCCACTGCGGGTTACACTCACGACGTGCGAGAGAGGTGTATGGCGCTGGCCAAAGCGTTTTTCTCGAAAGAGTACAAGGCGAAACACGGGCTGTCGTGTTCCGGCGCTCTCGACGAAGGCGTGATGCAACGGTCGTCGCTTCCGTAGTATAATATCCGTTTGTGTGGGAACCATATTTTTTCCGTCTCACCTTAGAAAAAAGAGGGGCGAAGCATGCCGAAAGACGTCCCGTCTATAAAATCGACCAGAACGGTCCAGAAGAATACAGCAGACGGCAATGCGACAAAAGCGACAAAAGCGACAAAAGCGACAAAAGCGACAAAAGCGACGAAGGCAAGCGGTGTAGACAGTGTGGCCAAGGCAAACGATGTACCGTTAGAAATGACGACTACGACTACGGCAACGGTCAAAGTGAGGCGTTGGACGAGTCGTTCTTCTTTCATCACGTACGTGTTCGTGGGTCCATGTACTTCTTCACCGAACCAGCTACGCGCTCTCGATGTGTTGCGCCGGGTGGAACGAACGATGAATAATGACGTCGCTTCTCCTCGTCCTTCGTTTGCCCTCTCGCGGGTGGATGCGGCGGTCTTGAAAGACGCTTTCGGTCAAAATTACGCCGAAGCGCTGGGCATGACAGAACGTATCAACGAGCAGCAACAGAGAGGGGCGAAGAAAGGAGCAACAGGAAAGGTGCATTACGTGGATCGTGCGCTTTACGCCGATGACACTCTAAAAGCCGCCAAGTACAAGGTGTTGGCCACAATTGCGGCCCACACGAACGAAACGCATTCGTATCCCGAAGTGTACGCCTGGTCGGCGAGACGGGTTTCCGACCCTTTGTTTCGTGGTGTTTTGAATCGTGCGGTGGTCATTTCTGCTTTCAGGGGAGCGTCTTTTTGTAGTCGAAAAACACTCATCCGCACGTTCGACCGTGTTCGAGATGGTCACGATCGAAAAAAAGAAAGAGGAAAAGAGATAGAGAGAGAAAGAGAGGTCCGGTATACACCGCAGCACGCGTTACGCGTGGTCGAACACGAACTCGGAGGTATCGACCGGGCGACGTTGCCTTGCAGCTTCAGCGTGGTCGGCGCAGGTGGCTTGGCGCGCGTCTTCGAATTCCACCCTTTCTTGGCGGACATAGTCGTCGACCTGGACCTCGTGAACGCGGACGGATCTGCCAAAGAAGCGCATACTACCGTTTTCAACGACGAAGTGCTTCTGAAGTCGCTCTGGACGTTCGGGGACGACGTCGGGGCTTCTTCCAGTTTGGATGTCGCGTTGTACGGAGACGTCGACAAACACGTGGGAGGTAGTGGAAACGCTTCTGCTGACGGTGGTCCCTCCCTCGACCTTCTGTTCCACGGTTTTACGACGCGTTATTTCCCGCGTCTCAGGACTGCCGACCCCTCTAGCAGTGGGCGCGTCCGGGACCTGATCTTCGGCGAGGAGCTCTCGCTCGCCCAGTTCAGATGCGCCAACGCGTCAAGTGCCAAAAAGAGAGATCGAGATAGAAAGAAAGCCAAAGCCACAGCCAAAGTCGACGAAGGAGCGAAAGTCGGATCGGAAGTTGACCACTCGGAGGGCCTGATGTTCTTCCAAGTGCGGACTGGTGTGGTCTCCGTGGACGACTTGGATGGAGGAGGAGGAGGAGGAGGCGTGTATCGTCCGCCTTCGGTGGAAGTCGATCTGGGCCTGCTCTTCAACCTCTTCCAGGTAAGCGTGCAGGCGCCGTTCGTCAAATACTACGACGGCTTCTCGCACATGTACAAGGTGAGCCGGATGGCGATACACAAGGGCGTTCTGGACGTCCCGACGTTGCAAAGCTGGATCGTGCCTCGCGGTCGAAAGGTCGGCACTACTCCGTACATCCAGATCGTGACCATGGACACCACGAAGACGCACGTTACGAAACGGTCTCTACGGGGCCAAGTTCGGATCAGCAACACCGGACGCGTCGACACCACCTGCACCTTTTCCATCAGCCGTCCGGGAAACGCGAGTGACGCCGTGGACAGTATGGAGCTGGTGAACGCTAACGTGCTGCGGGCGTTGAACTCGCTGGACACACTGGTGCGGTTCGGCGAGATCGACACGCGCTACATTTTCCGTGTCGATCCCGCGTCAGCACGCGTGATCCCGAACGGGTCGTTCGAGATGGAAGCAGTCCACTCATCATACACCGCGACGATCCCGCCGGCGATGAGCTCCGACGCGCCGACCATGCGCCAACTGGCGCGCGTGCTCACCTCCGACCTTTCCGCTTTCTTCTCTCTCGTTGTTCCCATAGAGGGTAAAGAGGCCGTAGCAATAACGGCACATGTAAAACGCACTCCGCACCACGGGAGCACCATGAGTTGGTTGGCGGTCGTGGCACGCCTCAAGGAGGAAGAGGGGGGGATCGGATTGGGAAACGGTAGACAACGGGTAGTGGACCGCCTGACGAGAGCTTTTCTGGTCTCTACGGAGTTTGCCGAAAAACGTCTCGAAGAGATCGAACGGGGGAGGTACGGCCACGAGTCGTACAAAATCCGCTCTTGGCGCACTCTTCCCACCGTTCCGTCCGTTACGATTTACAGACAGGGGCAGCAAGAAGGGTTCAGGGTGTTCACGAACGGGATTCCCGCGGATATGGTAAGTTCTATATTTGCGCTCGTCGCTCACGCCGTACACACCGCTTCTTCTTCTTCTTCTTCTTCTAATACTGACAAGAAAACAGGAGGAGGTCCGCATGATGACGGTGGCAAAATCAAAAATCTCGTCGAAGACGTATACGACGACCGATACGGAGACGTAAACGTAAACGGAGATGGATATGGAGACGGAGATGGAGACGACGACTACGATCGATACAGGGACGAAGACGAACACTATGTGACGGATGGAAGAATAGAAGAGAGCGACGAGCCGTCTTCGCTGGACGCACACGTGGAGCAGCTGCTTTCTCAGACTTCCTCTCTTTCGAGTCAGACGAGTACCGGTGACATGTCCGGTACGTCTAAATCTAACGGACAACCTCCACTGTCTTCTATCGAGACGGACGTTTCGGCGGCCAGTAAATACGAGACGGGCAAAGACGTGCTCCGGGCCCTGTATCTGGCGGATCCCGAGTTGTTCAACAATCGTCCCGCGCACGGTTCGAGTAAATATGCGGGTATTTGTGGTGCCGTAAACGATCGACAACCCGTCGTTGTCCACTCGGCAGATCTGAGGCGCATAGAGAAGGAATTTCCAAACTCTTTTGACGGAGAGCCTTTATGGTACGGCAGCACGGACGAACTCCGCGCCAAAAACGCGTACATCTGTCCCCAGGTGTGGTGCCCCAAGTCGCGCACGCCCATGACGCTCGAACAGTTCGAAAAGAACGGTCGACGCTGTCCGGTGCCGGGTGTCAAGGAGGAGCCCATGGTGTTCACCTCGTACTTCGAGGGGAGTAGCGCCAGGTACCCCGGCATGCTGTCGCCCAAGCAGCATCCCGACGGTCTGTGCATGCCGTGCTGTTTCCGTAAACCCATGAAAAGGTACGACGTGTGTGGCATAACATCCGCAAAGTCATCCGTGGAGTTATCTACGACCAACGAAAACGATAAAAAACGCGGTGACGACGGCGGTCTGGTGTCTTTGCAGCAACAGCAGCAACAGCAGCAACAGCAGCAACAGCAAACAGACGTCAAGTACATATTGGGAGAGACGTTCATACCTCTCGGGGAAAGCAGGTACGGTATGATCCCGCTTGCGTTTTCGAGGGCCCTTAACGGGGGGTTCAACGTGTCGTTGAAATGCGGGAATCGTGACGACGGGAGTGGTCAGTTCTCACAATCGACCAATTGTTACGTACGCCGTGGAATAGCGCAAGGCCGCCAGAGTTTTTTGCGTCAGATGTTGGACCTGTTAAAAAGCGCGGACGTAGAGATATCCGAGATGGAGGCCGACGCTTTGAACTCCAGTCGGAAGTGGAAGTCAAACTCGTCTTCGACGTCGAGTTCGCTTCTTTCCCCGTTGCGAGACGTGACTACCGTGACCGGCTTCGTGAACTACATCGCCGAACGCCTGACGCCGGACGTGTACGTCGCCATGAACGACGGCATGGTCTGTCGCATGTTCATGGGAACCAGCGGATCACACACCATGCAGATGGACCGCACGCGTTTCAAGACGTTCGCGGCGTGGTTTTTGGGCGCGAAAGCATATCACCGCGCGATGAATCTGGACGCCGTCGTGGCGTCGGTCAAAAAGGGAAATACGGTAGATCCTGCCGTCGTACGCGAATACCTCATATACGACTCGCTGCAGAAGTTCAAAGCGTTTCTCCTGGACCACGAGATGGTCAAAGCGCACCGCATTCTCCTGGGCCTGTTCAACATGCAACTCCCGTGGCTCAACCACCTGGGCCTGAACATCGTGATATTCGATTGGAACAATGGTGGGGATGTCGTAGTTGACTGTGAAAGCGTGCGCCAAGACGCGTCGCGCTTTCGTCTGGCGGCTCCGTTCGTGTTCGTCCTTAAACACGGTCCTTTTTACGAACGCATTCACCACGTACAGAGCACCAAGAAGAGGGTGAGGAGTAAGCCGGGGGCACCCACTGCGCAACAGGGGTTCGTCGATCGAGGCCTGTTTTGGTACGGTACTACCGATCGTTCGTTTCGGGAGGTCCGAGCGGTGGTCGACGTTGTGACGGCAGGGTGCAAGAGCGGCTTAGACGACGTCACCGCTACACCTTCGACATCGAGTGCTTCGACATCGAGTGCTTCGACATCGAGTGCTTCGACGTACGCGGAAAGAAATGCGTGTAACTCAGCGGGATGTCTGTCGCGCATCTTACGTCGAGGCCTCCATCAGACACTGCGCGCTCAGGTACTGGACTACAACTTTCGTCTGACGGGGGTGATCACGGAGGACGACGTGTACGTGCCCCTCCTGGTCAGAGAAGCCATGTTAGTGGGTGCGTCCGCTCCTCCCACCGTGTACATCGCCGACATAGTGGATCTACGACCGAAGCGGTCTATAGACGATATCGTCGCCTTTTTCAACACGCTCGCGGAAATAACGGGAGACGATAGATATGTGGTGTCCCGCGAAGAAAGAGAAACCAATAACAAGAACAAAAAAGGCGTCACCGCGTTGGTCCTGGGCTCGGGCCACGTCGTGCCGGTGTACATGAAGGCGTCCGACGCGTCGGGTTACCTCGAAAACCTGAACGTCATGACGGGAGCGCGTCTGTCGGACGACCGCCGGGCGTACATCGAGCGCCTGAGCGTCGACAACAAACAGCGGGAGGCGCGTCGTCGGGACGTATCTTCTCGTCTGTCGCGCGACACCGACTCCCAACGCGAGTTCGTGTTTTTGCGCAGCGCTTTCAATCCTTTCCCGTTTTGGTACCGTCGAAAACGTATGCGCGAACTTCTCGAGAGTCTATACCGTAAAAAAGAGGTCGAAGTGGACGGTCGACTGGTGGACGAGATGTTGCACGGTCCAGATCTGGTGAGGGAGAAAAACAGCGGCCAACGCACCGTCTCTGGATATCGCCCGCATTCTTCTTACACGTCCGCCTATTCGATGCGAAGTATGTACGGCAAGCTCAGAACGGGTCGCCCCGGTATAGCCCGCCCCGACATGTTCATAACCGAGGAGGACGTCGCCTCGGGAGCGTGGCTCAAGACCGTGGAGGACATCCGGATGAACCCGTTCTCCCCGAAGACACCTGCTACGATCTCTGCCACGACTTCGGACGTCGTGGACGCGACCAAATCCCTGGAGAAGGTGCAACGCGAAGGGTCGGCGTCCCTTCTGCGGGCTTGGTCGGCCTGTCGGACCGGATCCGGGATCGGTTCGACGCCTTCGTCTTATTCATCGTCTTCTCCATCTTCTTCCACGGCCTTCAAAAAGCGCCTCAACCGCGCCAGTTTTTCGAGCCATTCCCGGGTTTCGCGCGACGGAAAGCCGGGCCTGACGATCAAACAGACCTCCGTCATACCTTCTTGTGACGTCTGGCGCCTGTTCCATCTCGTGGCCGCGCTCGTCACCCCGGGAGGGAGGGTAGTCCCGCTTTCGAGCATGCGCGGTGTCGTGGCGAACGCGCTGCTCCGGTTGCACGCTCAACCGGAGCACAAAGGAAGGCTACTCGCCAGTCATCCTTCCCTCGCCAGGCACATGAAGAGCGTGAACAATGCATCCACCTCCACCTCCACATCGACTCCGACCCCTTTCGAAATAGCCTCCATGGTACAAGAGGTGCGGGTCGGGTCGGCAAACGGGACCTACAAGGCAGGACTGTTCGACGTGGCGGTACTGTCCGACTTTTGCGGGATCAGGACCGTCGTCGTCGAAATGCCGGAACTTTCAAGGGCTCAGACAGTTCGTACGCGCAGAAGAGAAGATGCCGAACGAATCCACGTGTTTGATGACTGGTCTAAGGACGGCGACAAAAACAAGTACAAGAGAGGAGACAGAGGGCAGCAACGACCACGGAGACGCCTGACGTTGCACCTGAACGCTTCGTTTTCCGAAGAAAAAGACGCCGCGTCGACGATCGGATCGTTCGACCTGGTCTCGTTCGACGACAAGATATTGAGGATGGAGGAGGGGTCATAGTCCTAGTCCTAGTCCTAGTCAGACTCTACCAACACCGCGACCAATGACCACAGCACGTCGTCGTCTTCTCCCAGGTCGGGCACGTGTTTGCCGCCGTTCGCGTCGGAAGGACGCATGCACGCCGCCGAAATGACACCCTCGCCTCCCTCCATGACGTGTGGCATCCCGAACACGTGCAAAATATCCGTCATGCAATCGAATACCACGACCATCAGGTCGTTGTCGGCGTCGAAGTCTCGAATCTTGCAGGTCACGATCAAAGATCCCGGACTCGCGGAGCACACGCTTTCGAACTAGGTCACGTCCCGAACGATCTTCGTATCAGTCGTCGTCATATTTGTTTGGTGTTTGATATTGGTATGTTTGCATGTGCAGGTGTGACGCGCTTTCGATTTTTTTGTCACCTGTTCGAAGGGTGTTTTCGGAGCCAAAATTTACGCGGATTACTTCCGCCGTGCCTGAAAGTCATTTTGCGGTCTGATCCCATGTTGGCCACGCGACATCCGTACCAACCGCAGTTCGAGGTGTTGCCTCCGTTTTTACCGTGATTACCGTCCGCTGCAATCACGACGTCGTCCCTGTAGCGCACCACCTCGTCGTCCATGCGCAACAGGCGCTTGAGGTCGTCCTCGGTCACGCACGTCTCTCCCAGACACAACTTGGTACCGTGGTAGCCGTCGCCTCCTCCTATGCCACCGCCGCCGCC
>Ga0306899_1000165_pt1 | contig 38381 bp, 28 predicted proteins | sample AntRauMFilla3764_FD_190407 | JGI IMG/M metagenome (GOLD analysis project Ga0306899, IMG submission 190407) | Saline lake microbial communities from Rauer Islands, Antarctica - Metagenome Filla 3 #764 (v2) (version 2) | ecosystem: Environmental > Aquatic > Non-marine Saline and Alkaline > Saline ... | reverse complement strand
TGGAGATCGTCGAGTTCGTCCAGACTCGACCAGGGGTAGTTCGTCATCCCGATCTCCTGGCCCTGGTAGACGTAGGGCGTCCCCGAGAGCGTAAAGAGGAGCGTCCCGAGCAGTTTCCCGGACTCGCGGCGGTACTCCCCGTCGTCGCCGAAGCGGGAGACGATACGGGGCTGGTCGTGGTTGGTCAGATACAGCGAGTTCCAGCCGTCGAGTTCCGTCTGCCACTTCGAGATGACGGCTTTGAGGTCGGTGAGGTCCCACTCGGCGGGCGAGAGCCACCCGTCGTCGGCGTCGACGAACATATGCTCGAAGTGAAACAGCATATCCATCGGCCCCTCGTCGCTGACGTAGTCGCTGGCGGTCTCCGGGTCGACGTCGACACACTCCCCGACGGTCATCGTGTCGTAGTCGTCGTAGGTCGACTCGGCCATCTCCGAGAGGTATTCGACGGTGTCGGGTCCGTTCGCGAACTGGTCGATACCGACCCAGCCGCTGTCGGGGTCGCCGTCCGGGAGCCCGTCGGGCTTCGATACCATGTTTATCACGTCCATCCGGAAGCCGTCGATACCTTTCTCCAGCCACCAGTTCATCATCTCGTAGACGTCCTCGCGGACGTCCTCGTTGTCCCAGTTCAGGTCGGCCTGGGTCTCGTCGAACAGGTGGAGGTACTGCTTTCCGGCCGCCTCGTCGTACTCCCAGGCGGGGCCGCCAAAGCCGCTCGCCCAGTTGTTGGGCGGCTCCTCGCCCTCGCGCCAGATGTAGTAGTCGCCGTAGTCGTCGTTCTCCCGCCGGGACTGCTGGAACCACTCGTGGACCGTCGACGTGTGGTTGACCACGAGGTCCATGACGAGCCGCATATCCCGGTCGTGGACCGCCCCGAGCAGTTCCTCCCAGTCGGCCATCGTGCCGTAGGCCTCGTGGATAGCCCGGTAATCGCCAATGTCGTAGCCGTTGTCGGCCTGCGGTGACTCGTAGACGGGGTTGAGCCAGATGACGTCGACGCCCAGCGACGCGACGTAGTCCAGATGGTCGATGACCCCCTGGATGTCACCGATACCGTCGCCGTCGCTGTCGGCGAAGCTCTTCGGATATATCTGGTAGACGACCGCTTCCTTCCACCAGGCTCGCTGCTCGTCCATATACCTAGAGGTACTGCCAACCCGTACTTAAATCTAATTCAGAACTAACAATGGGTGTTGTAAACTGTTCTAGACCGGCCCCGTCCTGCGTCTCACCTGTCGAGGACAGCGTGGCGGGCGAGGGTGACGTCGAAGCCGACGGCCTCGACCCGTTCGGTCGGCCACTCGCCCGTCCCCGAGAGCAGTTCGACACCGTCGGCCGTGACCAGATGCGTGTCCTCGCTCTTTGCCCCCTGGACGGTCGGATTCCACGCGTACCCCTGCGGGAGCGCGACCGACTCGTCGCCATCGGGCGTGGCTATCCACTCCCGGCCGGCGTAGCCCGCCGCCCCGCCCTGGTGGTGGGTGCGCCACTCGCCGTCCCACCCGACGGCGGCGTAGGCGTCCTGGATGGCGGCGAAGACTTCACCGGCGGTGCCCCCGTCCGTCCCGACGGCCCGCGTCGCGGCAAGCGCGGTGGCCTCCACACGCATCGCCGCGCGTGTCCGCTCGCGGAGCCAGTCAGGCGCGCCGAAGGCTATCGTCCGTGTACAGCTGGTGTAGAGGCCGTCGCGCTCGGCGGTCACCGAGAGCAGCGCGTAGTCGCCCAGCGGCTCCGGCTTGGGCGTGTAGTGGCGGTACCGCCGGGCCCGCTCGCCCCCGCCGACGAGCACGACCGGTGTGGCGGCGTCGATGCCGGCCAGTTCGCCGCGCAGCCGCGCGGCCACCTCGCGTTCGAGGTCGGTGCTGTGCGTGTCACGGGCGACCGTCTCGACGGCGGCGGCGACGGCGGCGGCGAACACCCGATAGCGCTCCCGCTGGCGCTCGGTGAGGGGCTGTCGGAGCGCCGACGCGTCCACGCGCCCGAGTCCGGGGACTTCGAAGTCGGCCGCGGCCGGTTCGGGACTCGTGTCGGCGACGGCCCCAGCCAGGTCTCCCTCGTGCCAGGTGTAGGTCTCGACGTCGACCTCGTCGGCGAGTTCCTCCTCGACGAGCCGCCGTCCCTCGATGCTGTCCGTGACGACGGTGATACCGTCGCCGTCGTAGCCCGCCGCCGCGACGCCGACGTCGCCGCCCCGGTCGACGACGTTGTCCCCGGCGCCGTGGTCACCGACCGCCCCGGTCAACCAGGCGAAGCTGTTCGGTCGCGCGAACCAGACGGCGGCGAGGTCGCGGCTGTCGAGGTAGGCGTCGAGTCGGGCGCTGACTGACATACCGACCCAACGGACGGCGGCCGATTAAAACCGCGCGGTGAGAACGTTCGGAGCGAGGCCGCTCAGCGAACCGACACCCGCTCGCCGCGCTCGTCGCTTCGCTCGACCGCGTCCAGCACCCGCTGGACCGCCAGCCCGTCGGCGAAACTCGGCGCGTACTCGCCGCCCTCGGCGACCGCCGAGAGGAACTCGTAGTTCTCGTGGACGAAGGTGTGCTCCCAGCCGATGACGTGGCCCGGCGGCCACCAGTGGTCGACGTAGGGGTCCTCGGGGTCGGTCACGAGAATCGTCTCGTACCCCCGCGAGTCCTCGTGCAGCACCTCCAGTTCGTTCAGCCGCTCCAGCGAGAACCGCAGGCTCCCCTTCGAGCCCTCTATCTCGATGGTGTGGTCGTTCTTGTGGCCGTTGGCGAAGCGCGACGCTTCCAGCGTCCCCATCACGCCGTTCTCGAAGTCCACCTGCGCGCTGTAGGCGTCGTCGACGGTGACGGGTCGTGTCTCGTCGCGTTCGGCGGCTCCGCCGCCGTCGTTTTCCCGAGACTCCTCCGGAGTCTCGCTACCCTCGACGGGTCGCTCGTCCACGAACGTGCGGAGGTGGCCCGAGACCTCGGCGACGTCGCCGACCAGAAACCGCGCGAGGTCGATGGTGTGAGCGCCCAGGTCACCGAGCGCGCCGCTGCCGGCCATCTCGGCGTCGTTGCGCCAGGACCACGGCGCCTCGGGGTCGACGAGCCAGTCCTGAAGATACTGCCCGCGGAAGTGGTGCAGTTCACCCAGGTCGCCGTTCTCGATGAGCGCCTTCGCGTACTGGATGGCCGGGACGAACCGGTAATTGAACGCGACGCCGGCGGGGACGCCGGCCTCGCTGGCCGCGTCGGCCATCGCCTCGGCGTCCGAAAGCGTCGGTGCGAGCGGCTTCTCGCAGAACGTCGGCGTTCCGGCTTCGAGCGCGGCGATAGAGGGCTCGGCGTGGACGTGGTTCGGGCCGAGGTTGTAGAACACGTCCACCTCGTCGACGACGTCACGCCAGTCGGTCGCCGTCCGCGAAAAGCCCAGCCGGTCGGCCGCGTCGGCCAGCGCGTCCTCGTCGCGACCCACGATGACCTCGCGGTTCACCGCGGGAGCGTCCTCGAAGAACATCGGGAGGCGGGCGAAGGCGTTCGCGTGGGCTTTGCCCATAAACCTGTAGCCGAGGACGCCGATGTCGAGTGGTATGTCGGTCATTGCCCTACCTCGGTGTTAGTACCGCTCGCGAACGGCGTGAGCGAGCGGCCTTTTTCGCCCACGTTTTTGCCGGGAGCGCTCCCACAGCGCGCCCGGAGAGCGCGCGAGGAAGGGCGACCGGGAAAAAGGTGGTTGCGCATAAACCTGTAGCCGAGGACGCCGATATCTAAGGGAGTTTCCGGCATGGTCACTCCGCCCAGTAGGCGTCACCCGGCTGTGTCTCGAAGACCGCACGGTCCAGTACGTCGACAGCCTTCTCCAGACCCTCGCGGGCGCTGGTCAGGGAGTCCTCGTGTTCGATGGAGAGGGCACCGTCGTAGCCGACCATCCGAAGCGTCGAGACGACGTCCTTCCAGTGGCCCTCGCCGTGGCCGTAGCCGATGGAGCGGAACAGCCACGAGCGGTTGGGCTCGTCGGTGTAGGCCGTCGTATCGAGGACGCCCTTCTCGCGGGCCTGGTCCTCGTACACCTTCGTGTCCTTGGCGTGGAAGTGGTGGATGGCGTCCTCCTGACCGAGCAGCCGGATGGCGCTTGTCACGTCGATACCCTGCCAGTACAGATGCGAGGGGTCGAAGTTGGCGCCGATGTGCTCGTTGGTCGCCTCGCGGAGTTCGAGCATCCCGTGGGGCTCGTAGACGAGCATATTCGGGTGCATCTCGATGGCCACGTCGACGCCGTGGTCGGCGGCGTGGTCGGCTAGCTCGCTCCAGTACTCCGTCGCGACTTCCCACTGGTAGTCGTGGGCGTCGGCGTGTTCCTGGGGCCAGGGCGCAGTAATCCAGTTGGGCACGTCGTCGTTCGGGCCGCCGGCGGGGAGCCCCGAGAAGCAGGTCACCGTGTTCTCGTCGAGCTGGTCGGCCAGCGTGATGGCCTCCCGGAGTTCGGTGTCGGCCTCGGCGGCGCGGTCGTCGTCCGGATGAATCGGGTTGTTGTGCGTCGCGAGCGCGCTCACACGCATCCCGTGGTCGTCGAGCAGCTCGTGTAGTTCGGCCTGTGCGACCTCGTCGTCGAGCAGCCCCCCGCGGTCGAGATGGTCCGACCCCGGATAACCGCCACAGCCGATCTCGACGGCGTCGACGCCGATACCGTCGAGATACGAGAGTGTTTCCCCGAGTGGCTGGTCACCGAGCGGGACCGTCAGCACACCAATATCCATGTCGGGAGGTACAACAGGTGATGTGATAAAAACCCGGGCGCGGGCAGGGACCGCCGCAAGCCGGCGGTTTTCTTCGAGTGAGCCACGACGGCACGGACCACCGAGTAGATGGCGACCGTCCAGTACCCCCACTGCCGGGCGTCATCCGGCTCGCTTCCCTCTGGGGAATTTATATATCATGACGGTTGTAACCGAGTATGGACTCGGCACTCCTGTTATATCAGGGTGTCCTCGCGGCGGTCTGTCTGGCGACCGGCGGCGTCGCCGTGCGAGCCTGGCGCCAGCGGGAGGAACCGGGCGCCACGTACCTCGCCGTGATGAACGTCGGTATCGTCTTCTGGACGCTTTTCACGCTCCTCCCGACGTTTCTCGGCGCGTCACCGTGGTCGTTCGTCTCGCTCAGACTCGTCATCCCCTTCGTCACTGTCGGCGTCTTCGGCCTGTTCGCGTTCACGCTGGAGTACACCGGCCGGGGCGAGTACCTGACCCGACGCGCGCTGGCGCTGCTGTCCGTCCAGCCGATACTGACGACGGCCCTCGTCCTCACCAACGGCTACCACGAGCTCATGTGGACCGAGACGGCGCTGGACCCGACGGCGGTGTACGGCGTGGTGCGGACGTTCCAGGTCGGGTTTCTGGTCCACACGCTGTACTCCTATCTCCTGTTGATCACGGCGGTGTACATGATCGGCCTGTTCGCCGTCCGGTCGGACTTCCTCTATCAGAAGCAGGTCGTGGCCTTTCTCGTCGCCATCTTCGTCCCCTGGCTCGGGAACGTCCTCTACATCTTCACGCCCGTCCAGTACGACCTCTCGCAGGTCGGCTTCGCCGTCACCGGCGTCGCGCTGGGCTATGCCATCACCTCGGTCGGCTTTCTGGATATCACCCCGGTGGCTCGCGACAGGGTGGTCGAGACGCTCCAGGCCGCGGTGTTCGTCATCGACACCGACGGCCGGCTCGTGGACATCAACGACCAGGGACGGCGGCTTCTGGGCGTTGGCGAGCGGTCGGTCACCGGCGACCCGGTCGCCGCCCTGCTCGACCCGTTTCCCGACACCGAGGCGCTCGCCGAGACCATCACGTCCACCAGAGCCGACGAGACGTTCGAGACGACGCTGGAGGGTCGGACCTTCGCCGTCCGCATCTCCCCGCTGTACGACCAGCGGGACCTGCTGGCCGGGCGGGTCGTCCTCGTCAACGACGTCACCGAACAGGTCGAACAGCAGCGGGAGCTCCGCCAGCGAAACGAGCAACTCGACCGGTTCGCCAGCGTCGTGAGCCACGACCTCCGGAACCCGCTGACCGTGGCCTCGGGCAAACTCGAACTGTTCAGACAGACCCGCGACGACGAGTTCCTGGCCGACGTCGACGACTCCCTGCACCGGATGGAACGGCTCATCTCGGACGTGCTGACGCTGACCCGGACCGGCGGCAGCGACATCGACGTGGCGCCGGTCTCGGTCGGTGCGGTGGCCCAGGCGGCCTGGAGCAACGTCGACACCGGCGAGTCGACGCTCGCCGTCGACTCGGAGCTGACGCTGCCGGCCAACCGGTCCCTGCTCATGCGGCTGTTCGAGAACCTGTTTCGCAACAGCGTCGAACACAACCGCGACCCGGTGGCCGTGACAGTCGGTGGCCTGCCCGACGGTTTCTTCGTCGAAGACGACGGCGTGGGTATCCCCGAGGCGGACCGGACCGGCCTCTTCGAGGAGGGCGTCTCGGGGACCGAAACCGGCACCGGACTCGGGTTGATGATCGTCGACCAGGTCGCGACGGTCCACGGCTGGGGGGCGACCGTGACGGCGGGCGAGAGCGGCGGCGCGCGCTTCGAGATCCGGTCAGCGAGTTGAGAACCACGGCCGTAGATGGCTATCCTCTAGGTTTTTGTGAGGGGACAAGTAAGCCACCGGCATGGGAAAAGCGAACGATATCGATTACGCCGACCTGCACGACCCCAACGCGGAGTACACGATGCGCGAGCTGTCCGCCGACACGATGGGGGTCACGGCCAAGCGGGGCGGCGGTCGGGACGTGACGATCACCGACGTCCAGACCACGATGGTCGACGGGAACTTCCCGTGGACGCTCGTGCGGATCTACACCGACGCGGGAATCGTCGGGACCGGTGAGGCCTACTGGGGCGCGGGCGTCCCCGAACTCATCGAGCGGATGAAACCGTTCGTCGTCGGCGAGAACCCGCTCGATATCGACCGACTGTACGAACATCTGGTCCAGAAGATGTCGGGCGAGGGTTCCGTCGAGGGCGTCACCGTCACCGCCATCTCGGGCATCGAGATCGCGCTCCACGACCTGGCGGGGAAAATCCTCGAAGTGCCGGCCTACCAGCTGCTGGGCGGGAAATACCGCGACGAGATGCGGGTCTACTGTGACTGTCACACCGAGGAGGAGGCCGACCCGGACGCCTGTGCCGCCGAGGCACGCCGCGTCGTCGACGAGCTGGGCTACGACGCCCTGAAGTTCGACCTCGACGTCCCCAGTGGTCTGGAGAAAGACCGCGCGAACCGTCACCTCCGCCCGGGCGAGATCCGCCACAAGGCCGAGATCGTCGAGACGGTCACGGAGGAAGTCAAAGACGAGGCCGACGTGGCCTTCGACTGCCACTGGACCTTCTCTGGCGGCTCGGCGAAGCGGCTGGCCGAGGCCATCGAAGACTACGACGTCTGGTGGCTGGAAGACCCCGTCCCGCCGGAGAACCTCGAAGTCCAGGAGGAAGTCACCAAGTCGACGACGACGCCCATCACCGTCGGCGAGAACCGCTACCGCGTAACGGAGGAGCGGCGTCTCATCGAGAACCAGGCCGTCGACATGGTCGCGCCGGACCTGCCGAAAGTCGGCGGGATGCGCGAGACTCGCAAGATAGCCGACGTCGCGAACCAGTACTACATCCCGGTCGCGATGCACAACGTCGCCTCGCCGGTCGCGACGATGGCCAGCGCACAGGTCGGCGCTGCCGTCCCGAACTCGCTGGCCGTCGAGTACCACTCCTACGAGCTGGGCTGGTGGGACGACCTGGTCGAGGAGACCGTCATCGAAGACGGGTACATCGAGATTCCCGAGGAGCCGGGGCTGGGCCTCACGCTGGACATGGACGCCGTCGAGGAACACATGGTCGACGGCGACACTCTCTTCGATGAAGCATAGCTTCATCGAGCTCGAAAATCTCTGATTTCCGGTGTTCGACGAAGCGTAATTTCAGGTATGCGGTTTCGCTTTTTGCGTGGACCGAACAGTGAGCGGAAGCTATCGAGGACCACCGGACAGGAGTCGTGTGAGCGGCACCTCAACGGCATCCCAAGGTATTTTCAACACCTGTTGTACCCAGTTGGGAAAGTTCTTTGTTCGCCTGCCCCAACGAGAGGGTATGCCCAGCTACAGGACGCTGTCGGACGCGACGGCGGCGCTCGTCGACCGCCAGCGGGAGGTACTCGACGCACACGCCGACCGTTTCGAGGCCGCGAAGGTGCTGACCACGCACCTCGGTGCCCACTGGCGCGACGGCCACGCCGAATTCGGCTTCTGGACGCCCCAGCTCGTCGACGCGGTCCCCGAGTCGGCAGTCCGTCTGGAACTGCTGACGCCGACAGAGGACGTGGATCTGACCGCCGACGAGGCGACGGTCGAGTTCGACCGGACGTTCGTCGAGACCCGCCGCGAGGGCGAGTTCACGTGGGCCGCCGTCGAGGGCGTGCGGCCGGGGACGCGCGAGCAGCTCGGAACGCTCTACCGGCTCAGCTACACCGTCGACGGCGAGCGCGAGACTATCACGGACCCCTTCGCCGACTCACTTCCCTTCGGGGCCTACGGCCCACCGGAGCTGTACGATATGGCCCGGCTGGACGAGGAACGCGGAGACCGCGACTATTTCCAGCGACTCGAACAGGACGGCGTCGAACCGGCGGCCAGCGAGGACGACGGCCTCCCCCGGTTCGAGCCGGCGACGAGTATGCTGGAGGTTCACCCCGGCACCGCGACCGAGTCGGGGACGCTCGCGGGGCTCACCCGGCTGTTCGAGACGATCGGCGGGAAGGAGAGCGCCGGCGAGGAACTCTCCCCCGCCGAGCGGAACTTCGCCGGCTACGACGCCGTCCAGCTGATGCCCGTCGCCCCGATCACCCAGAACGAGGACGAACTGGGCTACTGGCTCCCGCAGGCGGTCACCGAGGATAGCCTCCTGGCGACGGTCCACCGACCGGACATGGTCAACTGGGGGTACGATATCGTCATCTCCGGGTTCGGGACGGTCAATCCGGCAGTCCTCGAGACGCGGCGCCCCGACGAGCTGGTGGATTTCATCGAAACGCTGCACACCCTGCCCGAGCCGGTGAAAGTCGTCTTCGACATCGCGCTGGGCCACGCAGACAACGGGGCGCTCCCGCTCCTGAACGACGAGTGGCTCACCGGCCCCGGAATGTACGGCCAGGAACTGGACTACACCCAGCCCGTCGTCCGGGCGGGGCTGCTCGAACTCCAGCGCCGGAAGATGGACTTCGGCGCGGACGGTATCCGCGTCGACGGCGCCCAGGACTTCACCAACTGGGACCCCGACGCCGAGGAGGAGTGGCACGACGACGAGTACCTCGCCGAGATGGACCGGGTCACCCAGGAGGTCGCCGGCGTCGAGTACCGCCCGTGGATGATATTCGAGGACGGTCGCCCGTGGCCCCGCTCGGACTGGGAACTGGCCTCCACCTACCGCACGCTCATCGACCAGCACCCCCACGCCTACCAGTGGGGGCCGGTCACCTTCGCGCACAACACGCCCGCCCTGCAGACGTTCTGGGCGACCAAGTGGTGGCGCGTGCGGGAGGTCGCCGACATGGGCGCAAACTGGATCTCCGGGGTCGCCAACCACGACACCATCCGCCGGGGCACCCAGCTCGAACCGGAGCCACCGTTCAGCCAGCCCCAGATAAACCGCTATCTCGGCGAGAGCGAGCCCGAGAAGCTCGACCGGGCGTACAACAACCCCGCCTCGACGGTCCTCTTTCACGCCCTCCTGCCGGGGTGTCCGATGGACTTTACCCACGCCAATATGCGCGCCCCGTGGGGGTTCGTGCGCGACACGGACGCCGTCTGGAACCTGAAGGTGCTCGCCGAGGAGGAGAACTTCCCCGAGTGGCAGATTCGACCCGCGGAGTTCCACGACGACGCCCACTTCCGGCGGCTCAAGGGGTGGGGGTTCGAGAGCCGCGACCAACTGAGCGACTTTCTCTCCCTGCTGGCCCGGGCCGTCGAGATGACCGACTACGACAAGGCCGATATCGCGACGCTGCTCGACACCATGGGGACGCCCATCGGCGACGGGCTCACCGTCGCGGAGCTCGAACGGCTGGGCCGGGACTGGATGCGCGACGTCGCCGACTTCGCGAACCTCACACATTGGCACGACCAGCAAGACGACGAGCGGACGGCCTTCGACCGCGCAGTCCGGCAGTTCCGTCACGACCACGACTGGGTCGTGAGCGCCTTCGACGGCGATGACACGCTCGCGTACGTCTATCCGACGGACGGCACGGTCCTCTACTACGGCCACCGGACGGCGCCCGACGACAGCGAGGAGCTGCTGTTCGTCGCCAACATGGAAGGCGTCGCCGAGACGGTGACACCGACGGCGCTGGCCGGCGTCGACGGCGACGGCTGGGAACTCGCGCTCGCGGCGCCCGGACTCGCAGTCGAGAGCGCCGACGAACCGCTCGAACTGGCCGACAGCGACGTCGCGCTGTTCGTCCGGTAGCTGACTAATCGCCGCAGCAACACTAGATCCCTTTCTCGTTCAGGACCGATAGTCCTCAGATATAAATTACTATTTACCGACGGCATAAAATACTCCAATCGATGGGCACTCGGTTATACCGGTTCCGGCGGTGGCTCCCAGTCGGCCGCAAGCCGCTTATTACAACTAGTATTCTCCTGACGATGGGCTGTGGATTAGTTTGGCTGCAGCGACCGTATGGAGCAGGCCTCTTTTCTCTTGGAGTACTCATGCTCGCTTCTGATTATAAGATTCTACAGATGTTGTCACTCGACGCCCAGTATCGGTGGGTTCAGTCTAGGTCGGGTCTCAAAGACCGCGTCGAGCGTGACTATCGCGCGAAGGTGTTTATCGAGCGGGGACCAAAGAAAATAGAATTACAGTCACAGGCTGACGGGAATTTTCGGGCAGTAATCAATCACGAAACAGAGTGTCTCTACCCTGGGCTGCGTTTTCGAATCTACGTCGAAGCACCGCTTGACGATTCAGAAGGCCTTCACTATCATCTCCGTTTGGGAACGGGTGAAGTGACCAGAGTTTCTGAGACAAACGACGGTTCGGTCACCGCGTTCGTGACTATCGAGTCTTGGGAAACTGAGTTCGAGGACGAAGACGAGGCGCAGTTCGCGGCTGAAGCGAAACGTGCGATTCAGACCGCCGGCGACAGTTCGTTCGAACCGTTCGCAAAGATTGCCGAGAAAGACCGCATCAACGAGTTCGATATCGACGAGTGGCGAGCGATCTACGATTGGACCACCACCGACGAGACCGTCGACGCTTGAGTGGGTCGTAACATTCAATACTGATTCGGTTCAAGATTCGCACATGAGTGTTGCGCCACATGTCGCGACCCCGGAACGTCGGGTCAACGACTACACCGTCGTTATCGAGCAGGGCGCACGGGATGGGCTTAGCGAGGGCGACAGCGTCATACTCGCAATCGGTGACGAACACGTTCGGTCAACCGTCGTAGACGTTACTGAGCGCAAGTCCGTCCTGGAAATCAATACGGCGTAACCGAACTACTCTGCAGGCGGACCACAGCACCTCAACCCCCGCCAAAGCGCTCGGCGACGGCCACGCGGTCTATCTTCTCCGGCCCCGACGTGGGCAGCTCGTCGACGAACGCCAGCCGTTTCGGTATCTTGTACCGCGCGAGCCGGCCGTCACAGAACGCCTCGATGTCCTCGAGCGTGAGCGACTCGTCGCCCTCGACGACGGCCTTCCCGACCTCACCCCACCGGTCGTCGGCGACCGGCACGACGACCACCTCGTCGACGGCGTCGTGTTCGGTGAGGACGCCCTCGACCTCGCTCGGGTAGACGTTCTCGCCGCCGCTGACGAACATATCCTTCGTGCGCCCCTCGATGCGGTAGTACCCCTCGGCGTCGACGCTGGCGAGGTCGCCCGTCGACACCCAGCCGCCACCGAACGTCGTTTCGGTCTCGTCGGGATTCGCGAGGTAGCCCCCCGCGGCGTGTGGCGAGCGCAACTGGAGTTCCCCGACTGTGCCCCGTTCGACGGGCTCGCCGTCGTCGACGACGCGGGCGTCGACGTGCATCGCGGGTTTCCCGACCGTGTCGGCCTTCTCCCGGGGCCAGCCGTCGGGCATCGCGAAGTTGTTGGGGCCACACTCCGTGAGGCCGTACCCCTGCGAGAGGTCGATACCGCGGGACCACCACGCCGCCATCACCGACCGGCGACAGGGGCCGCCGCCGGATTTGACCACCCGCAGCGTCGACAGTTCCGTCTCGGCCCAATCGTCGTGGTCGGTGAGCAACCGCAGGACCGCCGGGACGGCCACGAGGACCGTGGCGCCCTCGCGCTCGACGGTCCCGAGCAACTGGCACGGGTCGAACTCGCGGGCCAGCACGACGGTGCCGCCCATGTGCCAGACGGGGACCGTGACGACGTTCCAGCCGCCGGTGTGGAACATGGGGAAGGTAAGCGGCGTGACGTCGTCGTCGCGCAGCCCCCACGAGGCGATGGTGTTCAGCGAGTTCCAGACGACGTTTCGATGGGTGAGGACCGTCTCTTTGGGCGTCCCAGTCGAGCCGCCGGTGTGCAAGAGGAGGTGGGTATCGTCGGGGGCCAGGTCGGGCGTCTCGACCGAGCCGTCGTCGCGGGGCAGTTCGCGGGTGTAGGTGGGTGTTCCGGCGAAGGTCCCATCCTCCCCGCTCGCGTCGCCGGCGGTCTCGATACCCAGGACGGTCGGTGCGGTCTCCGCGTCGGAAAGCGCCGCTCGCGTCTCGTCCAGAAACGGCGCCTCGACGACAAGGAGGGTCGGGTCGACCCGGTCCAGTAGTTCGGCGAGCTCGGGCGGGGCGAGCCGGTGGGACAGCGGCGCGAGGACGCTCCCGGTCTTGGCCGTCGCCAGAAAGAGGTCCACGACCGCGGGACGGTTGCGTGAGACGACGGCGACGCGGTCGTCGCGTTCGACACCGTGGCGCCGGAGCAAGCGGCTCGCGCGGTTCGCCCGCCCGTCGAGGGCAGCGTAGGTGAACCGCTCGCCGGTGGTCGCGTCGACCAGCCCCACCCGGTCGGGCGTCAGTTGCGCGCGCTTCTCGCTCCAGGCGCCGACCCAGGCCTGCGGGCCGTCGGTAAACTCAGACATCGACGAGGAACCCCCGGAGTGCCTCGTTGACCGCCTCGGCCCGTTCGATAAAGCACAGGTGGGGCGCACCGTCGAGTTCCAGGTAGTCGGCGTCGGGTAGCCCGTCGGCGAGCAGCCGGCCGTTCTCGACGGGGACGACGCGGTCGGCGGTGCCGTGGACGACGAGCGCCGGTGCGGTGATATCGGCCAGTCGGCCGTGGACGTCGAACCCCTCGACGGCGGCGGCCTGCCAGGTGAGGGCCCGCTCGCTCGCGTCGCTGTCGAGACGCCAGTCGATGATGCGCTCGACGAGGTCCGCACGCTCCCGCATGAACGACTCGGTCATCGCCGGCGCCATCTTGTAGTGACGGCGTTCGCGCTCGTCGTACTCCTCGGGCACGTCGAAGAGACGCTGCTGAGTCTCCTCGGGCGTCGGGACCGCCTCCGGACCGCCGGGCGTCGTACACAGCAGCGTCAGCGAGTCGGCCCGGCCGTCTTCGAGGGCGAACTGCTGGGCGATCATCCCGCCCATGCTGGCCCCGACGACGTGGGCGCTCTCGACGCCGGCGTCGTCGAGCACGGCCGCGAGGTCGCCGGCCATCTCACTGATAGTGTAGGGCCCCTCCGGGGCGTCGGAGTCGCCCGTCCCGCGGTTGTCCGGGAGGATGGTGTCGTAGTCGGACAGCGCCCGCCGCTGCCAGCGCCACATCCAGCGGCCATACCCAAGCCCCTCGACGAACACGACTGTCGGTGCCGCCTGTGGCCCGTCACGCTCGTAGGCCAGACTGACGCCGTCGCGGGTCGCGGTCGGCATGGGCCGACTACGTGACCGCTCCGTTTCAATCTGTGTGGGCGCGCGCCGTGAGCCAGACGAGTCAGCCTGTCAGTGATTCACTTGCGCGCGTAAATTCAACTCCGTAGACAGGTTCAGAAAGGCTTTCCTCATGAACGACCACAGGGAACGGCGACGCAGGACCTCCCTGATTCAATAATGTTTTAGGCTTCGGATTTGGAGAAACTGGTATGACTTTGCACGCCAGAGAGATAAACCAAGACGTGCGGGAGCTTGGTGAGCTCTTGGGCGACGTTCTCGAGGCGCAATCTTCGACCGAAGCGTTCGACATCGTCGAGCGAACGCGGGTGTCCTCTATCGAATACCGGCGTGGCGACGCCGAGACACGCGAGGAGGTCGGTCGCACGCTCGACCGCCTCAACCCCGAGATGCAGGACATCGTCGCCCGGGCCTTCACGACGTACTTCGAACTTATCAACCTCGCCGAGGAGCGCGAACGGGTCCGGGAGACCCGCGAGGGGAGTCAGGAGGGCATCCTGGCCGACAGCGTCGAGGAGGCCGTCGACGAGCTCGACAGTCGCGGCGCCGACGCCGCGGAACTGGAGTCCGTGCTGGACGACGTGCTCATCCAGCCAACCTTTACCGCCCACCCGACCGAGGCCCGCCGCAAGACTGTCAAGGCCAAACTCCGATCGGTCGCCCAGGACCTGGAGATGCTCGACGAGCGCCGGCTGACCGACCGCGAGGAGGCCCGTGTCGAGCGAGACCTCGCCGCCGAGGTGACGAGTCTCTGGCAGACGCCACAGGTCCGTGAACGCCGACCCGAGGTGACCGACGAGGCGCTGAACGTCCAGTGGTACCTCGAGAACGTCCTCTTCGAGGTCATCGACGAGGTGTACGACGAGCTCCAGAACGCCATCGACGACCGCTACGAGGAGGACGTCGACGTCCCCAAGCTCTACGAGTTCCGCTCGTGGGCCGGTTCCGACCGCGACGGCAACCCGTTCGTCACGCCCGAGGTCACCGAGGAGACTCTGGAGCGTCAGCGGGACACCATCCTCCCGCTGTACCGCAACAAGCTCAAGGAACTCTCCGGCGTGCTCTCCCAGGACGCCTCGAACATCACGACCGACGACACCTTCGACGAGCGCCTCTCCGAGCACAAGACCCGCCTCCCCGGCGTCGCCAGCGAGGCCGAGGAGCGCTACCCCGACGAGCCCTACCGGCAGAAACTGAAGCTGATGCGCGAATCGGTGCTGCGGGTCAGCGACGTGCGCCAGGGCGGTTACGAGGGGCCCGAAGAGCTGCTGAAGGACCTTCGCTCTATCGCCGACAGCCTGCGGGACAACAACGCCGAAGTGGTCGCCGAGTCCCACGTCGACCCCCTGATTCGAAAGGTCGACACCTTCGGCTTCTCGCTGGCCTCGCTGGACCTCCGTGACCACCGCAAGATGCACACGGACGCCATCGCCGAGGCGGTCGAGCGCGAGGGCATCGACTACGCCGGCATGGACGAGGACGAACGCGTCGAGTTCCTGACCGACGCCATCACGCAGGACGGCCCGGTCATCGACATGGCGGACACGACGGGCCTCTCCGAGGACGCGACGCGCGTTCTGCGCCGGTTCCGCAAGACCGCCGACTGGCAAAACGAGTTCGGCGTCGACGCCATCGACACCTACGCCATCAGCTGGTGTGAGGAGCCCAGCCACGTGCTGGAAGTGCTCCTGCTGGCCGACCAAGTCGGCATCGTCGACCTGCCGGGCTACTGTGGACTGGACATCGTCCCGCTGCTGGAATCGGAGTACGCTCTCTCGGGCGCCCGGCGCATCATGGGGACCCTCTTCGAGAACGAGGCCTACGAGATGGCCCTCGAGGCCAGAAACGGCGTCCAGGAGATCATGCTCGGCTATTCGGACTCCAACAAGGAGAACGGCTTCCTGGCCGCGAACTGGTCGCTGTACAACAACCAGAAGCGCCTGGCCGACATCACCTCTGACTTCGACGTCGAGATGCGGCTGTTCCACGGCCGCGGGGGCTCTATCTCCCGCGGTGGCGGCCCGATGAACGACGCGATGCTGGCACTGCCCAACGAGACGGTCACCGGCCAGATCAAGTTCACCGAGCAGGGCGAGGCCATCGCAGAGAAGTACGCCAACGAGGACATCGCCGAGCGCAACCTCGAACAGATGCTCAACGCGCAGGTCCGCGCCCGGCACAACGCGATGGAAGACCCCGTCGAGGAGATTCCCGAGGAGTGGCGCGAGGCCATGGAGAAGTCGGCCCCCGCCGCTCGCGAGGAGTATCAGGACCTCCTGGGGACGGACGGCTTCGTCGACTACTTCGAGCAGGCGACGCCGATTACCGTCATCGAGAACCTCAACATGGGCTCGCGCCCGGCCTCCCGCAGCGAGGACCGCAGCGTCGACGACCTCCGGGCCATTCCGTGGGTGTTCTCCTGGACGCAGGCCCGCTGTATCATCCCCGGCTGGTACTCCATCGCCACGGGACTGAACGCCTACCTCGACGACGGTGGCGACATGGAGACCTTACAGGAGATGTACGAGGAGTGGCCGTTCTTCCGCACGAAGATCGACAACGCGTCGCTGGCGCTCGCTCGAACCGACTTCGGCATCGCCGAGGAGTACGCCGACCTCGCCGACGACGACCTGCGCGAGCGCATCTTCCCGCGGCTCGAGCGCGAGTACGACGAGACCGTCGACCTCGTCCTGCAGATCACCGAGCGTGACGGCCTGCTCTCCCGTGAGTGGTTAGAGGAGAACCTCGAACGCCGCAATCCCTACGTCGACCCGCTGAACCTGCTGCAGGTCCGGCTGCTCGCACAGTCTCACCTCACCGAGACCGAGAAGCGGACCCTCCGCCTGACGGTCCAGGGTATCGCCGCCGGGATGAAGAACACCGGATAACCGCCCGCGCCAAAATCTTTTACAACGGCTGTTGTTTCTACCGAAGCATTTAGGCACCGGTAGGTAGCATACCTGATATGGCACTCGAAACGGTCCTGCTCGCGGTCGGTCCGAACGACGCGAACCGCATCGACGAACTGGCCAGTACAGTGGTCGACATCGCCGGCCCGGCCGGGGCCGACGTGGTCGTCGCACACGTCTTCACCGACGAGGAGTACGAGACGGCCATCGAGCGACTCGAGTTCGAGGCCGTCGCCCAGGCGGACCCCAACGAGGTAGCCGACCGACACGCGACGGTCCGGGAACTGCGCGAGCTCCTGGCCGAGGCCGATATCCCGACCAGCGTCCGCGGAGCCGTCGGCGACCACGGCGACGAGATCGTCGCCCTCGCGGGCATGACACAGGCCGACCTCGTCGTCGTCGGCGGCCGCAAGCGCTCGCCGACCGGCAAAGCCGTCTTCGGCTCGACCGCGCAGGAAGTCATGCTGAGTGCTCCCTGTCCCGTCACGTTCGTCCGCGGCGACGACTGATAGGGACCCACTCCGAGACCCCAGGTGTCGCCGACCGCGACACCCAACTGTGTTCTCCCCCTTCGTTCACGCAATCGCCAGCGCAGCAGCCAGACTCAGATGACACTCCCGGCCGAACTGCCGGCCTCGCGGTCGCTACGGGGCGACGAAACGGGAAAAGCGGTCCGGCGATTACTTCACGATAGCGGCTTCGAGCAGCTCGAGCGGGTGGCGGATCTCGTAACCGGTGCCGTGTTCCATCTGCATCGCACAGGTCGGACACTCGGTCATGCCGACCTCGCCCTCTGCGTGTTCCATGTGGTCGAACATCTCCTCGCCGATGTCCATGGACTTCTCGTATTTCTCTTCTTTCCAGCCGTAGGTGCCCGAGATGCCCGAACAGGACTCGCCGACGTCCTCGATGCCGGCGCCCTCTAGGTCACGGAACAGCTCGACGGACTGGCGTTCGAGCCCCTGGTTGCGGGCGTGACACGGCGCGTGGTAGGCGAACTCCTCGGCCAGCTCGCCGGTGACGTTCGACTCCTGGACGTCCTCCTTGACGTCCTCGTGGATGCGCAGGTACTCGACGGCCTCGAAGGTGTTCGAGGACACCTTCTCGATGCCGTCGATGTCGAACAGCTCGGGGTACTCCTGGCGCAGCGCCATCGAACAGGAGGTACACGACGCGATGGCGTCGTATCCCTGGTCGACGAGGTCCGACATCGAGGAGACGTTGACCTCGGCGTGACGACGGGCGTCGTCGAGCATCCCATTGGCGAACATCGGCGTCCCGGAGCACTTCTGCTCGGGGGCGACGACCTCGTAGCCGTAGTGTTCGTAGACGTGGACCATCGCCTTGGCGACGTCGACGGTGTTGTAGTTGGAGTAACAGCCGTGGAAGTACGCCACCTTCTTGTCGGCGTCGCGGTCCAGCCCCAGTTGCTCACGGCGCTGCTGGGCGTTCCGCCGGGAGGCGTCGGCGCCGCCGCGTTCGGCCCACCACTCGCGGAACGTCTGGGGGGCGAAGTCGGGGAAGTCACGCTCCTTGGTGACGCCCATCGTCTTCTCCATGAGCCAGCGGGCCGGCCCGAAGTTCATGCCCCAGGTCGCCAGACGGGGGACTTTGCTGGCGATAGACGCGGAGAGCCGGTAGTTCGAGAGGATGCGGTTGCGCCAGTACTCGAGGTCCGTCTTGGACATCTGGTTCTCGACGTACTCTCCGCGGGCCGTGTTGTGCATCTGGCTGAGCGGGACGCCCGACGGACAGGCGTTGTCACAGCGCATACAGTTCGAACACGACATCACGGAGTCGTCGATCTCGTAGTCGTCGTCGGTCTGCTTGAGCCGCCACTGCTCGGGGCCCTGGAACTTCGGCCCGGGGAAGTCGTCGTCGACCTCCGCGACCGGGCAGTTCGTATCACACACCGAACATTTGAAGCAGGAGTCGGCGCCGGGTCGCAGGTCGAAGTCGTTGCTATCTGGGAAGACGTCGACGGGCTCGAAGTCGTGGCCCGTGTTCGGTTCGACTGGGTCGAAGTCTGTTGGGGATTGTGCGTCGCTCATCGTGCCTCCGCTGCAGCGTTCTCGCCCGCCACGTAGCCTGTCGCAATCGACACTCCGCTACCGGATTTCTCAGCGGCGAAGTCGTAGCCGCCGAGCACCGACCCGGCTGCCCGCAGGTTCTCGAACTCGACCGCGTCGTCGCCGGTCAGCGGCCGCAGGGTCTCGTCCGTCTCGACGCCGAAACTGGCGAAGGAGTGGTCGCCGAAGACGTCGCCGGAGAACCACTCGTAGCGGTCCTCGCCGTGGGCGATGTGGCAGTCGAAGATGGGCTCTTCGACGCGCTCGCGGTCGGACTCGATGCCCTTCCCGACGAGCCCACCGGTCGCGAGGATGTACTGGTCGGCGCTGTTGGGTATCCGCGCGCCGTTTTTCTCGATGTACACTGTCTCGATCGTGTCCCCATCGGCGTCGAAGTCGACGACCGGGTTCCCGGTCTCGAAGCTCGCGCCGGACTCGTCTAGGGCCTCGAAGAGGGCGTCCTCCAGCCGGAGTCCCGGCAGCGACGGCGGCCCCATCGGGACCTCGAAGACGTCGGCGCCGATCTTCTCCTCCAGGGCGGCCCGCACTGCGTCCGTGTGGGCGTCACCGAGGATAGCCGGGAAGCCGACTCGCTCCTCCTTGTCGTGGATGGTGTTGACCCGTTCGGCCAGCGCGTCGCGGGCGCCCTTCTTGCGGCCCCGCACCGCGACCTCGCCGTTGTTGTCGAGTAGCTTGGCGTAGCGGGTGATCTTCGCGTCGGCCTGCAGGTCGCCCGGGAACCGGATGGTCTCGCCGCGGACGTCGAACGGGACGCCCGCCGCCTCCAGGTGTGCGGCGACGTGTGGCGCGTCGAAGTCGACCAGCGACTCCAGTCCCACCAGTAGCACGTCGCGGTCGTCGCTCGCGAGCCCCGCGGCCGCGCCGGTCGGATAACGGGCCGTGGGTTTGACCGTGCCACCGTGGGTCGGCACCAGGGCGTTGGTGTCGGTGTGGTCGCCCCGGTAGTCGGTCACCTCGTCGAACATCGACATCGCCTCCCGGACCGTCTCGACGCCGACCGTCTGGTAGGGATGGGCGTCGTGCAGGTCGCTCATCGCCGCGTAGGGGTCGGTTACCGGCCCCTCGCCGTCGGGGGTGTACCCCAGCAGGTCCACCAGCCCGGAGGCGTGGCGCAGCGAGCTCTGTTTGTACGAGACCAGGCGCACGTCCGCGCCCTCGCGTGCGGCCTTGAGCGCGCTCGTCAGGCCGGCGAGGCCGCCGCCGATGACGAGTACGTCCGAGTTAATCGCCATTCCGTGTCCCTCCGTCCGCAGCCACGTCGGCAGTGCCCGACGCTTCACTCGCACTCACGCCGCTGTCGAAGGCGGCGAAGTCGACCGGTTCCCCGTCGGCCGGGTCGTTGTCGCGGTTCTGCGTGGTCGCGTGTAGCGCGTAGTTCAGCGCGGCCTGTGAGAGCTGTTCACCCCACAGGGCGTGGCGCTGGCCCTTCCAGCGCTCCTGGAGCAGTTCGTCCCAGGCGTCGCGGGCGATCGTCTCGTCGTACTCGCCGTGGAGCTCGCTGGCGAGTCGGCTACAGCAGAAGCCGCCCTGGCAGTTCCCCATGGAGGCGCGGGTCCGGATGCGGACCGCGTTGAGGTCCGAGCCGGACTGTGAGATAGCGTCCTGAACCTCCGCGCGAGTGACACCCTCACAGCCGCAGACGGTGGGGTTGGGGTCGCTGGTCTTGAGTACGTCGTCGGCTCGCGAACCGAGCCGCTCGACGCTCCGGCGGCCGATGGGCGACCGGAGGCCGAACTCGTCCATGTAATCGCGCAGCACCGAGAAGTCCTCGCTGCCCGGCAGCGGTTCGTCGGCGGTGCGACACTCTGCGTCGATGCCGAACTTCGCACAGACGTGGTCGGAGATCTCCTCGCCCATCATCCGGTAGGTGGTGAACTTCCCGCCGACGATGGAGGTCATCCCCTGCAGGTCGTCGCGCTCGTCGTGGTCGAGCAGGAAGTAGTCCCGGGTGATGTCCGTCGGGTCGTCGCTGCCGACGTCCGGGGGCTCGTACAGCGGGCGGACGCCCCAGAACGAGCGGATAGTGCGGGCCTCGTCGAGCATCGGCACGAGCTCTTTGAGGGTGTCTATCATCATGTCGACCTCCCACCCCTCCTCGGGGTAGTCCTCGGGGTCCTCGACCTCTTCGTCGGTGGTCCCGAGGATGGCGGTGGTCTCGTGTGGGACGACGATGTCGGCGTCGCCCTTGGGCCGGCAGCGGTTGATGACCGTGTCGACCTGCCGGATGTTCATGATAGTCATCACGCCCTTGGAGGGGCGGACAGCGATGTCGACGCCGGCCATGTCGCCGATGCGACCGGCCCAGGCGCCCGTCGCGTTGACGACGTAGTCCGCGCGAATCTCCTCGGTGCCGCCCTCTTCGCCGTGGATACGCTTGCCCTCGCCGGAGGCGTGTTCAACTTCCAGGCCGACGACCTCGTCGTCCTCGATGACGAGGTCCGTGACCTTCGAGTGGGTCTCGATGCGGGCGCCGTGTTCCTCGGCGCTGGCCGCGTTGGCGACCACGAGCCGGAAGGGGTCGATGGCGCCGTCGGGTACCGAAATCGCTTTGTCGACGTCCTTCGCGAGGTGGGGCTCCATGGCCCGGGCCTCCTCGCCGGAGATGACCTCCGCGGGGATGCCACACTCCTTGCAGCCCTCGAGTTTCTTCTGGAAGTACTCCTCTGAGTCCTCGGGCTTCTTGACGAACAGGCCGCCGGTCATCTCGACGCAGTGACTCGCGATGTCCCGGAGGACGCGGTTCTCCTCGATGCACTCGGTCGCGCTGGCCTGGTCCGAGACCGCGTAACGGCCCCCGCTGTGGAGCAGGCCGTGCATTCGGCCGGTCGTTCCGTGTGTCAGGTTACCTTGTTCGACCAGGGTGACATCCAGACCCCGCATTGCGAGGTCTCGGGCGATGCCGATACCGGTCGAACCGCCGCCGATGACGGCGATGTGTGGTGTCTGTGCCATCTGTTATACCTCGGCTTTGGCTCGCATACACTTTATTTTACCGCTAAACAGGGGTCCGCCAGTAAATTTTATTGGTAATCATGAATGTTACTGCGGACCACACACCCGGCGTCGTCGCGGTCGGATGCCGAGTAGCTCCGTGCGTAAAGAAGGAATCCGACCGACCCGCCCTCCGGGACCGTCAGTAAATAGAACTGATGTTTATCCACGACGACACGCTGGCTGCGGTCGGAACCGATACCACAGTCGTGGCGCCGCGAGCCCGCTCCTGTGACTCCTTCGTCGAATTTAAACTTAACACTCTCGCACGCGTGCGGGCGAGATTGCTGGATACGTACCGGGGAACCGGTCGAAGCCCGCTACACGACGAGAGACCCGTGGATGCCGGGAAGCGAACGGCGGGACCACCGCGAGGAATCCATCCACGGACCGTGACTGCGTCGCCGGTCCGGGGTGTGGCCTGCGCCCCGCGCGGGCCGGAGTGAACCGTCGTCACGCTGTGTCCACTTCGGTACTATGGTGTCCAATAACACGCGCGCAGGTTTGACAAACTAGAGACGACACCGTCCATTCGTCTAGTATTGTTCACGATTCGCCCATGCACACGGTTTATAATATATTTTACTGGCCCTGTGGTCCAGGCGAATACGGGCGGCAAGTATAGCCGTAATATCTGCCGTTCCAGCGGTGTCGACCGCGACTGAGAGCCCACCACCCGTAGAGAAATCCTTCAATCAGAGTACAGATAGCCGTAATAATCTCTGCTACCGCAGTTCGAAACCCCAGATATCGGGGCATAGAGCGGTTTGAACACGGTTTTTACTATTTTTTACTACTCCTCCGACGCCAGCAGTAATCTTTATAATGATTCACTATATTGTTTACTCTCAAGGCGGGGTCTTGGATAAACAAGGTCCGCCCAACGGAGAACACACACAATGGCAGACACATACGTCGGTGCAATAGACCAGGGGACGACTGGTACCCGCTTTATGGTATTCGACCACAGCGGGCAGGTCGTCGCGAACGCATACGAGAAGCACGAGCAGATTTACCCGGAGCCCGGCTGGGTCGAGCACGACCCGATGGAGATCTGGGAGAACACGAAAGACGTCGTGACCACCGGTCTCGACGAGGCCGACCTCGACGCCGAGCAGCTCGAGGCTATCGGGATCACGAACCAGCGTGAAACCACAATCGTGTGGGACAAGGAAACCGGCAAGCCCGTCCACAACGCCCTCGTCTGGCAGGACCGTCGGACGACGGACCGCGTCGAGGAGGTACAGGAAGCGGGCAAGGTCGAGTGGATCCGCGAGAAGACGGGTCTCGAATGTGACGCGTACTTCTCGGCGACGAAGACCGAGTGGATCCTCGACAACGCAGAGCCGCTGAAGATGGAAGCCTCCCGCGGCGAGGACGTTCGCACACGAGCGGAGAACGGCGAGCTCCTCATGGGGACCATCGACACGTGGGTTATCTACAACCTCACCGGCAACCACATCACCGACGTCTCCAACGCGTCGCGGACGATGCTGTACAACATCCGCGACCTGGAGTGGGACGACGAGCTCCTCGAAGAGTTCAACGTGCCCAAGTCGATGGTGCCGGAAGTCCGACCGTCCTCCGACGAGAACACCTACGGCTCCACGGACGCCGACGGCTTCCTGGGCGCCGAAGTGCCCGTCGCGGGCGCGCTGGGTGACCAGCAGGCCGCGATGTTCGGCCAGACCTGTTTCGACGAGGGTGACGCGAAGAACACCTACGGTACCGGTTCGTTCTACCTGATGAACACGGGTACCGACGCCGTCGAATCCGACCACGGCCTCCTGACCACCATCGGCTTCCAGATGTCCGGTGAGCCGGTGCAGTACGCCCTCGAGGGCGCCATCTTCATCACTGGCGCCGCTATCGAGTGGCTCGAGGACGTCGACCTCATCAACAACGCCGCCCAGACCGCGGAACTGGCCCGCTCGGTCGACTCGACCGACGGTGTCTACATGGTCCCGGCCTTCACCGGCCTGGGTGCCCCCCACTGGGACGGCCGCGCCCGCGGTACCATCGTCGGCATGACGCGTGGTACCCGGAAAGAGCACATCGTGCGTGCGACCCTCGAATCCATCGCGTACCAGACCCGCGACGTCGCGGAAGCGATGGAAGCCGACTCCGGCGTCGACACCACGACCCTGCGTGTCGACGGTGGTGCAGTCAAGAACAACTTCCTCTGCCAGCTCCAGTCCGACATCATCCAGACGGACATCGCGCGCCCGGAGGTCGACGAGACCACCGCGCTCGGTAGCGCCTACGCCGCCGGCCTCGCCGTCGGCTACTGGGACACCGTCGACGAGCTGCGCGACAACTGGCAGATCGACCGCGAGTTCAGCCCCGAGAAGGACGCTGAAGAGGTCGACAAGCTGTACGCCCGATGGGACGACGCGGTCGAGAAATCCCTGGACTGGGCACGGGAGGAATAACGTATGGATCCAGTCGCACTCCAGATCCTGACCAACTTCGGCAGCGCCACGGACCTCGTGTTCTGGCTGATCGCCGCCTTTGCCGGCGGTTGCTTCGGCGCGGCCATCGGCGCACTGCCGGCGTTCTGTTTCACCGGCTTCGCGGTCATCGCCGGCGAAGCACTCACGCTGGCGACCGCCAGTGGCACTGATGCCGCGGCAGACCTCAGCTTCGTCTCGGGTATGACCGGCACCATCGGCTTCGGTCCCGTCTTCGGTCCGCACATCGCCTTCGCTGGCGGTGCGGCCGCAGCCGCCTACGCCGCGAAGAAGGAAGGCGCAATGCCGCCGCAGGAAGACGGTGGCTACCACCCCGGTAAGGACATCGCCTACGCGCTCGGTACGCGCCCAGACGTCCTCGCCGTCGGTGGTATCTTCGGCGTCTTCGGTTCGCTCAGCCGCTGGTCGCTGGTCACCTTCATCCCGGTCGGCTTCGACCAGATCGCCTTTACGGTGTTCCTCTCCGCGCTGATCCACCGAATCGTCTTCGGCTACTCGCTGTTCGGCTCGCCCGGCGGCAGCGGCTACTTCGACATGACCCCCTTCGAGAACGGCGAAGAAGTCGCCGCCGACGGTGGGAGCGAAGTCATGCGACCCGCCGTCGAGCCGTGGCTTCCCCACCAGTACAAGTGGGCCAACGTCGCGATGATCGGCCTCGTCGCCGGTCTGCTCGGTGGCTTCATGGTCATCCAGACGGGTAGTATGTTCCTCGGCTTCGGTATCTCCGCGGCGTCCCTGACCTTCCTCAACCTGGGCGTCGAGAAGATCCCGGTCACTCACCACATGACCCTGCCCGCCAGCGCCGGTGCGACCCTGTTCGTTACCGACCTGTCCGGTTCGGGAGCGCTCATCGCCATCGCGGCTGCTGGCGTCTTCGGCATCCTCGGTGCGCTCGTCGGTGAGGCTGGCCAGCGTGTGTTCTACGCACACGGTGACACGCACGTCGACCCGCCGGCGTTCGCTATCTTCGTCTGCACGCTCCTCATCGGGATACTGCACTTTGCAGGTATCACTCCGGCAGCGGCTGCAGACGCCGGCGTCTTCGGCGTCCCCTTCTAACCAGTCCGACCAACGTCGGATTTTCATTTTTGTACGAACACCCGTAGTCCGAGAGCACTGTAGCACAATGGATATCGACGCACGAATCAAGCGACGGCAGCGACACGACGGCGAGCCACGCTTGGTTCAGGACTACGAGTCGCTGTCGCCGGTGACACACATCGACGAGCCGGCAGACAGGGGTCCGTTACTCGAGCGGTTGCTCGACCATCTGGACCCGGTTTTCGATGGGAAACTCCCCGCGAACGCGTATCTGTACGGTCCGAACGGTGTCGGCAAGAGCGCCGTGGTTACGGCGCTTTTCAGTCATCTGAACCAGCTGCCCACCGAGACGCGGACGGTCATCCACACGACGACCCGGGCACAGTCGCTGACCTCGCCCTCCTTCGTCTATCTGGACACCAGACAGACGACCAGCGAGTTCGCCTTCTATCACGCGGTGCTCGACGCCCTGGTCGAGGAGGCGGTCCCGGAACACGGTATCGGGACGGAGACGCTGCGGGCGCGCCTGCACGACGAACTGGCTGGGTCACGGATCGGCGTCGTCGTCGCCGTCGACCACGTCGGCGAACCCCGGAGCGCCTCCGAGAGTGACCTCGTCGACCTGTTCGCTGGGCTCCCCAGTAACGTGAGCTGGCTGGCGATGGGGCGCAAACGACCCGCCGAGACGGAGCTCGTCGAGTACACTGCCGAGTCAATCCGTGTCGACCCGTACCAGCAGCAGATGCTCGTCGACGTGTTGATGACGCGGGCCTCTATTGGCCTCTCCCAGCAGGCCATCGAGCACGACCTGGCCAACGAGATCGCCGCCTGGGCCAACGGGAACGCACACGACGCGCTGGCCGCGCTGTTCATCGCGACCCACCACGCCGAGCAGGCCGGTCGGTCGGCGCTGACCCGGGCGGACGTCGAGGCGGCTATCGAGGAGATACCGATACCCTGTGTCTCACTGGGTATCGTACTCGCCCTGCCCGCGAACAGGCAGGCCGTGTTGCGAGAACTGGTCGACTTAGACGAGGAGGAGCGCTCCTCGGTCACGGCGACCACCGCGGCCATCGGCGGCGCCGAAACCGTCGACCTCTCGCCGGGGACTGTCAAGCGATTTCTGTACGAGATGGCGGAAGCGGGCGTCGTCGAGCGCGTCCAGGCGGCGACCCAGGGCGGGCAGGGCAGACCGCCCAGCCGCGTCGAACCGCGGTTCCCGCCGACGGTGTTCCGGCGGCTCTACGACCTCGATTAACGACTGACGGTCGAGTCGCCGGTGCCACCCGTCAGGGCCGAGGCCAGCGCCCCGCGTACCACGACGTCGTCACCGTGTGTCGTCAGCTGCAGATCCGGGATGTTCGCCATCACCATGTCGTCCAGCCGCTTCCGGATGGGGTCCATTATCTGGTCGGGGTTGTTGATGGCGACGGCGCCGCCGATGGAGATGACCAGCGGGGCGAAGGCGTGGACCATGTTGGCGACGCCGATGGCGTTCCAGTGTGAGATCTGATCGAGGACGTGGGTCGCAAAGTCGTCCTCGCCAGCGTATTCGAAGACGTCGGCCGCGGTAAAGCCCTCGGTGTCGATGGGGAGGGCGGTCTCGACGGGGTCCTCGCGGTGGAGCTGGGTGGCGTAGCGGGGGATGTTCTCGCCCGAACAGTACGCCTCCCAGTGGCCGTCGTGACCACAGCCACAGGTCATAAATCCGTGTGGGTCGATAGTGAGGTGTCCGACCTCACCGGCGTTGCCGTCCCACCCGCGAAGGACGTTCCCGTCGACTGCGACGCCGGCGCCGATACCAGAGGAGATGGTGAGATACACCATGTCGTCCGGGTTCCGGTCGGCGTAGTAGCGCTCACCGATGAGCCCCGCGTTGGCGTCGTTGTGGAGGTAGACCCGGTCAGTGTCGAAGAGGTTCTGCACGGGCCCGACGAGGGGGATGCGGTCGATGGTTTTCGGGAGGTTCGCGGGGTTCTCGACGGCGCCGCCGGCCAGGTCCAGTGGCCCGAACGAGCCGATACCGGCCGCGACGATTTCAGACGGTAGGATATCGGCCGCCTCGCACGCGCCCCGGAGAGCGTCGAGGACGGCCTCGGTCACGTCGATGCCGGTCGGCCCTCGCGGGGTATCGCGCTTGTGCGAGGCGATAACCGCCCCCTCAGCGTCGCCGATGACGGCCCTGATATGCGTCGCACCGAGGTCGACCCCAGCGTATGCGCCCATTTGGTCAGAGGGTGGCTCTTTGAGTACTTAATTGCACAGATTCGTGGCTAGCGGCCGGGGAGCTGCTCGCGGCCGCCGGCCTCCTCGTAGACGACACCGCGCTCGGCGTCGAGGGTGAGGATGTCGTCGTCGTCGATACGGTCGGGCAGTTCCGCGTCGGCGACCATCGGAATCGACAGCTCGCGGGCCACGATGGCGGCGTAGCTCGTGAGTCCCTCGTGAGCGTCGACGATACCGCTGATTCGCTCGGTGTCGCCGGAGAACTCCCCGTCGAAGTCCTCGGGGACGACGAGAATCGCGCCATCCGGGGCCCCGGAGATGTCGCCGTCCTCGACGTGGTAGACGGGTCCAGTCGCGAGCCCCTCGACGACGGACCGGCCGCTGACGACCGTCTCGGCGGCGACGTGTACCTTCAGCATATTCGCGGTGTTCATCCCTTCCAGTTCGGTCATCATCCCCGAGAGGACGACGACCGTGTCGCCGCCTTCCGCGGCGTCCGTGTCCAGTGCGGCCTGGACCGCGCTCTGGATGACGGCGTCGGCACCGTCGTTGGTGTACTCGGTCGTCACGGGGATGATACCCCAGGAGAGGGCGAGCTTGCGTCGGACCCGCTCGCTCGGGGTCGAAGCGACGATGGGAATCGAGGGGCGGTACTTCGCGGCCTTGAGTGCGGTGTAGCCCGACTCACTGGCGGCGACGACGGCGTCGGCCTCGATGTCACGTGCGAGAAAGCGCGCCGAGCGGGCCAGCGCGTCGGTCCGTGTGTTCCCGGCGTTGGGGATGCGCTGTTCGCGGGACTCGGCGTACTCCTCGCTGCCCTCGACGTCGCGGACGATGCGGTCCATCGTCTCGACGACGCGGGTCGGGTGGTCGCCGATGGCCGTCTCGCCCGAGAGCATCACGGCGTCGGTGCCGTCGAGGACGGCGTTGGCCACGTCGGAGGCCTCGGCACGAGTGGGCCGGCGGGAGTGAATCATCGAGTCGAGCATCTCCGTTGCCGTTATCACGGGGACGCCGGCCTGGTGGCACTTCCGGATGATGCGTTTCTGGATGATCGGCACGTCTTCGAGGGGCGTCTCGACGCCGAGGTCGCCACGGGCGACCATGATGCCGTAGGCGGCCTCGATGATGCTGTCGATGTTCTCGACGGCACCCGCCCGCTCTATCTTCGCGATGATCGGGATGTCGACGCCCTTCTCCTCTAGGGCCTCGTTTATCTCGTAGATAGCGTCGCCGTCACGGACGAAGGAGGCGGCGACGAAGTCCGGCTCCTTCTCGGCGGCGACCTCGATCTCGCGCCGGTCGTTCTCCGTTATCGTCGCGAGGTCGAGGTCGACACCTGGGACGTTGACACCCTTCCGGGCGCCCAGCTTGCCGCCGTTTTCCACGTGAGCGACGACGGTATCGCCGTCGACGCGTTCGACGGTCGTCTCGATGCGGCCGTCGTCCAGGAGGACGCGGTCACCCGGGCTCGCGCTGCTGATGGTCTGGGAGAGCCCGACCTCTTCGGGCGTGGCGTCGTCGCCCACGACGAAGCGGACCGTCGACCCCGCCTCGAGCTGGATGGGTTCGTCGATAGGGGCGGTCCGGACCTCGGGACCGGGCATATCGAGCATCGAGGCGACAGGCGTGTCGACCATCTCGTCGACCTCTTTGATGCGGTCGATCATGGTCCGGCGGTGTTCGGGCGAGCCGTGGCTGGCGTTGAGCCGGGCGACCGACATACCGGCCCTCGCCAGGGACTCGATCTGTTCGACGGACTCACTGGCAGGGCCGAGTGTACAGACGATCTTCGCACTACGCATCGGCGGCTCCTCCTGCGAAACGGGGGTCCGGCGACGTCGGTAATTGAATCATACTCCCCCGTACCGAGCCAGGGGATAAGAAGCTTATCAGACACTGCAGTTTTCGCGAGCCGGCGCCGGGCTAGCGCGACAGCGATTCCGTCGTGCCGCCGATGACCTCACGGACCTCCTCGGGTGCGATAGTCGCCATATCCCCGGGAACCGACCGCTTGAGCGCGGCTGTTGCGGCGCCCCAGGTCAGCGCTTCCTGAATCGGTTCGCCGTCGAGATACTGTGAGAGGAAGCCACCGACGAAGGAGTCGCCGGTCCCGACTGGATAGGCGTCCGGGGCATCGTAGGTCGGCTGAGTGAACACCGCGCCGTCTTCGAGTGCCAGCGCCCCGTCACTCCCGCGCGTGACGACGACGACCTCGAAGCCGTACTCGTCGTCGAGGTCCCTGGCGATGGCCTCGGCGTCTCCCGTCGCCTCGAGGACGACACGGGCGTCGCGCTCGGCGACGACCAGGACGTCGATAGCTGGGAACAGGTCGGTAAGCACGTCCTTCGCCCTCGGCGGCGCCCAGAGATTCGAACGGAAGTTGACGTCGAAGCTCGACAGCGCCCCGGCCGACCCCGCCCGTTCGAGCAACTCGGCCGTCGTCGTCGCCAGCGTCTCCGACAGCGCGGGAGTGATACCGGTCGTGTGGAAACAGGCCGCGTCCGAAAGCACCGAGGTGGACAGCTCGTCGGTCGTCGCCGTCGTCACGCTCGCGTGCGCGCGGTCATATATTACATCGCTCCCGCGCGGGGGGCGGCCCTGCTCCAGATAGTAGGTGCCCTGTCGGCGCTCGGGCGAGTCGTCCCAGACGACGTCGACAGAGACGCCGTGGCTCCGGAGTTCGTTAGCGACTTTCCGGCCGATGGGCGAATCCGGGAGTTTCGAGAGCCAGGTTGCGTCGAGCCCCAGCCGCTGGGCGGCGACAGCCACGTTGGACTCGGCACCCGCCACGTCGACGTCGTACTGGTCTGCGATTTCGAGACGTTCCTCGTCGGGTGGTGAGAACCGGAGCATCGTCTCGCCGAACGTAACCAGGTCAGCCATGTCCAGTCGTCGTCGCCGGGTAGACATAAATCCCGCCAAAGCTCGGCTCCAGTGGCCGGAAAAAGGGGTAACTCGGCCCTTTGTTTCTGATTCGTTCGTGCAGAACTATCTTGCGAGAATAGGTAGACACCGATACGTCTCGAGACCGGCCAACTCATTGTGTATAGCGCTATGCAGTTCATTCGTCGGATTTCGACCAGCAGTTATAGACAGATGATTGATAAATATGGAGTCTGACCAGCCGTATCGGGCTGAGACAGCAAAATTACAGGTGCCCGGGCCACGCACCAGAGCGCTGTGACAGAGCCCGTAGACCCATAGGGAGCACTGCTGGCCGCTGAGCGCGCCGTCGGCTCGACCGGGCCAACCACACAGCTCACGTCTCTGTTGCTCCCTTGGCAGGCCGACCTGACGGCGACGGAGGCTGCTGGTAGGGGTGGACGTTGACGGTGCGACGACTCTCGACCGCTCTGGAGTCGAGAGTTCTCACTGGGTGATTGCTGTGCGATGTTGATAGCGCTGTGTGTGGTGTATTCGTCGTCGAATAGGTGTCGCGTCGCCCCAGTCGGCCGGCACGTCGATAGTCGAAAGCGGATCCCAGAGTCGGCCCTGGACCCCAGGGGTAGCGGCCCGAGAACCACTGTCGATTTCGTGCCGAAATGCGCTACTGATATCGGATGGGGCCGGTCGGCCCGGAGTGTGGGCGAGAGAACATAGGGAGACGTTCGGCGTCGTGGCCACCCGCCGCTTCGCCAGCGGTGCATCGGTCGGACAGGCAGGCTGGGATGAGAGACGTGTTCCCGAACCCACCGGAGTTGCCCAACGTAGACGCCAAACGCCACAAGAGTCCATCGGGCCCGGCACCAGCCCGTTGCTCGGCCTGAGAGGCCGCACACGGACGCTGAAGAGAGGCTAGTACGATGCTGGTTCCGTCTGCCCGGCTGGCTTTCCCCACGCAACTCGGCGCGAGGGCCGCTGGCGAAAGTTCAGCGAATCACACCCACGGCTATAGTGGTCCGCTGTCGACAACCGAGCCTGGTCCCGGGGCCGCGAGGGAGATACGGCGTTCGGTGGCCCACCACAGCATGGAGATAGACCAATCGCACGATGGTCGACAGACGACCGCAGGTTCGACGACGCCAGAACGTCCCGCTCAGTTCGAAGTTATGTGACGATCCGCCGCTATTCCGGCGTGTTTTTTATTTGTGAAAGTGGTACTATAGCGACCCAGAAGTGTCACTTGGAACTAACGAACGCCAGTGTTTTGCCGAAATTACGGCCCCATCTGCACAAATAAGTGTCTTTATCCGGGTATGTAGGACTAGATTGAAGTGGCCGGGGGGAGAGCTCCAGATATGGCAGTCGACGGCGACGAGCGCACCTCAGTCAGGACCTACGTGCCGAGATATCAGAAAGAGCGCTGGGCGTCCCACGCCGACGAGCTCGATATGAGTCAAAGCGAGTTCGTCCGGACGATGGTCCAGGCGGGGCGCAGCGGGTTCGAGCCCGACAGCACTGGTTCGGCGAGCGCCGAAGATACTGACCCACCTTCTCCGGACGCGAACCCCAGGGGTAACGGCCTGAAAGACCGGGTCGTCGAGACGCTCTCGGACGGCGAGCACTACGACTGGGAGGAGCTGCTGGCCGCCCTCACCGACGACATCGAACAGCGCTTGGACGAGACGCTCCAGGAGCTCCAGTCCGACGGGCGGGTCCGGTATAGCGGTCGCCACGGGGGGTACGTGCTGGACGAATGAGTTCGGAGACCGCACCCCCCGAGCCCGACGAGGACCCCATCGGCTACTTCCTCGACGACGTGACCTATCACGGGAAGAGCGAGCGGACGCGAGCGTTCTACGAGCGAGTGTTACGGGACTTCCAGTCGTACCTGAGCGAGGGTGGCCACCCGACACCAGTCGCGACGGCCTCACACCGGGACTGCATGGCCTACGTCCACGGTCTCAGGGGCTCCCACAGCGAGAGTACTGTCGCGACGTACGCCTCCTATCTCCACCGGTTTTTCGCGTATATGACCCAGGTCGGGACCTTCGAATCGAACCCGATGACGCTGGTGATGGAGGAGATGGACGAGTCCATCAACACCGACCCGACACGCCGGGAGATCAGTGTGCCCGAGATGCGTGCGTTCGTCGGAGAGGTTTCCCATCCGCTGGAGCGAGCTGTCGTGCTCACGCTGCTGAAAACGGGGATGCGAGCCGGTGAGCTGTGCAATCTCGACCTCCGGGACTGTAACCTCTCGAACCATGGTCCCCGCCCCGAGATACCGGTTCGGGCCGCCCTCGACGGACGGGACGACTCGCTGTACGTCGCCGCCGAGCCCAGCCGCGGCGCGGTGACCAACGGCGAGGAACGCGCCGCGTCGAACAAACGGAAACGGGACACGACGATACCTCTCGACGGTGAGCTCGCCCGGACACTCCGGCGCTGGCTGGCGATTCGTCCCGACGTCCGGTCCGACGCTGCGCCGCTGTTCGTCTCGACGAGCGGTGACTGGGGCCAGCGGCTCACGCCCGATATGGTCCACCACCTGGTCGAGCGACACGCCCGCGACCACGGCTGGTACCGCGACGGCGGCGGGACCGAAGAGAACGTCACACCGCACTACTTCCGGCACTTCTTCACGACTCACCTGCGGGACAGAACCGGCGACCGGGGCGTCGTCAAATACCTTCGGGGCGACGTTGCACAGGACGTCATCGACACCTACACCCACGAGTGGGGGAGTCGTGTCCGCGAGAGCTACGAGGCGAACATCTACTCGCTGCTGTAAACGAACATTCTGTTGTACGTTTCTCACGTTCGCACGGCACCACGTAAACTGTATGGTGCTATACTGAATACTACCCGTTGCGAACTGTCGCTCGGTCGGCCACGGAGAGTCTAGACATCACCTACTGCGAGGAGAATAACAACTGTAGAGTTGTTATTGTGGGCGGTTCGGTCCGCAGTCGGCCGCTCTGGCAGTCCCGAAACACGGAATCTCAGGGAGTCGTTTCGGACAGTGTATGGCTCCTTGCGGTCGGAGTAGGGTCCGGTAAACGGACACAGGAATCCGATAGTCCGTGACTAACCGAGTTGGCCACTGTATGTTTATATTCGTTCCACTACAGGGCGTCATGTCATGGTTGACGAATGTACCCACACCCAGTGGATGTGGCGCGCTTGGCCGCGTGGAGGGTGCGGTAACCGATGAGCAGCGACGTGCCGGACGGCGAGAAGCCGTCCCACGAACGACTCCAGGACATCTTCCTCGAGGTGACCGGCACGGACGTCTGCGTCGAGACGCAAGAACAGCACACCGAACCCGGTCGGGACGTCGCCCCGGAGGGCGGCTCGACGGCGGAGTACGTCTCGACGATGGTGCAGGACGACGGCCTCTCGGAGACACTGGCCGAACCCGGCGGTGATGGCCAACGGGAGTGACCAATTAGTCCCCGAGCAACCGTCCCTGCGCGTCTATCTCGCCGTTCCGGATGCGAGTGCTGCTGATCCGCAGGCCGTCTTCGGCGACGACGAACGGGGACGTGTGAATCTCGAGGGGATGGTACCCCCGAGCCAGTCGCTCGTCGTTGAGCTCCCGGGCCCGCTGCTGGGCCTTCCCCTCGGGCGCGACGACGAGGGCGTCGGCGTCCTCGCGAGTGGCGGCGGGACCGAACGTGTCGGTGATCTTCACGATGTCCCACGTCGCCGTGTACGCGCCGCTGATTCGCTCCAGCGTCGCCGAGAGCGACTCACGGCGCTCCGCGAACGACCCCAGCAGCTCGGCGTGTGAGGGGTCGCTGCGCGTCTCGCGGGCCAGGGATTCGGCCGTGAGACCGACGATGACGTGGCCGTCCCCCTCGCCGTCGTGGCTCGCGGTCTGAAACGCGCTGTGCAACAGCGCGCGGTGACCGTTGTGGACCGGGGTGAACGTGCCGCCGAGGATAGCGATACGTGCAGACATACCAGCCGGTATGGTGGCGACGGTGGTATAGGTGTGGGGGTATCTCGGGCCGACGAGGATGGGGCTTGCCCTATCAGACGGGTCGGTCTGATAAGTCGTATATAATCATGCTGCTTGGTGTACGAACGTTCAGTGTCGCGACCCGGCGAGGCCTCCACTGGTCCTGTCCCTCGGCCGCCGTCGCGACGCCCGAAGTATTACCTTCGGCGTCCCACACGTCAGCAGCGCCCGAACGCGAACGCACACGGACCCAGGGCCTCGCTCTCGGCTGTCGTCGCCACAACCGAGTGGGCGGCGCGTCAGTCGACGGCAGGGGAGCGTGTGTACACACCGACGACTACTCGCTGTGGCCCCTCGCCCTGCTGGCGAGCCCCGCGCCAGTTGGCGAGGACCGCCCGAACGCAGACGGCGCCGAGAAACCGGCGCATCCGGTCCGACTGGGACGAACGACGAGGGCCCGGTGGCGCTGGTGAGACCAGCGCCGGCGCACCCCCACCAGAGGTGTAGTATATAATAAACTTACCGGAGTGGGGTGTTCGACGGCCGACGTCGGGGGGCTCGCCACAGTGTGACGTAGGAACAGGGTTACAATACTGGTATCGCGTGTCCGTTCAAACGCCGACGCGCGCCGGTGACGGCGTGATACGTTCGGTCGTCCGCTGTTCCGCCTCGACCCCACGTCCGCGTGCTGTCGCGGGGAACTCGGCACGACCGGCCGTATGAGCAGTCGGCCACCCCAACCCGGAACGGTTCACCATCCACTTGTGTCCGACATAGCGGGGCGCAGTTGGCCGTCGCCGGTGTACCCCATCCGACTCGCGTGCAGGCCGGCGGCAGGCCACCGCTCCGACCCACCCCCTTCCTCCCTCCGACGGAAAGCGCACTGCAGCGGACGCTACCGTCTCGTACGGATAGCGGTGTTCTCGTTCGGGTCTCGGTCGCGGTGACTACCTCGAAAACTACAGAAGGCCGTCTCAGTCTTCCTCGCGCGTCTCCGTGACCCAGTGACACGCCGAACAGAACGCGAACGTCGCGACGACGAGGCCGAGCAGCCCCATCGCGAGCCCCGACGCCAGACCGACCCCGAGCGAGAGCCCGACGATGGCGATACCGACTGCGGAGATAGCCGCGTAGTATCGGTGCCACTGGACGCCCGCATCCTCGGTCGGGCGGTCGAGATACTCGGTCAGACAGTCGGCCTGTGGCGCCAGCGCCACGTGGCCCCGGTCCTGGTTGAAGTCGACGACACCCATGTCGTCCATCTTCGGGAGGTGGCACTGATAGAGCCCGACGTAGACCCGTTTTCGCTGGCTGGACGTGAGCTGGTCGGTCGTCGTGTCGTTCTCGATGGCGGCGACGTGTTCAGCCAGCTCACCGAGTGCCACCCGCTCGTCGGACTCCTGGTCTCTGAGGTAGTGGATGACCTCGCGCCGTCGGCTGTTCTTCAGAATCTCGAACACCAGATCGAGCGAGAGTGATTCCTGCTCTTGCTCGGTCTCGGAGACCCCATCGTCTCGAGCCGAGCTATCGGCTACGTCGTTCTGACTGTCGGTTCGCGTCGGTTGGTCGGCGTTAGTGCGTGCGGATTGGTCCTGGGTGCTCATGGTATAGTCCTCCGTGGCCCGGAATCCGGACTGTACGCAGTTCTCGCAACGGGATTGGCTCCTTGCACCCCCCGATATCCTGCAAGACCTGTGGGCTGTCCGAACTCCGAGCGTCTGCCAAAAAAGTCATTCGTCCCACACTTAATACTTTGTTTTGACAGATATGTTATACGTAGTGTGCAACTAGCGTTCGGTACGTTGCGGAATAACCACCACGCATCGACGTTCAGGTCTCGCCGACGCCAACGGTGTAGGTCGGGAGCGGGAGTTCCCCGAGCGCGTCCCGCGCGTCCACGACGACGGCGTCGCCGAAGGCCGCGAAGTCGAGTTCGGCGTAGGCGTCGTGTTCGGTCATCACGACGACGGCGTCGTACCGGTCGGCGGTCGCTTCCACGTCGGCGATCGAACAGGCGCCGGCCGGGAAGTCGGGGACGGACCGCACGTCGACCGCCGGGTCGGCTGCCCGGACGTCCGCCCCCAGCGCGTCGAGCCCCGCGACGACGGGCCGGGTGGGTGATTTGCGAGTCTCGTCCACCCCGGCGCGGTAGGCGACGCCAAGCACGAGCACCGTGGCGTCCTCGATGGCGACCCCGCGGTCGCCGAGCATATCGACGACCGCGTCGGTGACGAACGCTGGCATCTCGTCGTTGACTGCGCGGCTCGTCTCGACGACTGGCAGCTCCCGGTCGACAGTGGCCGTGAGGAAGTGCGGGTACAGCGGGATGCAGTGCCCGCCCACGCCCGGTCCGGGGTCGTGTATCTCACAGAACGGCTGGGTGTTGGCCACCTCGATGGCCCGTCGCACGTCGACGTCCAGCGGCTCGGCGACCCCCGCGAGCTCGTTGGCCAGCGCGATGTTGACGTCGCGGTAGATGCCCTCGAACACCTTCACACACTCCGCGGTCGTCGCGTCGCCAGCGTGGATGACCTCGTTGCTGGTCAGCTCGTCGTACAGCAGGCCCGCGACGCGCTCGCTTTCGCTGTCCGCGCCGCCGACTACCTTCGGGTACGCGCCCCGTATATCCTCGATGGCACGACCGCTCGCAGTCCGCTCGGGACAGAAGGCGACGCCAAAGTCGCCGGGGTCGAGCCCGCTGCGCTCGGCCAGTCGCGGCGTGACGACGTCGCGTGTCGTGCCGGGCGGGACCGTTGACTCGATTATCACAAGGTCGCCCGCGTCGAGTCCCTCGCCGATGGCGTCGACGGCCGCGAGCAACATCGAGAGGTCGGGTTCGGTCTCCTCGATGAGCGTCGGGACGATGACGACGTGGACCCGCGCGGTCGCGGCCGCCCGCTCGGACCGCGTGGTCGCCGAGAGCGAGCCGTCTGCGCTGGTCGCTGCGACCAGGTCCGTCAGCCCGGGCTCTCCCTCGACCGGGCTCTCACCGGCTGTCACAGCCTCGACGACCGACTCGTCGACGTCGACGCCGACGACGTTGCCGGTGACGTCCGCGAGGACGGCCGCAAGCGGGAGCCCCATCTTCCCCAGCCCGTAGACCGCGACCGGAATCTCCCCGGCGGCGAAGGCCGCCTGGAGGGCGGCGCCGTCGCGGTCCCCGCCGTAGACCGCCGACTCAGATTGTGCTGCGGTCACTGACGCTCACCTCCTCTAGCGCGAGGGTCCGCGAGTCGGCGATGTCGCTTATCTCGTCGGCGAGCAACATGGCGTGGAGCCCGTCGCTCCCGGTCGTCCGCGGGGTCGCGCCGCTGCGGACGCAGTCGACAAAGGAGCGCAGCTCGCGTTTGAGCGGCTCGTTGCTGTCGACGGCGGGACGCTCGATGATGCTCTCCTGGCTGTAGCGCACGTCGCCGTTCTCGGTGTGATAGGACGGGTCCGAGTGCCGATAGATACGCACCGACTGGTCCATGAAGTCGACGCTGACGTGACACTCCCGGGCCGTGACCGAGAGGTCCCGGATGCGTTCCTGCGTGACGCGACTGGCCGTCAGCGAACAGAGCGTCCCGCCTTCGAACTCTATCTGGGCGTCCGTGTAGTCGCCCTCACAGGCGCCGATAGCGGTGACGCCGGCCACCTCCTCGCCGAACAGCGAACAGGCGATGTCGATGTCGTGTATCATCAGGTCCATCACGACGTCGTCCTTGACGTCCCGCGAGACGGGCGGCCCGAGCCGGCGGGCCGACGCGGCGATGGGTTCGACGTTCGCGAGGACGTCCTCCAGCACGTCGACGACGGGGTTGAACCGCTCGATGTGGCCCACCTGGAGGGTCACGCCGGCGGCCTCGGCGCTGTCGATGAGTTCGCGGCCCTTGGCGGCGTCGGCGACGAAGG
>Ga0306899_1000164_pt1 | contig 38432 bp, 35 predicted proteins | sample AntRauMFilla3764_FD_190407 | JGI IMG/M metagenome (GOLD analysis project Ga0306899, IMG submission 190407) | Saline lake microbial communities from Rauer Islands, Antarctica - Metagenome Filla 3 #764 (v2) (version 2) | ecosystem: Environmental > Aquatic > Non-marine Saline and Alkaline > Saline ... | reverse complement strand
GGACAACAATGATGCATTGTGGTGGTCAAGGTGCGCTGAAGCTGGTGTACAGCCGACGCATGCAGGATACGGTGAGGGGCTTGCTCTGGTGTGATTCCACCAGCCAATCTGTAGGCAAGCACTTCGTGAACCGAGATTTCAATGCTGCAAAGAACATCAGCCGCTGTTTTACGACCCGAGTTCGTCCCGTGGAACTGACTCGAAACAGTAGCCCAGCTATTTCTAAAGAGATAGGTGTTCGAATCAGAGTTTGAAACAAAAACTGAACCACAGCAAGTTGCCACTCGTCGTTTTAGAGTGGGAGAAACTCTGCTGAGAGTAATACTCTTATACGATGATGGTCATTGTAACAAAATTGCATTGCCGGAGTATATTATATTACGGTAAAGAGGGTGCCTCGCACGTCGCGTCGGCCCTGGGTGAGTTGGGCGAACTGTCGTCGTCGAAGAGCGTATAAAGCGGGGTATTTATCAAAAAGAGGGGACTGATGCGTACATGACCACTCACTACAATGGGACACGTCGATGAAGATGCGCATCTTTACCAGCAGCAGCTTCGCGAAAAAATGATTTCGGGTGCGTCGGGGGGCGCATCCACGTGTTCTCCCATCAGTCCAGACGACTTCCAAACATACACCTGGAAGTTCCTGAACGACTATTTCCGGAACAACGGCTCGTGTACCATCGTCAAGCACCAAATCGATTCGTACAACGATTTCATCCTCCGCAAAATAGACCAGATCGTCGAGGGCTTCAACCCCATCGAGGTGCACCACCGGTTCCTCCCCGACCTGGGCATCTTCCAGCACGTCTTGAGCATCACCGTCGAAAACCTGGTGATATCCAAGCCCACCATCAACGAAAAAGACGGGAGCACCAAGGTCATGATGCCCAACGACGCCCGTCTGAGGAACCTGACGTACTCGGCGACGCTGTACGTGGACGTCAACGTCACGGGCAAAACGTACGACGCGGATTTGGGGGAGTACGTGAGCGAGTCGAAAAAGATCACGGGTGTGAGCCTGGGCAAGATCCCGATCATGGTACGTTCCGCGTACTGCATGCTCTCGCAACCCTGTTCCCGGGTGGCCAACAGCACGGACGAATGTAGGAACGATTACGGCGGCTATTTCATAGTGAACGGGAACGAAAAGGTCATCATCAGCCAAGACCGCATCGCCGAAAACAAGACCTACGTCTTCACCAGTACCAAGGTGTCGTCGTACTCCCTGGTCGCCGAGATCCGGTCGGTGCAGGAGAACCGGTTCGGCGTGCCCAAGACGACGACGCTGAAGCTGACCTCGAAGGGCACGCAGTTTGGCCGCCAGATCCGCGTCAACATCCACCACGTCCGACAGGACGTGCCCCTCTTCATCATGTTCCGCGCGTTGGGGGTGGAGAGCGACCTGGACATCGTGCGCATCGTGGTGCACGACCTGGAGGACCCGGTGGGGAAGCTGGTGGCGCAGGAGCTGGTGGGGAGCATGGACGAGTCCAGCGGCGTGACCTGCACCCGGGACGCGATGGAGTACCTGTCCAAGTACCTGCACGCGCACGGGCATCCCAAGGAGCTGGCCGGAGACCCGGCGTACAGAGTGTCGATCATCCGTGAGGTGTTGGCCACCGAGTTCTTACCCCACACGGGCACCGGCTTCGCGAGCAAGGCGCTCTATTTGGGATACATGGTGAACAAGCTGCTCCGGTGCTACCTGGGGGTGTGGGACATGGACGACCGGGACTCGTACGTGAACAAGCGCCTGGACACGCCCGGGGTGTGTCTGGCCAATCTGTTCCGCCAATATTACGGGAAAGTCGTCAAGGACATGAAAAACACCGTCCAAAAGGACATTAACAGCGGCGCCTGGAGGTCCACCGCCAAGTTCGTGAACGTCGTCAACAAGCACAACATATACAAGGTCATCAAGTCGACGGTCATCGAGTCGGGCCTGAAATACGGACTGGCCACGGGGAACTGGGGGATGAAGTCCACTCGCATGCGACAGGGCGTGGCGCAGGTGCTGAACCGAATGACCTACATGGCCACCCTGTCGCACCTCCGCCGAGTGACCACGCCCATCGAAAAGACCGGTAAACTGGTCCAACCCAGGAAGCTGCACAGCACGCAGTGGGGCGTGGTGTGTCCGTCGGAGACGCCGGAGGGCCAGTCCATCGGGCTGGTCAAGAACCTGGCCATCACGTGCACCATAACCATCGCGGCGGTGTCGGACTACGTGCGCGTCATGCTGCCCGTCTACGGCATGATTCCATTCGAGGGGTTCGAGGGCTTCGACCTGTCGCTCTTCTGTCGGGGGGGGACCAAGGTGTTCGTGAACGGCGACATCGTGGGCGTGCACATGCGGCCTCACGACCTCCACACCAGGCTCCGTCAGTTGAAAAGGAGTGGCGCCATCAGCGTACACACCTCCATCTCTTGGTACGTGCTCCGTAACGAGCTCAGCATCAGCACCGAAGGAGGGAGATGTGTGCGGCCTTTGTACATCGTGGACCCGGGCAACCGGGTGCGTCTCGACCGGGATACCCTTCGGGCATTCGACGCGGGTCGTATCAAGTCGTGGAGCGACCTGGTGATGGACTCGATGGCCAACGCCGGAACAAAAGACGAAGACGAACGCGTGTCAGGGTACCGTCCCTCCGTGATCGAGTACATGGACGTTGAGGAGGCGAACTGCTCCATGATCGCCATGAAGTACAGCGACGTCCAGCAGCACAAGAGGTCGTCGGACGCGACATGCCACGCCTCCGATTTCTCGCACGACGCGAATCCGGATCCGTGCGATGCTCTGGAGGCCGCTATTGTGGCGGGACAGACCGTGTGCGACCACGACACGCACCACGCGCCGGCGCGTTACACCCACCTCGAGATGGACCCTTCTCTCATGTTGGGAGCCATGGCGGGAAGCATACCTTTTTCGGACCACAACCAGGCGCCCCGAAACACGTACCAGTCCGCGATGGGAAAGCAGGCCATCGGCCTCTACGCCACGAACTTCAGGAACCGCTACGACACCATGGCGTTCGTGCTGGACTATCCGCAGCGACCCCTGGTCACCACGCAGGTCGCCAAGATCATCAACTGCAACAAGGCACTGTGCGGCATCAACGCGGTGGTGGCCATCGCGACCTACACGGGTTTCAACCAGGAGGACTCCATCATCGTCAACAGATCGGCGGTCGAGCGCGACATGCTGTCCTCCACGTTTTACCGCACTTACAAGGAGCAGAAGAACAAGAACCATTCCAGCGGGGAGGAAGAGGTGTTCTGCCGTGCCGATCCGGGCAAGACTCGGGGGATGAAGCCCTTCAACTACAACAAACTGAACACGGACGGGTTCGTCCCCGAGGACACGTACGTCGAGGCGGGTGACGTGGTGATCGGCAAGTGCATGCCTCAAAAGGTGGGGACTTCCATCAATTACAAGGACACCAGCGTGGTGCTCAAGAACAACGAGCGGGGGTACGTCGACAAGAACGCTTACGGAAACAAGTACTTCACGAACGTGAACGGTGACGGATACTCGTTCTGCAAGGTCCGCACCAGGACCGAGCGCGTCCCCACCATCGGCGACAAGTTCAGCTGCTACACTCCCGACCACCAAGTCCTGACGAGCGAGGGATGGGTGGGCGTCGCGGACCTCACGTTCGAACACAGCCTGGCCACCAGGGTGAGGGTCGGTGCAACGTCTCTTTTTCGGACGGTCTACCAGTACCCCATCGCCTTACAGTCGTACCCTTACTCCGGACCGATGTACCGCGTATGCACTCCGTTACGATCACGAAAAAAGAGCAATCTGATCGCACCCGATGCAGTTGCTTCGACCGAAGACTTACCGTATGATCGCGTGGTGGACTTGTGTGTGACGCCCAATCACCGCATGTTCGTCAGCGACGGCCTTACCGGTGACGAGTCAGAGTGGACTATGGTCCGTGCCGATGACCTGGAAAGTTTCGCCGCCCGTTCAGGAGGGATATATCATGTCGAGGTGCACGATCCGGGCGACGACGAATGCGAGGAATGGTCGCGTATCGTCGAAGTCGAAGTGGGCACGCAGTGTTATTGGGAGGTGTACACAGGCTCGGTCCACTGCTGCACGGTTCCGGAAGGCGAAGGAGTCGTGTGCGTGCGAAGGGTGGGGAGGTGCCCCGACGCCGAGTCCAACATTTACAGCGCTTCGGTTTGGTGCGGACAGAGCAGGCACGGTCAGAAGGGTACGATGGGTATGATGTACAAACAAGAAGACATGCCGTTCACGGCTTCGGGCATCGTGCCCGACATCATCATCAACCCCCACGCCATACCCAGTCGAATGACCATCGGTCAGCTCATGGAGTGTATCATGGGCAAGGCGTGTTGCGGAATGGGTGCTTACGGAGATTCTACACCTTTTACGGACGTGAGTGTCGACGACATAGCGGAACGTGTAGAATCCTGCGGCATGGAGCGTCACGGAAACGAGATCATGTACAACAGCCGTACGGGTGAGCAGATCGAGGTCGCCATTTTCATAGGGCCGACCTACTACCAGCGCCTCAAGCACATGGTGGAAGACAAACTCCACAGCCGGAGCAACAACGGACCGGTGGTCATGTTGACGCGACAACCCGCAGAAGGTCGCGCTCGAGACGGAGGCCTCCGCATCGGAGAAATGGAGATCGAGTGCAATTGGGCGCACGGCGTCATGCACTTCCTGAAGGAGCGGTTCATGGAGTGCTCCGACAATTACCGGGTGTTCGTGTGCAAGGAGTGCGGCATGATGGCGACCGTCAACCCCGAAAGGAACATTTACAGATGCAACGCCTGCCAAAACTCGACACACTTTGCCGAGGTCCGCATACCTTACGCGTGTAAACTCCTGTTACAAGAGATCCAAACCATGGGCATCGGTACCCGTATCCTGACGTGACGTGGAATTACGGACATTTACATTTACATGTTCATTGTATTGTATTGTAATTTGGCATGAAAGGAAAGAAATTACGTGACAACTGGTTATTTGTACCGGTTCATCAACAAAGACATCACGTCCAGTTTGGCTTTGTTCTTGGCGATGGCGTCTTCCAAATCAGGGTCGACCGCATCTGTCTGTGCGTTGCTCAGATCGATCTGGTTGCCAGTGCTTGCCTCTCCTGCACTACGACCCAAGTCCGCGCCCAAGTCCGCGCCCAAGTTCGCGCCCAAGTCCGCACCCAAGTCCGTTCCTGGGTCCGTGCATATGTCAGTGCCTACATCAGCCTCTGTGTTTGTTGGCCATTGTGCCTGTCGGACACCATCGCCTTCACAAGCAGTTGTATGCTCCTGTGCACTGGACCCCTCACCCAGTCCTCCTTTCTTCGCATCATCCGCATTAGCAGGTGTGACATCATATGATTCAGGCTGCTCGTTATACAGCAAGACTCGGTCGTCATCTTCCTCTTTGTTTGGGTCATTGGACCGCTGTCTCTTTTGGCGTGTCTGCTCCATCAACCAACCGGAAGTTTGACGAAACTCCACTGAAGCCCTCTTTTTCTTACTCAGATCCTGTACTTTTTGGCGTTCTGCTTCCTCCTTTTCAAGTTGAGCCCGCTGCTGCTGCTGCTGCTTCTGCTCCTCCTGTTGCCGTTGTTGCTCCTGTTGCCGTTGTTGCTCCTGTTGCCGTTGTTGCTCTTGCTTGCGCTGTGCTTCCTCCTTTTCAAGTTGAGCCCGCAGCTGCTGCTGCTTCTGCTCCTCCTGTTGCCGTTGTTGCTCTTGTTGCTCTTGTTGTTCTTGTTGCTCTTTCTTACGCTCTGCTTCCTCCTTTTCAAGTTGAGCCCGCTGCTGCTGCTGCTGCTGCTGCTGCTGCTCCTCCTCTTGTTCTTGCTCTTGTTGTACCTTCCGGCGCCTTGCTTCATCCTTCTTCATTTTGTCTTGCTGGTGTGCCTCCACATTGTCTAGCAGGTTATTAGGGTCCGACAGTGCGCCCATGCTTGTCTCGTTGAATAGGTTGACGTTCTTCTGTCGCATGTTCCTGAGGATCTTGATTGTACGTTCAATGAGGGAGTCGGGTCTGTTGGTACTCTTCAGTTTTGCCACGACATCTTCCAAGGCGATGACGTCGCCTTGTGTGTTACTGGGTGTGTTGTCAGTCATGATGCGTCGTAAATAATGACACTTTCGTGTATCAGCATCAATTTTTAAAATTAAAATAGACGAACATAGCAAAGGAAAACACAATGATCCCTTCCACCGAAATCGACGTGTTTGGAGCGGTGCAGCGTGTGAAAGAAATAGTGTCCGATGCGGAAGTCGACGGAGAATCTGGAGAGGTGAGGAAGATTCTCGAGCGCGTAGGAACCGACGAAGCCCATAAGGGCTCCGTGGATACGACCGCCGCGTTTCGGGCCGAAGTCGCGGATAAATTGCGAGCGTACCAAGAGCTGACGGAAGCACTGGGACAGGCCAACGAAGCATACGCCGCCAACAGCTACATCCACGGATTACAGAACAACGAGTCTTCGAGACTCGACCGTTACAACAAGGCCGCCCGTTCTGAGGTCTACAAGTCCCAGCAGATGCAGGTGGGAATGGAGCACGAGACGTGGTATTATTCATCGATACGCTACGTCATGTTGCTCACGTTACTCGCGACCTGTCTACTGTTCTTGACGTTCACGGCTTGGATGGACGGTATGTGGACATGGTTATACGTATTGTCTGTGGCGGTGGTATTGGTGACTTATACGCGGTCAGTATACGGGGTGCTCGCGATGTTGAATCGTCGGCGTCCGAACGTGTCGGGAGGAAGATATTGGGGGCAGTCCCACTTACACGAGAAAGAATCTTGCAAGACCGTCGCGAAATGAAATGAAAGGGTATGAACATATAGTCCGACGCGCACCGTCGGCTACTTCGAAAATGAGACGGAATTCAAAAGGGGGTAGCAGCGAGATCAGGAGACAGGGACGTCCATTTTTTTGTAGTGCCAGTGTAAAGAGATAGAGGACAATGGTAAAAGTTCCGTTGAGCCAGACCGAACACGACGCTGACCGCGTCGGCGTCGAATTGGACGACATGTTGAGGGGAAACACCGGTCGTCAGTCTAGCGGGATGAGGGCGAATGTCGCGTCGGTCGTCGAGAACAGACAGTCGGCTGATAGCAGGGTCCAGGATGGCGCCAATGTGGGTTTTAATTCCGCCCAAGCCACCTTCCAGGGTGTCGTGGACACGTTGGGTTACATGTACGAAGCACGGAATGCCAACCAGTACATAATGTCCGCCTTGGCTCAGGAACGTGAGCGCCTCAACCTCCTGAACGCCCAGTCTCGGACGAAGGTGTACGGCGCTCAGAGGCTGCAGGTGGACATGTCGCAGCGTCAAGCCACGATGGCCAGGCATTACTTTCGCGCGTCCCTCGTGACGTTGACCGTGTGTGCGATGATCATGACGACTGCCGCATATCGTAACGGTGCCATCGGATTTTTTACGTACGTCGTAAGCATGTTCGTAATATCCGTTATATTCTTGGCGGCTTGGTTGCTCCTGTCCCCCAGGGACAAGACCAGGAAGGGAGCCATTTGGAAGCCTCCTTCTTTGGACGATCGCAAGTGTGAACGGCGATGAATCACGGCTAATTTACTCGATCAGGTACTGTCGTAGAAGCAACTCTCCCTCTTCGTCTTTCGGTCTTCTTTTGCCCGTTCGGCCTCGTCGACTATGTAGTCGAGTTTGGAGGTGTCGGCGTGAGTCCTGAACATGTCACGGGACATGACCGCAACGAGAAAGTAGGTGTAGACGCCGAACACGACGACACACAGGGCGACGAACAATATGTTGCCGATGACTCGATCTTTCCACACCCCCAATAGTGCGGAAAGCACGGTGGTGACGGTGACGGTGATGAACAATATACGGATCGAGCGTTGAATGGATCGGAGCTTTGCCGCGGTCAACATGTATGCTTGTTGCGCCATATAGACGCGCTTGCGCGAGTCTGTCGCGAGTTCACTGACCCGTGTGTACTCTTTGCCCAGCACCTGGTTGATGTACGCGTTGGCGCTCCGCGACTCGTTCAGGAGGGACATCATGCTGACCATTGTCTCGTATGCGACCTCTTGTGAAGCCATGTTATGAGCGGACACCTCGTTTCCGGTCGTGCGATGAGCGTGTGCCTCGTCGTCGTTGTGTATGGACAGATTTCGACGAACCGCCTCGGCGTCATTTTCTAACGTGACATCGTACAGGCGTTTCGACACCTTCGCGACGTCGATGCCGGACATTTAAAAGTGGACGGGTCGTGTCCCTCTGTGTTCTATTACGTAAAGGTCGCATTATTTTTTCGTTCGAGATGCCCTTACCTACTCAGAGACGGAGGAAACTGAGTGCACAGGATTATTTACGGAGTATCCGAAACATCGAGGGTGCTTCTACCGCCGTTCCGAATCATGGAAATCATGGAAAGAAGGACAAGGATTCAAGTGCAGGAGTGAAAGCGAAAGCCAAAGTTCGGGATGTTATCGCGGAAGTGCCCCATCTTCTTTGTACCCGCTTGTCGTCACAGGGTTACTCTCTGTGCAAGGACGCATTGGGAAAAAAGATGGTCGAAGACGTCAAGCGAGAGCTCACGGTTACACCCATCATTCCGGGAGGAGGAGGAAGTGGTCCAGTCGTTCCGTCATTCTCTTTATGGCTGGAAAGCAGGTCTAGACTGTACGTACCGAAACATTATGGACTGGAACGCTTCGGCGTGCCAGAGACGTGTGTAATACCGGACGGCGTGGACATAACGGTCCGTTTTTCGGGGGGGTTACGTCCCGAACAACTCGCTCCAGCGAACGCTTTTTTGAAAGCCGCCAGAGATCCTCGTCACATGGGGGGGGTGTTGTCGTTGCCGTGCGGTGCCGGAAAGACCGTCATCGCGCTGCACATATTGTCGGTCATCGGGAAGAAGACGGTGATCGTGGTGCACAAGAACTTCCTGTTGGAGCAGTGGCGGGAAAGGATAGAGACGTTCCTCCCCGGGGCACGTATAGGCGTCGTCAAGGCGGATGTATGTGACGTCCGTGACAAAGACGTCGTCATAGCGAGCGTCCAAAGTCTCAGCACGAAGTCTTACGATCCCGATCTGTTCGCGGACGTGGGCCTCTTGATCGTAGACGAGGTACACCGGACCGGGACCAACGTCTTCTCGCGTGCCTTTCACAAAACGAACGTCAAGATGTCGTTGGGTCTCTCCGCGACGGTCAAAAGAAAGGACGGCATGACCAAGGTGTTCACGTGGTTTATCGGGGACGTGGTATTCTCCGTCGAAGGTCGCAGAGATGTGGTGAACGTGCTCGCGAAGCGCTATTACGACGCATCGGGTACTCCGGAGGGGGAGACTTACCGAGAAGAGCCACAAGGTTACGGAGGAAGCCTGAACACGGCGCGCATGATCAATAACATCACCGCGCACGTTCCCCGTACGATAGCCATAGTGGCGCACATCCTGGAAGCGGTCTGTCCTTCGGCATCTCGTCCTTCGGCATCTCGTCCTTCGGCATCTCGTCCTTCGGCATCTCGTCCTTCGGCATCTCGTCCTTCGGCATCTCGTCCTTCGGCATCTCGTCCTTCGGCATCTCGTCTTTCGGCAGGCAAGAGGAGGGTCCTGGTCTTGAGCGACCGAAAGAAACAACTCCGTGACATATTCGATAGACTCGATGCTTCTCCTGTATCGTGCGGGTTTTACATCGGGGGCATGAAGTCGGATGCTTTGGCGGCATCGCAAGACAAGGACGTCATCCTGGCGACGTTCAGTTTCGCGAGCGAAGGCTTCGACGTTCCTGGACTGGACACACTTGTCCTCGCGTCTCCCAAGACAGACATTGAACAGTCTGTGGGGAGGATTCTAAGACAAAGAGCGAGCGACCGCGCAAATACGCCGTTGGTCATCGACTTTGTAGACTCTTTCTCCGTGTTTCAGGGACAGGCCAAAAAACGACTCGCGTACTACAGGAAACGCGGCTACACACTGGTCGACCGGATACACCCCATGGATACCCAATACGAAGCCGCCCTCGGACATTCCGAGGAAGATGCCTTCAGCGAAGACGACCATGACAGTGACGATGGTCCAATAAACGGGCCTGACAAACAAAGGGCATTCGCTTTCGTAGACGAAGACGAAGACGAATGACACAGCATAAAGTACAGTCCACGTACATCACTTATTCCAATAATAATGGCGCAGTTCGACCCGAAGTCGAAACGAGTGATATCTGATCTAACGGGGAAGAATTTGCGCGTCCTCAATGGCCGCGTGTTGGTGCACGACCGATGTGGGAATAGGAGATGGGTGTGCATAACCGACCTACCCGTCGTCGATCAAACTCTTGTCGAAGACGAAGAACAAACCGAGCCATGCTCTCCACTATCGTATTCTCGAAGAACCGGTATATTGCCTATGCTCACCAGGATGACGTGGGGTGTGATGGCTGTAGCTACCGCCACGTTAGCGGTTTTGAGAATAGCGCGCTATTATAGACAAGACGACGACATAGCTGCCGCCGAAGACGACCCATACTACGGGGACCTCCCATGTTGCTCTTATCTCGAGTCGAATGAGCGCTCATTTTAGAACTATGTTTTTCTTCTCAGAAACGAAACCGTGTTTCTTACGCAGCCTTTCCTTTTCTTCTTCAACTTCTTGTTTGAAAGATTCGTCGACGCAAGTATAAAACTTTAAGAAATCGACTCCCGGAGACGACGACGAGGAAGAAGTGGAAGTGGAAGACGAAGGAGTGGCGACGACCCGTTTACTATTACTAATATTTGGTGCTGATATGTCCCTGTTGATCGGTCGCTCACATTTAACCCGTGCCATAGGTGTGTCGGCATCGTCTTTGACAGCGCACGAAGGTGTATCGGCGTCGTCTTTGACAGCGCATGTCAAAGGTATATCGGCGTCGTCTTCGACAGAGCATGTCAAAGGTGATCTCAGTACGTCTTCGAACACTATATGGATGTCTTTCTGTGCCAGGTGCACCAGTCTTCGTATGCGTTCTACGAAAGATATTGTTGTCGTCGTCGTCAAATCAGCCGCGTGTCCGTGTCCGTGTTGACTACCCACTTTTGTGGTTCTGATACAGGTCTTTTCGTGCTCGAGGACATCGACGAGCCATCGAAATGCAGCGAGAAGCAATTCGATACGGTGTTTACGGTGTTTTTTCTTGAACCGGAACTGGAACAGGTAAAGTGTTTTACGGAGCTCTTCTCTCCTATCACGAGGGCACGACAATATGACGAGAAGCCAAAAATACCAGACTATATCTCGTCTCGTGACGGCGGGTAGATCAGAAAATTCAGTTGCGGTAACAGGTGGTAGGTCCACCGGAGAGGGACGTGATAGCACCGCCGACACGAAGTCGGTACATTCTTTGGATCTCAGTTCTCCGCACAATGCGTAAGCGTCCGCAAAAATGTGCAGACACTCGTCCGAAAGCTCGTTTTCTGTCGGAGACAACGACACGCGAAGTCTGCGTATTGTCTCGGAGTCGTGTGTCCCTATCATGTCACGCGTGTCGATCGGGCTCACGACGTCAGTTCGGGAGGCCAATGCACGACAATTTTCGCGGGCCTCGCGCAATGCCTCACATACCCAGACGACTATTGAACACAGTGCATGTTGTGAGGTGGTATCATCGTTGATTACGTATGTGTTCGCGTCGATGTTTGCATGAATCTCTTTCTTGGCGATATCGGTGTCGACCTGGACTTCGACCTCGGTTTCGGTGTCCGTGTTCGTGTCCGTCTTTTTCGTTCTTCCTTTTTTTCTTCCTCTTCCTCTTCCTCTTCCTCTTCCTTTTCTTTTGGAGGAAGGGATGCACCGTTCCTGGGTGGATTTCAATGCCATGAAAAGGGCGTCCACGGAAGAATGGGCACACGAAACTGACAAAAGCGGCAGAGCATCGGACGAAAATATGTCGACGAGGTATTCACACAGGTTTCCGAGTTCGGAGGGCCCGGTGCAGGCGAGTTCTATGGACATATAACAAGCTATTTCGACGTCACCCTCACGAAGAGCGCGTCCGAGCCGGGCGTACACGTCCCGCTTCAGAAAACGAGAAATCGTTATATTCCCGTTTCGCTCGGACGACGCCATTCTCTTCACGGAGTAGCTGCTGGATTACACACTCACACACTTACACAAACGCGAGAAAATATGAGGCTTTACGAGAACGAATGATCCATACGGGATGGGTGTAAAAATAAAGTTGAGATTACGGATTTGTGGATGTATTTGTATTACGAAATTACCAGGCCGCATATGACCCATCTCCGCCTCCCACGAAGCCGTCTAGTTCGGACGTGGACGCCGGTTTGGGTAAGCCTTCCGACTTTTTGGAGCTCTTGTTAGATTTCCGAGTTGGTTTCGTGCCGGACCAGAATGACTCGGTTCCCTTTGACTTTTTCTTCGTATTCACGCTGGCTGCGGAAGAATCGTCGTAACCTTCCTTGACTAATTTTTCGTCGTCGTCTTCATCGTCGTATTCGTCTTCGTCGCCCTTGAACGCCTCCACCTCCGATGAAGTGATTTTTGACTTTCTCGAGCGTTTCCCATCGTCGTCGTAACCGCCGAAGTTTTCATCTTCATCGGCCTCGATATCGTCCTCTCCGTCTTCGTCTTCGTGGTCTTCGTCATCCACGTCGACGTCATCTTGTTCCCCCCTCGCGCCCTCCTTGAATGTCTCGTTCACCTTCTTCCCCGACGTTTTGCTGTGCTGGTCGTAGGCCGAACGATCCGTGAAGCCTTCTTCTTCTGCGTCCCGTTTGTTGTGTACAGAAGGGTGCACGACGGGCGTGGGGGACAGGTGTCGGATGGACCCTCCCATCGTACTGATGATGATCAAGAGCACCAAAAGTACTACGAATATGATCAGGACGTCCCTCATGATGCGGCTCACAGACTCGCGGTCGTGCTTAGTTCTATGAATTTATACTTAGAAAATATTTCAAATGACAATCGTCATGCACATTATTTTGTGCCGCAATTATATGGACGATGGAGATGTACTCTGCATATAATGTCGCAGACCCGTACGGTGCGGAAGAAGAAGATTCCGCAACTTCTTACGAAAACCAATTCAAGACGCACGGCAGCGCACAAGATTTTGCGGCCGCGGTCGATGCCGACGTAATGTACAGAGACGAAGAAGTTCCCGTCAGAGAGGTGGCCCCGACCGTTTACTCTCCTATCCTACCCCCGGAACAGCAACAGCAACAGCAGTCTGGCCACGTCCCCCCTCCTCCATCTATGGCATCCGCCCCTCCTCCTATGTCTTCTGCTCCTACTTCCGCTACAGGAATCGCGGCTGGCTCTAAATCACGGCAAAATAATTGGCGGAACAATCAAGCACGTCATCCACCGTCTAATTCGATGTCACAATCGCAGTCGCAGCACCGAAACAAGAGCTCCGTCAGAGACACGAAGGAAAAGAGTAAAGAAAATAAAGGCAGGGAGAGGTTTGAAAGCGACGAAGGGGGGGAGTTGACGGCGGAAGAACGCGAGCAGCTCCGGAGATTGGTACAGTCGACGACGTCTCGGAACGCGTCTTGTTGGACCCGGGCGTGGTCCAAACGTCGAGACATCGCCAAGCTGTTGGTGCTGGCATGCGTCGTGGTGCTGGCGCTGGGGACGAATGCGGCGGCGGTGCACTACATAGATCGCGCGACGAGCTCTTCGCGCGACATTCCGAGATATGCAGAAGTCGCCATCCGCATAGCCTATCCGGCGGTCGTCATCTTGGTCATGTGGATCCTCAAGATGTACGTATCCCACTGACTGCGTCGCACAACGTGATGTAATCGACACGTGTCATCCGCGTGTCTGTTCGTTCGTCGACTTTCATTTTTCTTCGCGCCTTGTTCTATATTAGAAATACTACCGAACGATAGACCCATGGACGCCACCAGTCTGGCCCTCGTCAAGGTCGAAGACATCGAGCGCCGCATGAACCTTCTAGAGCAGGTGGTAGTAGGACAGAGACAGACGATCGACATAATGTTGTCCATGCAACGTTTCATGCAACAGCAACAGCAACAGCAACAGCAACAGCAACAGCAACAGCAACAGCAACAGCCGCTAACGACGGCATTCAATCCTTTGAATCCGTCGAACACGTTCATGGGAACGGCAATGACTCAACCCGCACGACATAATTCCGGACAGCAGTCGGTCCAATTCGGACAGGTTGGACAAGTCGGACAGCATGCGGGTATAGATTCCGAATCGAACGACGCCATCAACACGCGTCAAGGGCAACGAGGGCAATACTCGACGACGACCACGTACGGTGGTCACGACGAGGACATTCAAAAACAAAGCGATTCGGTAGATCCAGAGTGCGCGTTACGTATCCGAAGATATGGCGCGGTGTGATTCAAATACGTACTCTACTCAGGGATCGAGCCTGATCTTTTTAACCTCGAGGGAAGACCTAGGTTTCACGACGTAAGCAATCTCTATAGCTTTCGTTCCCTTCGATGGCTTCCCGCTATTGTCCTTTCGTCCGTTGGGAACAGAAAACTCGGCGGGTAGCTGCATATCCCCGGTCTCCATTTCTGGCTCCGTCGTGTACGTGTGGTGTTCGTTTCCATCGGTTTTTGTGGGATCGACTTGGATGTAATAAGGGATTGTGATATAACTGGGGAAGTCATCCCACTTATCGTGCGGAAGTGTATATACGATGGTCCCGTCGTCGTCGGTGACATCGTAATAGAATGTCAAGACTATCTCTCTTTCCTTCTTAGCAGTCGTGTTTTGTTCGGTGACGGCTCCTTCTTTCTCTGCGGCTTGAATCGCGTCGACTTCCTTTGTGTCGGCTCGTTTCATACCCATAATCTTGACATGGCCGAAATCGGGGCCCATCGAATGGTCTACTTTGTATGTGATCGCGATGTACTTCGGAGTATCCGGAAACAAAAGGTCGCGTGACGTGGGTCTGTAAATCGTACTGCTCAGATGCGGAGCAACCGCATTCAATCCGGACCCTATCGCCGAATAGTGTAGATCGTTCCCAGATCCACCAGGGAGGAATGAAATTTCGCTCTGGATCACAGGTCCACTCTTCTCTCCCTTTTTGTTCGTGTCGATGTTTCGATCGATCTCTTCTTTGTGAGCGTCTATCAACATGTACCTGTACTCTTTTTTATCCGTACCCCGTTCGTAGAACGCCTCGATGGTATCGCCATCTTCTTTCTCTGCGGCTTGAATCGCGTCGACTTCCTTTGTGTCGGCTCGTTTCATACCCATAATCTTGACATGGCCGAAATCGGGGCCCATCGAATGGTCTACTTTGTATGTGATCGCGATGTACTTCGGAGTATCCGGAAACAAAAGGTCGCGTGACGTGGGTCTGTAAATCGTACTGCTCAGATGCGGAGCAACCGCATTCAATCCGGACCCTATCGCCGAATAGTGTAGATCGTTCCCAGATCCACCAGGGAGGAATGAAATTTCGCTCTGGATCACAGGTCCACTCTTCTCTCCCTTTTTGTTCGTGTCGATGTTTCGATCGATCTCTTCTTTGTGAGCGTCTATCAACATGTACCTGTACTCTTTTTTATCCGTACCCCGTTCGTAGAACGCCTCGATGGTATCGCCATCTTCTTTCGTGTCTGTCGATAGCATTGATCCACCGCCTTTTGTCTTTGTCTTTGTCTTTGTCTTATTCGCCTTAAACCTGAGGGGTTTCTTGCGCACGCCGTCGCCGTGAAACAGGGGCACCTTGGACAGGTTGATCTCTTGGCGGATGTTCACTTCGTTACCCGCGATATTCACCGTCTTGTTCACCTTTTTCTTCGTGGCCTCGTACGCGAACAGTCGGTCCGGGCTGCCCATCGTGGTCTCACGCATCTGCACCCTCAACTGGTCGAGCTTGCCGGCTTTCGCTTCGGACGAGTCGAACAATATACGAGCCGCTTTGAATGCGGCTCTCCTCGGAGCGCGGTTGATATACCTGCCCCCGGTCACTCCCACGGAGGAGGCTTCAACGGTGAATGATCTATCTTCCGGATCCATGGGTTCGCTCGATGTATATATATAATAAGTCAAACATATTATTTTCTGAGCATCGCGTCACGATCCCTCTCGTTGTTGTTGCTGCTGCTGTTGCTGTTGTAGAATAATAGATTGTAGTTTTTCCTTTGCGACATTCACGATGTGTCGTCGAAACGCGTTCCGGTCCATCACACTGTCATATTCAACCCGGACGTCGCAGTAAGAATCGCGGTGTGCGTCGTATATACTCACGAAAGCGACCGGAGAGCGCGTGATGTAATCCCCGCTAAGTCCATGTGGTTCGCGATACGTTTCAGCGAATCCGGTCGTACTGACAGCGAGTCGCGTTCCGAACATTCGAGCACAACCACGCGCCACGCGCCATCTGGCGTGCGACGCCTTATATAGGACTAGAGTTATCCTTATACCGTTCCGCCAAACATACGGAATGGGCCAACCCTACGTATATGTCCCTTTTTTCCGTGCCCAAAAGGACAAATATACGGCAAGTTTGGCAGGAGCGCTAGTGTATATATACGAAAAATATACAAAACTGGCCAACCTGCGTTTCAAAACGCGGCGCCCACATCGCACGGCAACCCTATCTAGATGTAAAGATCCGGAATTTTATTGAGAGACGGAGACTTAGATGAGCTACTGCTGTCGTCGACAGTATCGGACTCCGTGTCGGACTCGGACTCGGAGTCCGGTTCGGAGTCTGGTTCGACGCGTTGCGCGGCGGCAAAGTGGCCTGGCATCCCGAGCACGTGGTACATCTCTTCGACGCGCCGAGAAAGGACGTCGATGTACTTTTTCTGACGTTCCATACGACGGACGAGACCCTGTATAACGTTATTCGTGTTGTTGCGCGATTCGGCGACGCCGTCAATTCGTGGAACGACGGACACACCCAAAAAGACGACGTCCGGTACGAACTGCGACATATTGCACACTCCGCACCCTCTTTCTAGGAGCGCCGGCACCAACACGTGTTCGAACATGACGGACAAACAACTCTGCTGGGTGGGTGCGAAGCCTGCCGTGTGACCACCCTGACGGATCACGGACCATGCCATGTCGTAAAGCTCGTCGCCGTCGAACTGCTGGAAGGCCGACAACGACCAGAACATAGAGAACAACACGCTCTTCGACACGTACTCGTCCGGTCCGAACACGCAGTTCTGTTCTTCGAAGCAGCGCGTCGTTTGGACCGCCGTTTCGACATGGCGTGACTGTTTCACTGCACGCTCTTCTCGGTTTTGGTATGTGTCTTGCATTTCATCGAGGGAGGCGTGCTGCCCTTATATGCGGATACAAAGATGCATATCCGTTTGCTCTTACAAAACAAACAATAAACAAACAACAGGTGTGTTCGGTTCAAACTATGTTCGTGGCAACGATGCCGCCCCGGCCGAGAGCTCCACCAGTTCGACCACTCTGGGATTGCGGCCTCGGCGTGCAGATGTGAGCTCTCGAGCTGAGACGGTGGCTCCTGCCTCCACTAGACGTCGTACCAAGTGCAAGTCCCCTCTCGAACACGCGTCGTTCAACGCCATGTTCGGGTTGGCTCCCGCTTCTAAAAGGAGCTCCACTACAGGAAGTCTGCCTTCGCGACAAGCCCGGAGCAGTCCCAGGCTCGAACGGACTCCTGCCGCCAGAAGGCGTTCCACGACGGGTAAACTCCCCGAACCACACGCCAGTACGAAACCTGGCTTGGGGTTGGCCCCGGCCGTCAACAGACGTTCGACCAGGGGTAGATGCCCGGACGTGCACGCCCCGATCATTCCCGTGTCTGGACTCGCACCCGCCGCCAGCAGACGCTCGACCAGGGATAGGTGCCCCGACGTACACGCCCCGACCATTCCCATGTCTGGACTCGCACCCGCCTCCAACATACGCTCCACCAAGGCCAACTGCCCAGACCTGCCCGCGACGAGCATCCCCATACCTGGCCGGACCCCTGCTGTCAGCAGACGCTCGACCACAGTCGCGTGCCCGTTCGTGCACGCGACGTAGAGTGCGCATTCGGCAGGTTCTGGTCTGTGACTGGTCAAAAATATGGTGTCTTGAGAAGACAGGTCACCACCCATGTTCAAGAGCCAGTGTTGGATGGTCCGGTCGTCCTGTCTAGACAACCAAAGCGCCTTCAGGCCAGGATGCTCTCGCCGGTGGCCACACAACGCCAAGAGGGCCGAACGCAGGCTTGTCAGAGGGAGGTGACTCAGTACTTCGTCGAGTATTTCACTCGGTAGAGACCCCAAACACCATTGGTTCATGAGTTGTCACGACTATACAAAAAAATAAAAACACACGCCCACTTTATCTACCACACACCAACATCAGTGGGGTGACTCATCAGTCGACGTCCTCCATGGTGCCGGACACGTCCAGTTCTTGTACGGCAGCATCGGGATTGGCGTCATCGCCGCCTTTGTCTTTGTCTTTGTCTTTATCATCGTCGTCTTCGCCGTCGATGGCCATACCCGCTTTCATCATACGATAGAGACGAGCTGTGAAGAGGTGTGGGTCATCCATCGAAAAACCCGAAGAGAGCAACGCGGCGTCGTACATCAGGAGCGTCAGGTCTTTGACGGATGCGTCGTTCTTGTTCGCGTCGACGCGTCTCTTGAGGTCTCGGACGATGGGGTGCGTGGCGTTGATTTCCAACGTCTTTTTGCTGATCATGTACGCGTTCATGGTGTCGTCGCGCAATGCCTGGGCGCGCATGATTCGCTCCATGTTGGCGCTCCATCCGTATTCACCCGTGACGAGTACACACGGCGAGTCTACGATGCGGTCACCGACCCTGACCGACTCGACCTTAGACCCGAGTACCTCCTTCATCGTCTCGCAAAGGGCGGCATAATCTTTCGCGGACTCTTCTTGAGCTTTGCGGTAGTCTTCGCTATCGTTGAGGTCCAGTCCCGCCTTGGTGCAGCATATCAGGCGTTTGCCCTCGAACTCGCTGAGCTGCTGCACCACGTACTCGTCGATGGGGTCCACCATGAAGAGCGCCTCGTAGCCCTTGCGTTTGATGCGTTCGAGGAAGGGCGACTTTTCGACGGAGGCCAGGCTTTCGCCCGTGATGTAATAGATGCCCGGCTGGCCCTCTTTCATGCGCGTGACGTAATCTGACAGACCCGTCATGCTTTGGCTTTCGGATTTGGTCGAGTGGAAACGCAACAGCTGGGCCAATTTGGCGCGGTTGGGCACGTCGCTGTAGACGCCCAACTTGATGTTCTTACCGAACGCCTCGTAAAACGTGGCGTACGCTTCCTTGTCCTCTTCGGCCAGAGTCGAAAAGAGGTCGAGCGCCTTTTTGGTGAGCGTCTTGCGGATGACTTTGAGGATGCGGTTCTGTTGTAGCACTTCGCGCGATATGTTCAGCGGGAGGTCCTCGCTGTCGACCAGGCCCTTGACGAATCCCAGGTACTCCGGGATGAGCTCTTCGCAATCGTCGGTGATGAACACGCGGCGCACGTACAATTTGATGTTGTTCATCTTCTTCGAGGCTTCGCCACCCATATCGAACGGCGCGCGCTTGGGGACGTAGAGCATCGCCCTGAACTCCAGGTTACCTTCCGCGGCGAAATGGGTGACGCGGAGGGGTGTTTCCCAGTCGCCGGTGAATACCTTGTAAAAGGAGTCGTACTCCTCTTCGCTGACCTCGTCGGGATTGCGCATCCAAATAGGTTTCTGTTTGTTCAGCTGCTCCCATCCCGATTCGACACGCTCAACCTGCTTCTTCTTCTTCTTTTTCTCCTTCTCCTTCTCGTTCTCGACTTCGACGGACCCGTCTTCTTCGTTATTTCCTTCGTCTTCGTCTTCGTCGTCTTCCTCGACCATCCTCTTTTTTTCCGTCCATAGCATGACGGGATAGCTGATGAACTCGGAATGCTTCTTGATCAATTCTTTGATGCGCCCGGCTTCCAGGTACTCGCTCTGGTCCTCTTTGAGGTGGATCACTATGCGCGTGCCCCTCGCGATAGACTCGGCGGCTCCAGAGTCGTCGCGCACGATGGTGAACGACCCACCCGCTTGAGACTCCCATGTGTACTGGACGTCCTGGGGGTGTTTGGTGGTGACCGTCACGCGATCGGCCACCAGGTAAGCCGAGTAAAAGCCGACGCCGAACTGGCCGATCATGCTGACGTCGGTTCCCGCGGACAAGGCTTCCATGAAGCCTTTTGTGCCGCTGCGTGCGATGGTTCCCAGGTTGCCGATCAGTTCCTCCTTGGTCATACCGATACCGGTGTCCGTCAAAGTTACGGTACGTGCATCCTTGTCCAAACGGATACGGATGTTGAGGTCGGGCTCGCCCTCCAGGAACGTCTTGTCCGTCAGACCCTTGTAACGCGCCTTGTCCAGCGCGTCGGACGCGTTGCTGACCAGCTCGCGCAGCCAGATCTCTTTGTTGCTGTAAAAGGTGTTGATGATCAGGGACATGAGCTGGTTGATTTCGGCCTGGAAGGCGTACGTCTCCGGCTCGGCGCCGGAAGTGACTTCGGCAGAATTTTGGACGGACATATTCGGTTTGGTATCAGCGTATCGTTCCAAGGAGGATCGATCGGATGATCGGATGATTGGATGATTGGATGAGGGAGCAGCGTACACCGTCGTCTTTATATATCGGTGTAATGTAAACGACGAAGACGAACACGCGTCATATAATACGGCCACATGACTACGGAAGAAGGCAATTCGATAGACAGACACGTGAACACGCCCAAGCGAGTCGAGCGCATGACCGATGGCGGGAACGGAGGAGCTTCTTTCGCCAAGGCGTTGGTGTTCTTCTTGCTCCTGTGGTTCATCCTGGGGCTGATCGCGTTCGTGTACTCGTTGGTGTGCTTCGGGAAGTCGGGGAGTTTGCTCGAAAAGATCATCGGGTTTTTGTTGGCGCTGTTTTTCGGTCCGTTTTACTGGGTATATTATGCGGCGAACTCGAACTATTGCAGATAGACAGCGCTCGGTTAGTTTTTTTTCAAACAGTATATCATGTACAATCGACTAGACGATGGCGAAAAAGACCGGCGACAACGCCTATGCTTCATTGAGCGGACTCGTCGACGCCAACGGCTTCATGGGTCTGACGTGGCCCGCGGTGGTCGCGCTGGTCGGCTACATCATCCTGTGTATCGTCGTGCTCGTGCCCTTCGACATGTACGTGTACGACCAACAAAACAACAAGTACGTGAAGACGCCTTACAGCTTCGGTAACCGCATCCTCATCGTCGTCCTCTTGTTCTTCCCGTTCTTTCTGGGTGTATATTCCGTCAATTGCATGATGGTGGGTGACTGCCGCATATGGTCTTGGATCGTCGCGATAGCGACCCTCTTGTGGGCGTGCATCGTGATCATAACGGCCATTAACCTCCGTTCGTTTAGACTGGAAGATGTTTCGCATTACAAGGATCGGAAGCTGGGTCAGACGGAGTCGTCGACCAGCGCATCCAGTGCGCTGTAATCGACGTCAACGTACCGACTGAATTCTATCCCGGGGCCATAGTCGGGTGTGTCGTTGTCAGTCGAACTCCGCCCTCGTTCAGAGGAAGCGGGGATATCGACCAAAGGGACGAGACCCATGTAATTTTCAAAAAAGTGAACGTAGCTCTCGATGTGGGAGTTACCCGCGTACACCAACAACACACGCTGACGCAAAAGACGTGACACGGGTAGCTCTTCTCCCATTGCACGTACTCTTCCTCTATCTCTATCTCTATCTCTTAGTCTCTTTTCTTTTTCTTTTTCTTTTTCCGATCCTATTCCGTCGCTTTCTTCGTCACGTAACGTGTTCAAAAGGTTGCACAACAGGTAGGCGTCCATGAGGATGACGGGTGTGACGAATCGCGCCACGAGGAGTAGAGAGGGCTTGTACGTCGACATGCGACTCTCCCGTATAATATCTAGTAACGCGCTTTGTGCGATCGCCCTGGTCCTCGAAGTCCTCCTCCTCGCTATGATGCGCGCCAAGTGGTCGTAGCCCAGGTCGTCTCTCATTATAGCCGCAACGTCCTTGATGCGCGCGTCGAGGAACGCCCTGACCATCGCGGAGTGTTCGGGTGAGAGACTGTGATACTCGTGCGCTATGGGATGAACGTGAAGCACTTTATTGGGGCGTTCGTCGGTGATTCGAGGAACCAGCGACACGAGGGCGAGGGGCGCTTTCGACCCGTACATTCGACGGATAGAAGCAACGAAGTCGGTGCCGTATAAGAATGTTTCGATCAGGTGCACGTAAGTCGAGACGTCGGGGACGAACTTGTGAATACCATGGAACCAGCGATTGAGTATGTCAGGCGTGTCGTCCCGGGGAACTTTCAAGTACATCCACGCGTTGGGCTCCCACCTGATGTCCATCGCCTTGTATGTGTCCCGTCGCATCCCTCCCGAGTGATACATTTTATTGCGGAATGCTCTGTACATTCCCCTCAATACGTCTTGGTGCGACGTCCTCCCTTTGACTTGGCGGAGTGTTTTCATGGACTCTCTCTGTTCGGTGACGTGGTGGTTCAAAGACCGCCTAAAGAAACACCAGGGAAGGGGTATCCGCCATAGTCGTTGCAGTTGGAGTTGCAGTTGAAGTTGCCGCTGACGTTCCCGGTACGTCTGCTGCTTTTGTTTTTGTTTCTGGTAAGCGTTCGGGTGTGATATACGGACCGGACACATACACAGCCACGACCTCTTTGTATCGGTCTCTGTGTGTCGAGGGGACATGCGTCCACTTGTCGCCTCGACTGCCTCGACTGCCTCGACTGGCCGATCTTCCTTATCTGACGGAAATGGAAACCTGAGGTCGGTGGCCATGTGCTTGTCAGCGATGTGTAAAAAGTGGTCGCGAAGATGTCCTCGTCTGACGATGAAGGGTGCCTCGAGGAACAGGTCCAAACGCGCGAAAGCGCGTCGGAGGGCACACACTATCCCGTGTATAGAGACCGTACTTTTCGGATCCACTGTGTCGTTCAACGTGCACGACGAGTCGTTAGAGTAGGATGATGAGGCTGGATCTCGATGTTGGTCTCCGAAGAGGAGGATTGCCGAGGGGTGGCCATCGGGACGGAGCGACACTTCGTACATATACATTGACACCGGGCCCACGATGCGCCTGACATCCGAAGAGTACAGGTAACGCAATACATCCATGGCCCATATCTTACGACTGTATACATATTTGTGTCGGATGTGCGGGAATTTGATCGCGTTCATCATGAGACGTACGAGTATTTCGAAAACCTGTGTTGTGTCTGAGGGGCGTCAGGAAAACACGGAGCGCACAAGACGTCTTGATGAAGAGGTCCCAACCTGGAAATGCCGGGGTGCACGGGGTAGTTATTACCGAGACGAAGACCACCTCCCGGATATTGGTAAAGCGCGTCAACGGGAGGATTAGCGCTCCTGAGGTTATGGTGGATGAGGTGTCCGGAGTCGGGAACGGTCGGAAAGTTGCGCCAAGGTGCACCCGCTAGAAAGGGTTCACCCGTGTATAGTCCTCCGTTGGGTCGAGGAGGAGGCAGTTTCACGGGTCTAATTTTATCATCGTCTTTTTTGAGCATAGGCGCCGCGGCCACACACTTAGACGCTCCTCTCTGTCGGTGCATCGGTCTCTCGCTCTCGCTCTCTCTGGCATTATGTTGGCGCATATTTTAGGTGGCCGTACAGCGTGTCTGTATATAAAGTTAACACAACAAAAAAGTTGTACAACAGAAGAACAAAAATTGCATACCGATATGGTACAAGAGGAACAAATCATAGATGCCTCGCAGCTACCGCCTCCCCCTCCGGGCATCCACGACGACAGTCTCCCGCATATGTCCCCTTCCGAGATCGCCCAATGCGCCAAAGCCGTGCGAAAAGAGAGCATCCTCCTGCTCGAAAGCTCTTACAGTGTGGAGAGCAGGAAAAGAATGCTCTCTGAGTTGTTTTCCAACTTTGCGGCACAATATCCAGTGCTTTTCGAAAAGTGCTGTGATCCCACGTTTCCCTTGGAACTACTCGGCATGTGTATCAGTCAATTACAACTCCTGGCGTCTGATAACGCTTCTCACAAGGACGCCACCGACGCGGTGTTGAACGACCTCAATGCTGTTTACGTAGACCCCGTCCTCGCCGGACTGGAGTCTTCTCGCCAAAAAAAACAAGCTTGACCTGCCGCAACGGTCGTCTAGTATAAATTGTACATGGGCTCGAACAGGGCGCGGACGTATCGCCTGGCCACCTCCATGACATCATTGCCGTCATCTCTTTGATCTTCCGTTCTCTTCTCCTGGAATCTCTTTTTCCTGCCGGAGGGTGAAACTGAAGAGACGGCGACAGATGAAGCAGGAGCAGGAGCAGGAGCAGGAGCAGAACGTGTGCGTTTAGTGCCTTTACTCTTGTTCTCTGATACGGGTGTCTTGAAGGTTGCCTCTTCTGCTTCGGAGTCTGATCCGCCAGACTCAACATCACGGTCAGATAGCTCGCTTTCAGAGTCAGCTGCATCCAGCACGGTGGCTTTTCGTGTGGACCCCTTTTTATTGGTGCTCTTGTTGTTTTGCACATTTTTGACCATCGTCGGCAGGACGGCACCATACTTGTGCGTGGCTTCCAGGACGCTAGGCTTGAGCAGTTGGGATGGGACGTTATTAGACAACACCTTGGCCAGTCCCAGGATGAGCACCTCGATGGGAGACACCACGTTGACTTTGGACGTGCCCGGAGGCGTGAATGTCGCCTTGTTGTTGGTGATGGTGATGTCCTCTTGGATGTTGAAGAGTAGGAAGGTGATGTAGTGTTCAAAGTTCTTGAAAAAGTCCAGGTGCTTGTGTAAGGTGCACGAGATCTGGTTTTTGATGATGGACACGCTATCGTCGTCTCGCTCGTCGACATCACTATCCTGGAAGTCCTTCCACGCCTCCAGAAAGGCCTTGACAATGCCATGTGCCCTCGGGGATAATTGGACTCCATCGCCGTCTCGTGCTCCCCCCTCCAGCCCAATGGCCATATCCACCATCTCCATGAACTGGACGATGTAGTTGATGAGGACGATGTTGGAGATGGACTTGACACAGCTGGCGTTGTCTTGGATAGTGCGAGTGTCCACCTCGTCTGTGCTGCTCAACAGGGCGAAGTGGATGTAGGGTTCAGCGTTCCTGGGAATGTTGTTCACCTTGGCTTTCAACTCCCTTGCTGCCAAGATGTCCAGGATCACGATGGTGACGTTGGGCAGCCTGGCCAGGGCCAAATAGCTTCCGGTCTTGCTTATCTTGGCGTTCTTGAAGCGCACATCTGGGAACAGGGTTTGCGCGAAGCCCTCGCCAGACGCGTTGATGGCACTGACAAATCTCTTGAACATGGACGCGAACACGTTGTTGTCCCATATGTTATCTTCATTGAGGAGCGACATCATGTTGGTCTTCTTCCGTGTAGAACTGGGGTGAGGGATGTACTCGATGTGCAACAAGCCACTCTCGCTAGCATTCGTGGACGCAGGTGTCGCCATGGTACTGGTACTCGGAAGTTGTATTCAGTAGGTGGCTAAGTTGTTTTGGTTGCTTCCCTGATGCTTCAATTTTTTTAATGTGGCCACAGGGTAGTAGAATTATGATGCAGGGGAAAAAAAAGGTGGTAGGTGCGACCCCCGAACCGAGAAGAGGAGACGTGTTGAACGCCCGAGGGAAGTCATTGAATTGGTTGACGGGTCTGCCCGTTAGCGACAACTACCTGGCGCTGGCACAGAAATGGAAGGCGATGCCTGTGTACCAGAACAAGAGCAAACTCCGTCAGATAGTAGACAGCATCAATTCGTGCCAGGTGACGGTCGTCGTGTCGGGCACAGGTAGCGGAAAGACGACCATCATCCCCAAACTCGCACTCCGTCATATGTTAGACACAGAGACGGGCGGCATTAACGCTGGCGGTAAAAAGAGATTGGTAGCCGTCACCAACCCGAAGAGCAGCATCACCGAAGGGAACGCGAGGTTCGCCGCGGCCACTCTAGATGTCGCGGTCGGCGGAGAGGTGGGTTTCGCTTTCCGCGACGCGCCCCCCGACTCGAGGAGTGACTCCACCCGTCTGTTGTTCACGACGGATGGCTATCTATTGGCCGCGAGTCGTCGCGATCCGGCTTTCGAAGATTACGCGGTCGTCATCGTGGACGAAGCGCACGAGAGGACGGTACCGATCGACACGCTGTTGTTCATGTTGAGACGGGCGGTTCTATTGCGGCCTGATCTGCGCGTGGTCGTCATGAGCGCTACCATCGACCCCTCTCTCTTCGTTGACTACTTTGCGGAAACGTCCGTGGCGTCATCTTCGGAAACGTCGGTCCGTGTTATTGGCGTGTCCGGAGAACCATATCATCCCGTCGAGTCTGTGTTTTTGACGGCCGAAGAGGACGCTCGTCTCGACCACGGCGACGACGGACCAGGCAAAGGGGATTACCTCGCCGACGCCGGCATGCGGGCTCTGGCCATGGCACTCGAACGGACCGGTCCCGGAGAAGACATCATCTTCTTCGTTCCCACGGCCAGAGAGGCCGACCGGGGGTGCCAGGTGCTTCGCGACGTGTGCGCTCGAGGGTTGATGCCCGCCAACTGTTCCGCGTTGGATTGCAGCACGTTATACAGCCGGCTGTCTCGAGAGAAACAGGAGGCGGCTAAAGCACTGGCCATTGAAACGGATGGGTACGACCGCAAGATCATATTCGCGACGAACATAGCAGAATCGTCGCTCACCCTACCCTCCCTGACGACCGTCATAGACTCCGGCCTGGAACTCGAAAACGTGTACGAACCGCAACACGACGCGTATCGCATGAATCGTGTTATGTGCACGCAGGCGCAGATCATGCAACGCAAGGGACGTGTCGGGCGTGTCCAACCCGGCACCTGCTATCACATATACTCGCTCGAACGCATGCAGCAGCAGCCGTTCTATCCAGACCCTCGCATTCTCACCGCAGACCTCACCGACCAACTCCTCGCCATGATGCGCGACGACACCTTCGAGTCAGCGTGCAGAGACCTCTCGCAGTTCATCACGCCCCCGACCTCGACGCAGATCGCGTCGAGCGCTTCGATGTTGTCTTTCTACGGCATGATGTCGATATCGGTCGCCTCCGACGAACCCGGGCGACAGCAACAGCACCACGACGGCTTCCGAAGAGCTAACGGACCTCCTGGGGCCAGGTGGAGGCATTTCCACGACGTGGATTTCGGGGCGATGGCCACCGATCCACATCTGGGCAAGAGCGCTTTCACGGGAAGGATAACGACACTAGGTAAGGTGGCGCTGGACGTCATGCGCAAGACCAAGCTCGGCTTCTGGAACGCGCTCCTCATCCTTTCTGGTCTGGTATACGGCGGAATGGAGGACATGGTGCTTTTGGCGGCTATCTTGGAGGAAAGCACGGGAGACGTGGCGAGTCTGTTCACCGACAAAGGCGAAGACGCGGCGCAATCGGCGCAGCGGACCGTGGTCGGCGCAGCGCGTCTGAGCGTAGACAGCGAACACGCTTCGCTCTTGGCGGTGTTCCGTGAAGCCAGTCGACGCAAACAAGGCGGCCACGATCAAAAACGCCGTCACGTGGGAGACGGCCGGCCTTTTTTGTACACCGGCATGTTGAACGAGGCCCTCGTCCGTAAGATCGAGACACGCGCGTTAGCCACTTTCGACGCCATGCGCCATTTTGAGGTACGCTCCATGCGGGCAATATTAGACGACACCCCCTTACTCACCGTTCCTGCGAACGGCAAGTTTTCGACGTTCCAGAGATGTATCATATCGGCGCGCCTTTACCACTCCGCCTCGTCTTCCGTGTCAGACAACATGGCCGTTCCTCAGATGAACAAAACGAAGTGGCGTGGCGGAGAAACGGCGACGTACACCACGCTCCTCACGCTCGCAAGTTTACGTGCTTCCCCAGAAGAAGGGGAACGTTCCCTCTTAGACCAATCGACCAACGGACAAAAAAAGACAGGTTTCTGTCTTTACGATAACGCGGCACTATCTAAATTCGGTTCGAAATTGAAATTGGTGTCTTACTTCGAAGCAGCAGACATTGCGCCCCTGGGCGTATGACGATACACTCCGCGGCAAGGTGATTTTGTTACAATGTGCGTGAGTAGTATGTGTGCCATCATCGTATAAGATTACTTCATTCAGCGGTAGTTTCTCCCGCTTGTATACAATGGGCGGCAACTTGCTGGTTTCAGTTTGATTCAAACGTTGATACGTACACCTACCACCTTGCGGATCGGAGGGCTGTTTTTCTACGAGTCAACTGTGGGGATGGGATACATATCGACGATCAGGTGGTTCAAATAGTGGATGGAAAGAAAAAATGGCACTGTAACACGATAACAACAACGATAAAAAAATAAGTGAGATTTATTCAGCCAAACCAAAGTGAAAGTGGGACGAGTCGGCCGTCCGTCTCTAAGCCGGTGACAGACCAAGAGCGAACTCCTTGAACGTAGCCTTGGCCGCTTCAGACCGTCTAAGCTCAATGTCCAGCAGGTCGAGTGTAGTGAGCCATGGCGTGGATGGGTGTGGGAGCTTTGAAAGGTTGAGCTCACACTCTAGTAAGTTCAGCACTTGTACGCGACGGACCTTTTCTGCGTCATCCGCTACGTCATCCGCTACGTCATCCGCTACGTCATCCGCTACGTCATCCGCTACGTCATCCGCTACGTCATCCGCTACGTCATCCGCTGTTTCAGGTGTGGAGGCATGTACGGAGGAAGAGGCACAGCGCTCGTCCGCCTGCTGTACCACACGGGCAAAATCCAGGGCAAACTGGATAGCCACTGTGTCATTACTGACCACCTGGCGTCGTTGTGCAATAGACCGACCCCCTCTTTCGCCATCAGTGCACAAGTCCGTTCCCACATCTACATGCACATCTGCATCGTCCAGGTCAACCTCAGCTTCGGTTTCGGCCTTGCGTTTGTTCCTGTTCGTGCTCTTGCCCTTGATCATGCCGATGCTCGGCACGGGGACGAAGTGGTGCTTCACCGTGGGGCAAAAGGGGATCTTGAGGCAAAACGAGCAGAGCACCGTGCGGATTGCGACGTTCAGGTCCATCACGCGGCTCTTGCCCAAGTGCGACCGCATCTGGTCTTCCAGGTGTGAGCATGTTTGCCCGTCATGGTGCTTCCAACCCAGGGAAATGGAAAGATACTGCGTGAAGTCATCTACCGCCGCCTTTGAAAAGGTCACGGAGTAATCGTATTTGGTGAACATCTCCAAGCCGGTGCACTTATCCATGATGTTGGACTTGGGATTCACGCGCGCGATCTCGACATAATCTGCGAACAGGTAGCGCGCGTGGTCCATCAGGTTAGCGCTTGCTCCACTGTGGTAATGCTGTCGGAGCTTGTGCGCGAGGATGGTGGCGAACATGGCGTTCTGGATGAAGTCTCCTCCCTGCATGTTCTTGCCATCCAACGCGTACTGTTGCGATGCACTCACCGCATCCAACGCGATGGTCATACTTAGATGGGGCTCAGGAGCGCGTGCCATGGTCTCGACCATCCAAGCTGTGATGACCTCGGCAATGCCCCTACAGGAAGCAGCCCCTCCCGAACTGGTAGTGTAGTAGTTCTTGCACTCTTTGTTGGACGTGTCGATTGTGTGTGGCAAATTGGCAATGACTTGTGCAATGGCGTTGAGGTGGTCTGCGCCCTTGACGTCCCCCAGGTAAGCGAAGGACTTTTTGGCATCCTCGGCGATGCCATCTCTTTTCTTCTGCACCTCTACCTTGTCTGTGTTGGCTGCCATGGTGACGGTGAAAATGACAACTCGTGTTCAGGTGTGGACTCCGGCTCAATTTTTTTTGTTTACGCGCTTGGCATAAAACGAAGTGGGTTTACATATATTCTCCATAACGCTTATCGTACCCGGTAGAGACATGGCCATCAGAACGGCGGGAGATGATATGGTCATTGTCGATGCCGTAGATGACGTCGACGCGAAGACCGTATGTGCGCGCTTCCGCAAGACGATGCCGATGTTCAGACACGCTTTCCCCGCGCGCGAAGTGGCGCGCCTCTTGCACAACAGCTACGTGGCGTACCTGGGCAGCCGCGACGCGGAAACGTGTCGGAAACAGTTCGAGGAGATGGTCCAGAGAGAAGAACGCGGAAAAGACGTCGAACCTGATTCCGACGCAATCCCAGGACATGCGAAGAACGTTCGGCGAGGACCGGACGAGTGGGACAGAGACACCGTCATTCGCCCGTGTAAACGAACGATGGTGTTTGCTCGAGACGTGGCGGCCGATGCCACACGCCGGTCCGAACTCTTGCGATCGGCGACTTCGGAGTCACGTTCGATGTCAGAAACGAGAGGGAGGAAGGGGCAGTTAGACGCCGCTGTAACCGAAGCGTATGCGACCGCCGTTTTCAGGAGTGGATCCGTCTACGGTCATACGCCATCGAACACTATCTCGCGATCCACGTTCACGAGGTTGGAGTTGGCGTTACAACACTACTGTTCTTTGCGGAAGCTTCGATACGGGGTGGACGCGTTGGTGGTCAGCTCAGGCGAGGACATCGACTGTTTTCCGGAAGCCGTCCGGCAGAAGACGAGAGGTCTGTGGCCTTCACACGACTACATCGTGTTGTTGCGAGAAGTCACCGACGTCAAACTGGTCCGAGACGTCGAACTCATCGTGGCGCAGGTGTTGCGCGCGGTAGAGAATGACTTACGCGGATTGACTAACACGGAGGTGTGGAACCCCATCGCTTTCCTCAACCGGGCCGACGTCTTGTCGTATTTCCGCGAAAAAGTCGACCCAAGGATACGGGCTTTTTCGACGCCCACCGAAATACACGGAGACACCGCGTCTTGGAGCTTGCCTTCCCCCGACGCAGGCGACTGCCGGTTTCAAGGGACCGTGTTCAAAACCACCGACACTTTGGTGATGACACGGGTACAACATGACCGTATGTCGCGCAGGGATTATCCGATCGACCCGAACCTCCCCCTTTACGCCAACAAGAACGAAGACGGTGGATCATTCAAGCTGAAGTACGATGTGACGGTCGAACTGGAGCCGTCGAATGAACACTCTGCCACCATCAAAAGCTCCGCTGACATCTTGCGCGTGTCGGTCCTCGGTCCCGACGATTGGAGGAGGGTGTACGGTCTAGGACAGACTGCTAACGTAAGCTCTAGCGACATGACCGCTTTCGTGAGGCTCGGTGAAGTCACTATCCCGACGCTGGAGTTTCGGTTGAGCGACGCGATACGCCAATGCTTCGGGTGGCTCGTCGACGGCGTCGGTGCAGAAACCCCTTTGTCTTTCCGTGCTTTACACCTCAAGCTCGAAGGCGTCAAGAGGCATGGTTTGCGTTTGGTGTGGTGCTGTGTGGCCACACATGAGTGGCTCCGACTTCGTCAACGACGACAGACAACTTCGACTTCGACTTCGACTTGTTATCGTGGTGATAACGAGTCAGATGTGGTGATCGACTCGTCTGCCTTCCCATACCAAGATCTCCGCGTTATGTTGGGCATGTTCCTTCGATTCGTGAGCGCCTTGCGTGACGTCCGAGATCCTTCGACTACGGCGCAAGCCTGTGTGGAGTTAGATCACATCCGTCCTCACCTGGCACATCCTTTCGCTTTCGTGGCGTACCACGCCGAAGGAGTGCGCTACCAGACGGCTCATCAGGTGCAGGACGAGGGAGTAGAAGATACCATCCGCTGGACTTACGGTGAATTGGCGCGGTGCATCGAAGATGTCATTCGATCAATGTAGATTGTGAGATTCGTATTACAAAGAGGACATTTGGGATTCATTGGGATCCATTTCGATATGCACGCGTGACAGAACAAATGTCCACAAGTCAAACGGCGGACGTGGATCTCTCGTGTCGCCGAAGGTTCGAACATATCCACTAAACAAATGGGGCAGACCTCGTCGGAGCCTCTGAATCGATTGTGTTCTTCTTGCGATAGCGTGCGCGACACGGTGTCCACGTTCACGCCTCGAGGCGAATGTGTGTCACGCGCCGTAAGGAGTATTGTATTTTCTACGGACAATGCCAAACTCAATATTTCGTGCAAGGTCGAGTCGTCGTCATTGTCCGTGTGCAGTCCGTTACGATTTCCACGCCTAACATTTCTAGCCGCCGACGCCATCAGCTCCCTAGACGGCAATGGAGGAGACCGAACTACGGGAAATTGATAGAGTCGGGGCACCGGTCGAGTGTGCGATATCTCGAGGTGGAGGGGGTACATACGCGCGTCGACGATGAGCGGACAATGTGAACACGGCACCATGTCGTACATACTTCGTCTCTGCACGTCAGACGCTCCGTTCATTTTTCTTTTTACGACGTGTATATTCCGTTTGTTCACGTTTATACGGAATTAAATTGTGCCCACAAAACAATAACACACGCAGCATGCGTCGTACGTACGTTGGTAAAGATACGGATACGGATAGTAGTTGGACGGAAGCGATATTCCCTTGGCTAGCGGTTATCGGCTTCGTGTTGGTTGCCGTCGCCGTCGCGGCTCTGTACATCAAAAGCGGAGCAAAGAAAAAGGACAACCGGAACCACACCGGACCTTTCTCTTTCTCAACTTCTTCTTCTTCTTCTTCTGTCAACTATCCCGACGCGTATTCCATTTCTACGGCTACGGCTTCCTCCAATACGTCCGTCCACCTCGTGACACAACGCGAGTTTGTCAGGGCGTTCGAGGAAAGCAGCTACTTGACAGAAGAACATGCGACGTACGCAGACGTAGTAGCCCGCGGTCACCGGTCCCTGTACGAAGCTCGTCGAGCGTACGCCACTTCGCTCGTCCTTCCCGAAGAAGTCGCGGGTGCTCTTCACACGCCCCACGCTTCGGACGCGTCCGAGATCGCGCTGTCGCACATCCGTCACCGTGCGGCCAAAGCTGACCGACTATGTGAGAGCGCGGGTTGTCTGCGCCTGGCGCGCATCCCATGGAAGATCGCCATCATCAGACGAGGCCTCCCTCACACGTTGGACGACATGATATGTATGCCCCTCGAAATGTTCGTTTGGGACTCCGACGCCCTGATCAAAACGCTCCTCCACGAGAAGCTCCACGTGTTCCAACGCGTCCATCCCGCGGAAACCCAACAGATCGTGTCCATAATGGGTTACGTCCGCGTCGGATATAGGCGGCACATACAGGGACCACTGTCTAGGAGGACGCGTGACAACCCGGACCTCGACACGTTTTTGTATCGTCATTTAGAGACAGGCTGCACACCTTTGGCCGTCTTCAGAGACAACGAACCGACATCTCTGAGCGACATCGAGGTCGTCTGTGTCGACCCGAACACGAACACGGCCACAACCACGGCGGATAATACGATGGATTTCGGGTACGAATACGAACACCCGTTCGAAGACATGGCGTACAAAGTGTCAGAAGCATTGACCGCATCGACCACATCGACAATCGATCCGATACGCAAGTGGCTGTGATGGCTGTGATGGCTGTGATGGCTGTGATGTGTGGCGTGTGGCGTGTCATGGCGTAGCACGAGCACGAGACGAATCACAAGAAAGAAGGACGGGATGTCCATCCTCCTTTTTTCCATCCATCATAGTAAGTAGTAGGAAGACGACATGAAACATAATAATACGGTTGCGTCCACATTCGGACCTTTGACCGTCGTTTTCACGGTGCTCGTCGTCGTGATGGCGGTCGTGGTCGTGTTCTGGGACGCGCGTCTTTTCGGTCGCTCGAGAGGTAAAGAAGGTTTCGAAGGCGGTAGCTACGGAGGAGACCTGGAGGACGTCGTCGACAAGGTGTTCATGCGGGTTTTGAACAGGTATCCCAGCAACTTAGAACAAGCAGACTACGTGCGTCTCTTGGACGAGGATCAGCTCAGTCCCGCGGACATAGACAAGATCCTGAAGGAAACACGCGAGTACAGGGAGCTTCAAGGCGACATCGTGACAAACGTCGTCGTCTCTCCGGTACAGAGTACGGCTAAGAGCGTCGAAAAAGACGAGAGGACGGTCGATAGCGTGCGAAGGTTGGTTTTGAAGCGGAGGGTCATGCGAATATATGCCAAGGTACTCAACCGCACTCCCACGGAAAAAGAGCTCGACGGCTATTTTCGCAAGCTCGAAAAAAAGAGGATCACCGAGGCCGACATCGCACGCGAGCTCAGAGAAAGCGACAGCACAAGTGAGGACGGAGATGGCGGACGAGGCCGTTACGTGCCTGTCGACAACGCGAAAAACATCATTCTCTCTGGTGACGACAAAAGTCACGACGCGTACCTCGAGAGACTCCACCGGGACGTTATGGGCTATGACCCAACTGACGCCGAACTCGCGGCGTTGCGCACGCGTTTCGTATTCCTCGATGGTGATAGGTCCGAAATGAAACGGCACGTGTCACGCCTGAAGAGACAGAAGTTGGGGTCGCCCGAAGCGTCTGACCCGATGGCGATGGAGGAGGACAACGGAGGTCTGATGGCCGTCCGACCGGGAGAGTCGCACCTGATCAGCGCGGGTCTGAGTGTGGATAGTGACAGAGAGGAAAAGAAAGAAGAACAAGAGGACGATCCGACAAGGCGCTCGGACGCATTGGGTGAGCTGATCGACATCCGGAACCAGGCCCTGTTGGAGAACCAATTCGTGCGGGTCACAAGAAAAACACCAGGATGTACAACCCCGATATAGCGACCCCGGCACACAGACCGATGAACACGATGTGGATGCCCCTCCTCCTGTACATGGGCGTCCTCCATACGTTTCGCACCGCGATGAATATGAAGGGGAAAGCGACGAAAAGCATGAACACCGCGCCAATCGCGAGGACGACCATCAGCATGACGGGGGCGCTGTGGTAAAAGCCCATGATGCGGCTGTATCGCTCTTTGGCGTTCTCTTGGGGCGTGTAGCTCAACACGTCTTCGTGGCGGTCCAGGAACGTCCTCCCGTCTCCAGACTCGGTGTTTCGTGTAAAGGTGGTCATCGCTCTTCCCTTTTGTTCTCTTTTGTTCTATTATTTCAAATAAACCACCGCGCGCGAAGAAGGCGTAAACATAAGACATGTCACGTATAATAAGAAGTACGTGACATGTCTAATAACACAAGGGACCAAGAACGAACACGTACGATGACGGAGGTGGACTGGTGTGACATCGTTCCCAAGAACGAACCTATGTACAAAAAGACGGCGATGGCTACGACGACGACGAACACGGTCAATGAATCTCGTCTCCGTCAGTATCGAGAGCGCTTGGCCAAATTGTTCCCGGACGTCGACCCAGAAGTGCGGCATCTGTTGCGGTTGGATTCGGTGGCTCTATATAGTGTCACCGACCAAAGGACGGCGGACGCTTTCTCGCGGGTTCTCCTGCGGTATGTCTCGGCGAAGAGCACGGTAACCAATGCCACGGCATGCGCGGGAGGAAACACGCTCTCGTTCTCGACGCATTTCGCGCACGTGCACGCCATCGAACGTGACCGAGCGCGTCACGAACACCTGCTGCACAACATGGAGGTACTTGGCGTTAAGAACGTCACGACACAGTGGGCCGACGCGCTGGACGTGCTCCTCCCACCACCGTGTTCGGTGAGCACACCGAGCGAAGCTTCGCCGTTGGACGTCGTGTTCATTGACCCGCCATGGGGCGGTCCATCTTACGGACAGCACAAGTGTCTGTCTCTGTTTCTTTCTGGGATAGAGCTCTCTGTGCTCCTGCGCAAGATGGCACAGGGTCGCCGTGCCAGAGTGGTGAGCCTGAAGGTGCCTCTGAACTTCGATTTTTCGACCTTCGCGCTTAACTGCGGATTAGACGAGAGCAGTAGAGACGCACGCAGTCGTGCTTACGACTGCGAAGACGAAGGCGAAGACGATGATGGCAACAACGGATCCGTATCAAGTTGCTACACGACTTCTTGTCCGGACTATAGAGTTTCGTCATATAGGGCGGCGGTGATGCAGGCACCGTTTCTATCTCCTTCGTCTATCCGTCTTTTACACGTCGAGCGCTTTGGCAAGATGTGTTTCATGGTTTTGCGCCTCGATTCTACGTAAACGAACGGTTTCAAGAGAGAGATAGAGATATATAGCCAACGCGAGTGCGTGAAAAAGATATATATATATCCGCATAAAACACACAAAGGTTGACACATCCCATCCTAGCCTTCGCCATGGCCAGCACCTACAACCAGGACGTCGCCCGAAGTTTCCGAACGATAACGGAGATGCTGCGAGATCGGGGAGTTGTGTCGACCCATCTCGAAAGATTGACGGGAGATGACGTGATTGCCGCGGCGGGAGGCAAACTCTTGTTTCACATCGACGACAGCACGTCTGGGTACCGCATCATATACGACATGAGCCCGAAGTTCAAACTGGGAAACATCCGAAAATTGTTGGACCCCGCGAACGAACAAGTCAAGGTGTATTTGGTGGTGGTGCGCGACAAACAGACCGTGACTCCCGCGGCGCAGAAATCTGTCAAGGAGCTCGGTGGTACGGGTGGCTTTGACGTCGAGTTCTTCGACGTCAAACGCCTCCAGTACAACCTATCCAAACACTCGTTGGTGCCCAAGCACGAGCCGGTGCGTGACGAAAAAGAGATCCAGGATGTCCTGAAGAGGTACATACTCGCGTCCCGTTACCACTTACCCATCATCCTCGAAACAGACGCGATGGCGGAATACCTGGCTCTGAGGCCCGGCCAGATCGTTCGCATAACACGGCCAAGCCCTTCGGGAGGCACGACAGTGCTGTACAGGTGCTGCATGCGGGCTTGACCAGAGACGACAACAGACGACAACCTTTTTCCGGTCAATCGTCGTACGAGTACGAGTACGAGTACGAGTGTGCAAGCGCATGCCTACTAGTCGTACGCATATGTCGTACATCCGTGCAAACGTGATCGACGAATTAAAATATGAGCATATTTCATAATATACACCGTGATAGATCAGCAACAGCAACAGACATGAACAGCTCTGGAGGCGGTGGTGGCGGCGAAGGCGCCGGTCAAGGGTTCATCGCAGACACAGTCAACTCCGACGTGCGTGCCATCATCTCCAACGAAATGAACGGCGCCGTCACGTCGTTCGTCACCAATCTGTTAGCGTATGGCGTAGTCAGGATGGGCGACCCCTACGCCTCGATGTCCTCTATACGAGCGGAGCTCGAGCGCGTCTTTCCTCGAGAATGGGATGCGTCAAACGCGTTTTCTTCTTCATCGGACAACCTAGAGGTAATGGGCGACACAGTGGACGTGCTAGGCAAGAGGTTCATAGACACCGTCAGCGGAGACGACGACGTCATTAACGGTAACATCGACGTGCCGAAGGTGTTATACATCGTCAAACGCATGTGCACGAGTCTGTTTCAGGCGCAGTTCGGGGCGCATTACTACGACACTCCGTTACACGGTAACCTATCAAGTGCCGCCAAAGAGTCTATGGACGACACCCTGGAGTTCTTCCTCGACGAATTCATCAACAAGAAAATCCCGTACAAGAGAGACGAAGGAGACTACGTCGACAATTTGGCGGAATTCTTGACGCGCACCCGAGCTCTGATCGACGATAAAGAGGTGCCTCCTAACCGCAGGGAGATCAAAGACCTGGTGTTCAACATGTTTTTGCCGTGGTTTGTCTTCAAGTTCGTGGCGTCGTTCGTTCCCGGTGAATGGAATGCGGAAGGCACAAACTTTAACACCGCTTATCATAATGTCCGTCTGGCCGAACTGGCGCTGTACCGTATGTTGTTCGATGTCACTTACCGTCTCAAAGCCGCGTTGGAGGCGACGGAAAAGATGCCCGAAGACAAGAGTGCATTTTTCCAACAGATCGGTTTCTGCATCGTTAATTCGGTGCAGAAACGCTTCATCGACCCTGCCAGTTCGAGCTACCCAGACATGAACAACGACGTCGTGCAGCTGTCTAGGGACACCAAGGACACGTCCGAAGAGATGCACCGTCTGAGCGCTCTGTTCGAAAGGAGACGAGAAAACCTGGAGGTCATGCTCCACAACCAAAGAGTGTTGGAACAGCAGCTGACGTGGAAGAGGAGGGTGTACTGGATCATGGTGGGCGTGTACGTCACGATCCTGGTCGGCTTCCTCCTGCTCTTGTTCTTCGGGATGTACAACGCGCTCTACGTGGGGACGGGTACCGTGATGGTGGCGCTCCTCCTCTGGTACGCCATCCACACCACCAAGACCCTCCTGAAAAAGGAAAATAAGTAGTAGTAGGCGACCGCTTTTTTGTCGGCGTTCACTCCGGCCAACGTGTCGACCAGGACGCCGGGAATCTCCCCCAAGCTCATGGTGAAATATGAAACATATAAGGCCGTGTCTCACTACGATTTGAGACTGGAAACAGTGTGGGAATAGTGTAGATTTCTCTGTAAAACACTCTATCAAAAGGACGTCCTGTTGCAACGAACAGGTTGCTATTGACATTATTTA
>Ga0306899_1000161_pt1 | contig 38632 bp, 18 predicted proteins | sample AntRauMFilla3764_FD_190407 | JGI IMG/M metagenome (GOLD analysis project Ga0306899, IMG submission 190407) | Saline lake microbial communities from Rauer Islands, Antarctica - Metagenome Filla 3 #764 (v2) (version 2) | ecosystem: Environmental > Aquatic > Non-marine Saline and Alkaline > Saline ... | reverse complement strand
CTAACTTATCTTGACGCTTTGATGTCGTCTGCCTGAACAGTCTTTCGACCTGCGTGTTCAGCATAGACCTTAGCGTCGCGAGCCCTGTCTTCAGCATGCCCTTCTAGTTCGTCTCTTAGTTCTTCTACTGCGTCTTCTGAGACACGATGGGCGCCTGCCTGCTTGATAATCCTTTTTACGGGTGCGAGTGGTAGTTCTGCCATGATTGTTCACCTCCATACAGAAAGATTTGTGCTTTCCTATTGTCGAATAAGCTCTGGCACCTTATAAAAATACTGATGGTGTAGAACCTATCTTTCATCCAACCGAGGTTTCTGTAGGATTCTTAGATCAAACCTGATCTTCTGGATCTCTTTCAACACACTTGGATCTGAAAATTGAATTCGATCCAAAATAGATTTCTCAGAGCTGTTTCATCTCAAGTTCGATCTCTTCATTGACCTCTGCAATGCCGTAATAACCGTCCATTACAGGCCCTGGATTTATTACAGGGGTTCCGTTAATTCTATCCATACTTCTGGCTTCATGTATATGACCTGTCAATATAAGGTCGAAATCGTTGTCTTCGATAAGCTGGCGAACTTCTTTGCTTCCAACATGATCTCCTTCAACTACATCAACACTGGTTGCTGCTGGAGGCTGATGTATAACTCCTATCTTAGTATCGGCTTTCATTCGGTTGTAAAGAGTGTTTAGAGCAGTCTTGATCTCTTTACCTTCAGGTTCGAAAGGTGTGCCAAAAGGTGTTTTTCCGCCTCCAAACCCTACTGCTTCGAACTCTTCGAAACTAGCGATCTTCTTGTGAATATTCATTCTACGCCGGATCAGTTGTTTGACACATTCTTGTTCGGGATCCATGTTGCCAGGAACAGCTTTGGTCATCAAACCTTTTTTCTCGAATACATCCAGAATTTCTCCGAGCTGACCTTCATAATCATCGAACTTGTTGGCATCGCTTAGATCTCCTGCACATAGTACTGCATCAGCATCTTCTCTATCAACGATTTTCTCCAGTTTTTCTGTATCTCCATGGATGTCAGTAACTAATAGAACTTTCATACTAGATTATTCGATTCCAGAGGATTTAATTTGTTGGTTGGCTTCGACTTACTTAACTTTCCAGCACTGTTTAATTTGACATGAAACAGAAAATCCAGCTAGTTGATACAGACTATCAGATTGAAGACGGCGAGGTCGCCGTCAGGTGCTTTGGGAAATCAGAGAATGGGGAGAGTGTCCTATATTATGACAGAAAGTTTCTGCCGTACGTTTATGTTGTACCCAAAGAAGACGCAGATATTGGCGAATTGAAAGATTTAATCGAACAAGAAGACTTTGAGGAAGAAGGCGAACCGCTACCAGTCCGCGAAGTCGAGAAGCTAGAATTAGAAGATTTAAAGGATGAAAAACAGGTTCTGAAGGTTTATTCCAGTATTCCTGCAAAAATACCTAAACTAAAAAACAAGTTCTGGGACTTAGAAGAAGTCGAAGAATGCAGAGAGTTTGATATACCATTTTACCGTCGATATCTGATTGATAAGGGGATCAGACCAGCATCATGGATTGAAGTCGAAGGTAAAGAAGTTGAAAACGACGATTTTGACAAAGTAATTGAAGCAGATCAAATCTTTATACTTGAAGAAAAACCGATGGAGAAAGATTCTCCAGACGAAACGGAGGAACCCGGCAGTTTCGAGTGGAACACAGTGGCATTTGACCTCGAAGTCTATGAAGAACAGGTTATAATGGCTTCTTTCTACGGTAAAGACTTTAGAAAAGTCCTTACGACTGAGGAGATTGACAGAGATTTTGTAGAAACAGTTAAGTCGGAGAAAGAACTGATTGAACGTTTCGTGGAAATAGTCGAAAAAGAAGATATTGATATTTTAACAGGCTACAATACAGATGAATTTGATTTCGATGTGCTGAGAGAAAGATCCAACGAACACAATATCACTCTCGCTCTAGGTCTAGACGGTGAGAGAATGAAGTTCAACAGACGTGGAAGGTTCAAAGGAGCTCGACTTAAAGGACGAATGCATCTCGATTTATACCCGTTTATTTCTCATGTAATAGCTCCCGGGCTTGAATCAGAAACACTTGATCTTGATTCTGTGGCTGAAGAACTCTTAGGTCTTAGAAAGGACGATCTTTCATGGGAGGAGATGAAGACCTCATGGAAGGAAAAAAAGGATCTAGAGGAGTTTGCAGACTATTCATTGAAGGACTCAGAACTTGCATTCAAGTTAGCTGAGGAACTGGTCCCTCAGATGCTAGAACTGTCGCGTATAACAGGCCTAATACCATTCGATGCGTGTAGGCTGACTTATGGTCAGCTAACAGAAAACTATCTGCTCCGTGAAGCACACGAAAGAGATATGATGGCACTTAACAGGCCTTCACAGGATAAAAGACAGAAAAGACAGAGACAAGGTGCTTACTCAGGAGGGTTTGTTTATACTCCGGATGCAGGACTTTATGAAAATCTGGCTCTCTTTGACTTCAAATCGCTGTATCCTACAGTGATGGTAGCACACAACATATCTCCAGATACATTGAATATCGAAGAGTGTGAAGATATATTTGAACTTGAAGAGTTTGATTACAACTTCTGTCAGGATAAAAAAGGATTCTTCCCAGAGCTCGTTGAAGAACTTGTAAAAGATCGTTCAGAGATCAAACAGCAGATGAAAGATGCTGAAGAAGGTTCACAAGAACTACAGATACTTGATAACAGACAGCAGGCAGAGAAGGTTTTAGCCAATAGCGTGGGTCCTAAAACTACATTAGTTCTAAAAGATCCTGAAGATACCTTACGAATTTTGGATATTGAGCGATTTTACTCTCTAATTCAGAGTGAAGAAATCCAACAAAGTGATTCCGAATATAAGGAGATCGAAGGTTGGAAAGCATTATCTGTAAAAGGAGATCGGGCAGTTTATAAGCCGGTTTATGCTGCTAGCAAGCATATACCTGATTCAACTTATAATGTTCGAACAGGAATGGGCGCGGTACTAGTTACAGGAGATCACAGTTTAATGGAAATGCAAGGGAAGGCCAATTCAAGAATTAGAGACTCATCTTTTGAATGCTTGGAACCTTTGAAGTGCTCAGATCTATCTAAAAATCATATTTTGGCCCAAGTTAATGATTTGGATTTGCCTGAAAATTCTAATCCACAAATCATTGTTCCGAAACTTTTGGATGGAGAACAAGATTTCTGCCTTTACATACCTAAATCTAAGAACTTCGATAAGAAAAACTGGTATGAAAATAGAGTTAAGATTATTGATGCTATAAACTCAGGAAAGACATCATCAGAACAGATTCAGGAAGAGACAGGCTTAGGTAGGAAAATTATTCAAAAGTCCAGAAAAGACAACTGGATCAAGAAAACCCAGATTGTGGGAAACTATGGGAATGTGTACGAGTGTGAAGTAACTGAGAAGGGCGCGAAATACAGAGAATTCTATGAGGACTTCACTAAATGCCATAAGACGTCTAAGTATTATGTATTGCCTATAGATGATCTTTCAAAAACCCCTCCAGAGAATATAGTCCAAGATTCTTTTGTAGCTAATAGATCGGGGAGAGCAAGAAATAAGATACCGGCTATAATCGAAATTGATGAAGATCTAGCTTCAATTCTCGGTTGGTATGTGGCGGAGGGGCATGTAAGATCTGATTCAACGAAGAATGGTTCATGTTTTGAGATGGCTATAACTTCGAATGACAAAGAAGTCAGAGAGGAAGTGAAAGAGCTTTTTGATGAGGTTTTTAACTATGATGCAAGCATAAATGGTAATCAGGTGTGCTGTTCCACCTCAACAATATGTAAAGTTTTCTCCAATTTATGTGGCAAGTCTGCATTCGAGAAAAAAGCACCCACAGAAATTATAAATTCGAATTCGGAAGCTAGGAACAGTTTTTTGGAGTCTTACACAAATGGCGATGGAGACAGTGATGGTAAAAGGCTATCCACAGTAAGTGAGAGACTGAAGGCAGGGATATCTCTTTTACTTAAGGAGGAAGATTGTGTACTCCATAACGGTTTTGATACAGATACATATAGGATTTCAAGAAGATCTAAGACTCAAGGAGAAAAGATAGTATCTGGAGATTTGTACGGTCAAAAACCGAAGTCAATCGATGAAGTTGACACTCCAGAGTTTGTTTATGATATTTCAGTTGAAGACACTGAAAATTTCGTCACAGCAGAAGGTTTAGTTCTACATAACAGCTTCTATGGATACTTAGGCTATAATAGCGCACGATGGTACTCCAGAGAATCTGCCGAAGCTATAACGTATCTCGGCAGAAAACATATACAAGAGACTATTGAAAAAGCAGAGGAAGAAGGATATGAAGTTGTATATGGCGATAGTTTGGATTATTCTAGACAAATAGTTGTGAAAGATCCTAAAAATAACATCAAATTTGTGGAGATAGGGGATTTTGTCGAAAACACGCCGAATCCGCAAGATCATGAGACGATTGCATGGAATGAGGATGCTGAAAAAGCAGTTTTTAAGCCTATAAGACGAGCCATAGCGCATAATTATGAGGAGAACCTACTCCAATTTGATACTAATAGAGGTAGAACTAAGGTAACCCCACAACATTCTGTTTACATGTATGAGAATGGAAACATTGAACTGGCAGATGCCCAAAAGCTCGAGAAAGGCGACTATATTGTTTCTCTCTCCGAGCCTCCATGTATTGATGCAAATTATTCCGAAGGAGACCTCATTGATCTCACAGAATTAGAGTATCAAACTTCTAAACTTAGAGCTTACTTAGATACTGAAGAGTTTCCAGCAGAGATGGCAGAGTGTCCCTACTGTGGAAATGAGTACTATCTTTCTTCTCACATAAATAGCCAACATCCAGAAAGAAAGGTAACTCTAGAAGGAGCCACATCGGAATACTGTTATATAGGCTGTAAGAATGCGAAAGCCGGCAAAATACCTCGATTTATAGAACTAAGTTCTGATTTTGCATGGGTTCTGGGCTTTTATTGTGGAGATGGTTCGGCATCTACAGGAGATAAACAGATGATCTCATTTGGCGCCCAAGATAGAGAAAACATTCAGAAAATTAAAGATTTCTTTGACAATATTTTAGAGGAAGAATTGAAAATTATAGAAAATATTGATTCTAGAACCGGTAGCAAAATGTACTACTACAGAGTTCAGAGAAAGCCGTTAGTCAGTTTGTTTGTAGACGGTCTAGATGCAGGCAAAGGCTCATCTGGGAAGAAAGTACCTAACGTTATATTAAATGGCGATACGGAGTTAATGGAGTCGTTTATTGAGGGTTACTTTGAAGCAGATGGATCTAGAGACAAAGAAAACGATTCTCGCTATAATTCCGAAAATATGAGCTTCTCGACTAGAAGCTCTTATCTAGCCAATCAGGTTCAGTATATCTTAAAGCAACTTGAGCTAGGTGAAAACGGGTATGAAAGGAAGATAAATGATGTCTCATATAAGTATAGAGATGACAAGCCCCAAATTAAATCAATAAGAAATACTGCTCCTCAAAAACCCGAGTTTGCAGAAAGTAATTTTACGCCTGCAAGAATAAATAAAGTCGAAAAAGTAAGCCCGACTAAGGACAAAGTATATGATTTGGAAGTAGAGGGAGAACACAACTTTGTGGATGCAGAAGGGCTTATTTTAGTCCATAATACGGATTCCGTTTTCCTCAAAAAGGACAATATAAAGGAGGAGATGGATGAGTTTCTGGATGAAGTAAACCAACAACTCCCAGAGTTTATGCAGCTTGAATTTGAAGGATTTTTCACTAGAGGATTTTTCACTTCAACAGCATCTGGGGAGGGAGCCAAAAAGAAGTATGCTCTGCTTTCTGAAGACGGTTCGATGAAGATAACAGGTTTTGAACAGGTTAGAAGAGACTGGAGCCCTATTGCGAAAAAGACACAGAAAAAAGTCTTGAGAAAGGTTCTGGAAGATAAAGTCACAGAAGCTGCAGATATAGTCAAAGAAACAATACAGAAATTAAAAGACAGAGAAATACCGCTAGAAGATCTAAAGATCTATACGACTTTGACCAAACCTCCAGAAGAGTATGGTTCAACCGCTCCACACGTTGAGGCAGTTAAGAAAGCAAAGGAGAGAGGAGATGAAATCGCTCCGGAAACCACTGTAGCCTATGTTATTGGTCGAGGAGGCGGAACTATTTCTTCACGAGCAGAACTCCTGAAGTATGCAAATGACTATGATTCTGATTACTATGTCGACAATCAGGTTATACCTGCGACACTGAGAGTTCTGAAAGTATTCGGGTATACAGAAGGACAGTTGAAAGGCAAAGGAAAACAAAGCGGTTTAGGTAAGTTCGGAGGATAATTCGGCATCAATTTTTATTTAGCAAACCCGAATTCAGTTTATGGTTTTTGGTCTCACCGGCTTAGTTTCTCATATACTATTGGCTTTGGTTTCTATCGGTGTTGTAGTTTTCAGCGCCGAAAAGATTGTTGAGAAAATGCAGTCGGTGGCTAAGAGTTTTGATATCTCTGAAGTTGTTGTTGCAACCACAGTCATATCTATAGGGACTTCTCTACCGGAAATATCTGTACACGTAGTTGGTTCGCTTAACATACTTGATAACCCTGGAAGCATAAACCAGATTTCCAGTACTGTATTAGGGATGAATATCGGTTCAGATATCGTCCAACAGACATTGATCATGGGATCTGTAGTGGTACTTGCTTCTGTTATGAAAGGTCATGATAATTTCAATTTCACAAAGAGATTTCTGAAAAGAGATTACTTTCCGATGATTGGAGCTCATATTTTAGTTTTATTAATGGCTCTAAACGGCACAATAGGTCGAGTTGAAGGATTATTGCTTTTGGTACTTTTTGCCAGCTATATCTATTATCTGTATCTCAAAAAGGATGAAAAGCTTCTACGCCATGGTGATACAGAGCCAAGCAAACATCCATGGAGAGATCTTTCCATAGCGTTGGTTGGAATGGTATTTCTGCTATATTTTTCAGACGTTTTTCTTCAAATAGTCGAACTTTTAATCTCAGAGACAGGTATATCAGGATCAATGATTGGTGTGGCCACAATTGGTTTTGTCTCGGCTATGCCAGAGTTTATTACAGCTGTCTCAGCAGTCCGGAAAGGAGCTGAAGGTCTTTCTCTAGGGACTCTTATAGGAAGTAATATTACCAATCCGCTAATGGGTATAGGAATAGGTGCGGCGATATCTAGTTATACTGTGCCAAGACCTCTTTTGTTATGGGATCTACCTTTCCAAATTGGAACTGCTGTTGTTTTGGTTACTTATCTATGGAATAAACAGAAAATCGGGGGTTTGATGGCTCATCTATTCGAGATGTTAGGTATGGATGCTATAGCAGAAAAACTAGAAGAATCAGAGAATGGCGTTCTTACAGTCATAGGCGGTATAATGCTTATAGTCTCATATATTGGATATATCGTCCTAAGAATGTTTTACTTCCAAACTGATTTCTAAATAGATCTGTTTAAAAGTTTTAGATCCGATTTAATCTTTGATATGAGTACAGTATTGAAAGAGGAAAACCAGCAGAAAGCTGGAAGGGGCATAAAGGACTTTGCAGAAGATATAGAGTATCTAATAGGTTTCTCATCTAAACCTCAGACGTATGATGATATTGAAAATCACTTTGAAGCAGATGAAAAGTACTTTGAGTCTGATCTAGACCATATTAAAGAAGCTCTAGATTACCTAGAGGAAGAAAAAAGAATCAAAAAAGATTTCAGGCTAGATATAGAAGAACCTGAAATAGCATACTCTGTTAGAGACTACGATCTTACTTAAAAACTTCTCCGGTCTCCATCGACCAGAGAGTTAGATCAAGAGCTTGAATGCTGATGCCGACTTCTTCGGCAAGTTTTCTTACTTTTTTCTCTTGTTCTAGATATTCTTCCTCATTTTTAGGCAGTTGGGCATCTTCTATAAGTTGAAGTTTGAAAAGTGTCTTCGAGATATAACTGGAGACAATGGCGAAATCATCACCGTATCCAATATTTCTGAGGAAATGTGAAGCACCTTTCCAGCTTAAACCGTTGATGTTTTCTACAAGCCATTTTCTGGTCTTTTCGAGGTTCTGAAGGTTTAGCTTTTCTTTGATCTTTAGCTCGTTAGTAGGATTTTTCAGAGTTGGTTGAGACAGCAACTTCCTGGTGTCTATCAGATACTGTGCTTTGTTCCTTTCATACTGTATCTCATTTTTCTGGAGAATTTTTGTGATCTCTGATTTGTCTCCTTCAAGAAGTAGATTCAGGTCATCTAGTTGTTCAACGGCTTTCCAGCCATTTTTTGCCGAGCTTTGAGAGGTCAGAATAACAAAACAAAGTTCCATAAAAAGCCGGTAATCATTGGCTTCACGCAGCTCTTTGAATTCTTCTAACCGGTTTTCTATCTCTTCCCTGTTTTGCTCATAGTGGTTGAGTATATCTTCTGGATTCATTTATCTAAGCTGCTGTTCGATCGCTGCTCTGATTGAAGCGTACTCTGCGTTTACTTCCTGACCGTTTACAAAGACTGTAGGTGTTCCTGTAACTCCAGAACTTCTTCCATCGCTTTTATCTTGGTCTACTTCCTGACCAGGGTTTTGACTGTTCATACAGCTCCTAATTGCTTCTGAAGAGACATTTTCCTCTTCAGCGTAGCTGATAATCTCCGAGCGCACATTACCAGCATTTAATTGATTCTGGTTTGTGAATACCTGTTCTTTGACGTTGAAAAATGCCTCATCTCCACCTTCTCTATATACACATTCGTTAGCCATTGCTGCTGGCCTGGCCCATTCATGTCCTATCTCGGTCAATGGATAGTCTTTCCAGACCATGTTGACTTGACCGGTTTCAATATAATTGTTGACTATCTGAGGATAGGTCTGTTGTGAAAACTGTGCACAGTAAGGACACTGGAAATCTCCAAACTCCACAATAGTAATGTTGGCATCTGGATTCCCTAACATAGGTTCGTCTTCAATAGTTAATTCTCCAGGGGTACCAGAAGCCGAATTCATATTTATTAGCTGTGATCCTAGAAGACCAATTACAACAAGTGCTCCAACACCGGCCAGAACCATTCCAGCCTTCTTCTTTCGCTCTGCGTTTTTCTTTTCTATCTTTTCGTTCTTCTTTCTCTCAGCTTTCTTTACCTTATCTTTCTGATGTGAGTTGAGTTCATCTTCGTGTTCTTGTCCCCAATGAACATGGAGATCAACTTTGTTTTCGAACTCTTTATCACAGAAGTTACATTCAGCCATGTTACAATAATTGTTCGAGATGTTTTAAATTAGTGAGACCAACTTCAGCCTGTGTGAATTGATTTCCCTAGAGCGTCTTCACATGCCTCTGCGAAGGCTTCTGGGAACGTTGGATGAGCATGGATTGTATTCACAACGTCATCAAGATAGGCCTGCATTTCAAGTGCCAAAGTAGCTTCTGCTATCATATCCGAGGCCCGAGGTCCAAGAATCTGTACGCCAAGAATCTTATCTTCTCCGGATGCAACTACCCGTACAAAACCGTCTTCATGGTTTGTGGTAAGAGCTCTACCGGAAGATGAGAACGGAAACTTCCCGATTTTTATCTCGTCATACTGGTTTCTTGCTTCATCAGGATTTAATCCTACAACAGCAATTTCAGGATCTGTATAGGTCACCTTTGGTATATACTGGTTGTCAAATGCGGCTGGTTCGCCAGCAACTGCTTCGGCTGCAACTTTGCCTTCCCTGTATGCTTTATGGGCTAGCATTGGTTGACCTGCTATATCTCCGATTGCATAGATATTTTCATCAGTTGTCTTCATTTGCTGGTCTGTTTTTACAAAACCGTTTTCATCCAGCTCAATCTCTGTATTTTCTATGTTTAAGCCGTTAATACTTGGTGAAACAGTTCTACCTACTGCTGCAAGAACATAATCGCCTTCTATCTCTATTTTTTCTCCATTTTTATCTGCGACTACAACGGCTTTTTCATCCCTATATTTCAGCTCTTTTGCCTCAGTACTTGTATAGATTTCATCGTTGTAGCATCCACTGACTTCCTGTATTTTGGAGACAAGTTCTTCATCAAAATTGGATAGAACACGGTCCTGAAACTCTACTACTTTAACTGTAGAACCAAATTTACAGAATTTTGTGACTGCCTCCATACCGATGTATCCTCCGCCTATAACAACGATTTCATCTGGTACTTCTTCGAGATCTAGGAGTTCTCGTGATGAGATTACTTTGTCTTTGCTAAATTCGAATCCGGGCAGTTCTATTGGCTGGGACCCTGTTGCAATTATTGCGTTTTCAAAGTTAACAGTCTCTGCATTATGTTCCATATCAATTCTTACAGTGTTTGAACTTTGGAAGAAAGCTTTGCCTTTCTTAACTTCGACACCGTGAGATTTAAGCAGCTGTTTGACTCCGCCTGTAAGACGTTCAATAACGCCGTTTTTCCATTCCTGTACCTGTTTGAAATCAACTTCCAGGTTGTCAGTATGGATGCCGATATTTTCCCAATGTTGTATGTCTTCTTGGAAACCAGCCGCATGAATCAATGATTTTGCAGGTATGCATCCACGATTTAGACATACCCCTCCAATCTTTTCTTTATCGACTAAAACTACATCGAGACCTTTCTGGGCAGCTCTTATGGCTGCAGTATAACCTCCAGGACCTGCGCCCACTACCAACAAGTCTGTACCTTCTTCTATATCTCCTACTACCATTTTTATCTCCTAAAGTTCAATCATCATCTTTCCTGGATCCTCTAGATTTTCAATAATCTTGTTCATAAACCGTGCTGCCGTTGCTCCATCGACCACCCTATGATCGTAGCTGAGCGATAATTTAACAGTGTGACGTGCCACTATATCTCCATTGACTACTTCTGGAGTCTGTTGTATCTTACCAACGCCTAAAATAGCAGTTTGAGGATAATTGATTATAGGTGTAAATTCTTCTCCGCCTATAACTCCTAGATTTGTGATAGAAAATGTGCCGTTTCTCATCTCATCAGGTGAAAGCTCACCGTGTTTGGCTTTTCCTGCGGTATCGCCTATCTCTTCTGCAAGTTCGATTATATTTTTCTGATCTATGTCTTCGATAATCGGCACTAACAACCCTTTGTCTGTATCAACCGCCATGTTAAAGTCATAGTGGTTTTTCAGTATAATTTCGTTGTTTTCATCATCCAGCTCTGCGTTTAATCCAGGATATTCTTTGAGTGCAAGTACAGTAGCTTTCATTATGAAAGGAAGATAGGTTAGATGAACATCAACATCATCTTTCTCATTCTGACGCAGCTCTACTAACCTGGTTACATCAGCCTTATCTATATGAGCGACATGTGGAGCTGTGAATTTCGATTCTTTCATTCGTTTGGCAGTCATCTGTTTTATGCTAGACATCTCAACCCGTTTTTCATCCTGATCTGAGCTAGACCTAGATGGTTTGTTTTTGGTTTCTGTCTGTTCCTGTTTGTTGTTTTGATCCGACTCTGTTGGATTCAAAACGTCTTCTCTTGTGATCTTTCCGCCTCGACCAGAGCCTTCAATCGAACCAATATCTATTCCTTTCTCTCTTGCCAGTTTTCTAACAGAAGGCATTGCATTGACTCCTGAACTGTCGGTAACTTTGTCTTTAGAAGACTTGTTTTCTTTCTTCTCTGGATTTGTTTTTTCCGGCTCTTCGGTTTTAACAACTGATTTAGAAGACGGTTCTCCACTAGCTTCTAGTACTTCGTTTTCTGTAATTCTTTGACCTTTTTTAATCGAAGATAGGTCGATCCCTTTTTCTTCAGCAAGCTTTCTGACTTTAGGAAGCGCTAAAATATTAGAAGACTCCGTTGAAGGCTCTTCAGAATCAGTTTTGACCTCCGAATCTGATGGTTTGGATTCTGAATTATCTTCCTTTTCCTTTTTATTGACGTCATCAGATTCTTCAAAACTTTGAGTTTCCTCTTCCTTATCATCTCCTGTATTTAGTATCATTATGACCTCGCCAACTTTGACGTTGTCCCCAGGTTCTGCTTTGAGTTCTTTGATGGTTCCATCTGAGGGAGAAGGAATATCTATGACTGCTTTATCAGTTTCTGCCTCGCCGACGATCTGATCCTCGTCAATCTGTTCTCCTTCTTCTACTAGCCATTCGAGAAATTTTCCTTCGGTAATGCCTTCGCCAGTATCAGGAAACTCAAATTTCAATTGTTTTCACCTCTAAAGTAAATTGTTGAAGCACTTACCAAGTACCAGATAGTTAGGTTGGCAACCAGATTTGCAATATAAAACTGTCTATCTGGACAGCTGTAGCTATCCATTGACGTTGAATTCACCATTATATCAATGGTTGGACATATTACTGTCTGTTCTAACATAGGTAAGGGAGCCCATAGTAGGTTGCCTGTGTTGGCGATAAAAATGGAAAATAAGCTTGAAAACACTAAAAAAGCAAAAAATAGGCCTAAAGTTAACAGTGTCTTCTTTTTCGTAGGTTTTATTGCTTGTTTGATTTTTTCTGTATCCATTTTTACCGCCTAGAAATCTAACACTCTTTCAAGACCTTTTACTGTGCGCTTTTTGTTAGGCATATAGAAGTCCTCTAAAGTGTATAGAGGATATGGTACATCCGGGGCTGTAACTCTTTCTACAGGCGCTTCCATGCTGAGAATTGCATTTTCCTGAATTCGGGTTGTGATCTCTGCACCGAATCCAACGGACTTAGGTGCTTCATGAAGTACCATTGCTCGACCTGTTTTCTCAACTGATTTGATTATGGTTTCGAAATCGGTTGGATAGATTGTTCTTGGATCCACAATCTCTACTGATGCGTCAATTTCATCCGCAGCATCTTCTGCTACCGGAACCATTGCGCCCCAGGCAATAAGGGTTACATCGTCTCCTTCCTGTACAATTCTGGATTTTTCAAGATCTACTTCCTTATCTCTATCAACCTCTTGTTTGAAGGCTCTATATGTCTTTTTAGGCTCTAAAAACACAACGGGGTCGTCGAGCTGGATCGATTTTCTGAGCAAAGAGTATGCATCCTGCGGCGTACTTGGTATAACTACGTGAAGACCCTCGGCGTGAGCAAAATATGATTCTGGCGACTCTTGGTGGTGTTCAAGTGCATTAATTCCTCCGCCATAAGGAGCTCTAACTGTTAGAGGAACGTTGTAGTCGCCTCTACTCCTTATCCTAAATCTTGCAGCGTGTTCTTTGATCTGATGGAATGCCAGGTAAGAAAAGCCTGAAAACTGCATCTCAACTACAGGTCTAAAGCCATACAGGCTCATACCAATAGCAGTTCCAGCAATACCTGATTCTGCAAGCGGACTTGAGAAACATCGGTCTTTTCCAAACTCGTTTTGTAGTTCTTTGGTCGCACGGAAGACTCCTCCATCCTTTCCTACATCTTCTCCATAAGCTATAACGTCTTCATCTGCTTCCATCTCGTCATGCATAGCAGCATTGACGGCTTCAACAATATTCATTTTCTCTCCCATTAGTTATCTACCTCTTTTTTGAGCTGCTGTTTTTCTTTCTTTAACAGATCTGGCATTTCCTCATAGACATAGTCAAACATCTCGTCGAACTCTGGATCATCCATATCAATAGCTTCTTGAGCTGCTTGATCTATTTTCTCTTTCGCTTCTTGTTCAAATTCTTCGAGCTCATCGTTCCAAATACCTTGTTCTTTTAGGTAATCTCTGAAACGTTTCAATGGATCTTTCTTCTTCCATTCTTCGACTTCTTCATCATCTCTGTAACGTGTTGAATCGTCTGAAGTAGTATGATCTTCTATTCTATAAGTCATAGCTTCAATCAATACAGGTTTTCCGTTTCGGGCTTTCTCCAGTGCTTCTTGGACTGCTTTAATCACCGCTAGAACATCGTTTCCATCGACCTGCAGACCGTCTATACCGTATCCGATAGCTTTCTGGGCTATTGTCTCAGACTTAGTCTGTTTTTCTCTCGGCATTGAGATGGCATACTGGTTGTTCTGTACGAAAAAGATTGAATGTGCGTTGAAAACTCCTGCAAAGTTTAATGCTTCGTGGAAATCTCCTTCACTTGTTGAACCATCTCCTGTAAAACCTAAAACTGCGTTATTATCGCCTTTTTTCTCCATCGCCATTCCAAGGCCTGCTGTATGGAGGTTCTGTGTCCCCACAGGGATTGCAACGGGTAATGTGTTGATTTCATCTATTCCTTTCTGGCCGTTGGCATCTCCCATCCATCTTCTAAATATCTTGTTAAGAGGAGCTCCTCTTGCTATAAAAGCTGCGGTTTCTCTGAAACTTGGTACCATCCAGTCATCGTCTTCAAGTGCAAACATTGCCCCGATTTGTGCAGCCTCCTGACCTTTGTGGGGTGCATAGGTTGAAATCTCGCCTCGTCTTTGTAGGCTGAAAGCTTTTTCATCAAACTTTCTGGACAATATCATTTTCTTGTAAAGCCAGACCAGATCATCCTTTTCTAAATCCGGTGTGTCTTCCGCAGTGTTTTCGCTGTCAAGAACATCTATTCTCTGGATACTACCTGAGAAAACTTCTTCACGTGCCATTATAATTCATACACGCGCTTGCTTGAATATAAATGATGGTTTGCGACCTCCGAGTGAATTCAACAACCTAAATAACGGGCTTTGACAATCATTGTCTATGAATCTAGAAACGCTTTTTAGCCCTGATAAAATCGCAGTGGTTGGAGCATCTCGAAAAGAAGGAAAAACCGGTCACGAAGTATTTGACAACCTTCTATATGACTTTGAAGGTGAAGTGGTGCCAGTAAATCCAAATGCCGATAAAGTACACGGGATAGAAGCTCTCGAAGAAACTCCCAAAGATACTGATCTGGCGGTTATTGCGGTACCTGGAAAGATAGTACCTAATGTAATGAAAGATCTAGGCCAAAAAAACATCAAAGCTGCAATTGTAATATCAGCAGGATTTTCAGAATCAGGTAATGAGAAACTTGAACATAGAGTCCTTGAGATTGCAAAAGAAAATGATATTTCTTTGCTTGGGCCAAACGTTCTTGGATTGATTAATACAGAAAACTCTATGAATGCCAGTTTCGCATCTAAGATGCCAGAGGAAGGCGGCATATCTTTTATGAGTCAATCCGGAGCCTTTTGTACGGCTATACTTGATTATGCGAAAGCAGAACACATAGGTTTCAGGCATTTTGTATCTCTTGGAAATAAAGCGATGGTTGATGAAGTAAAACTGTTGAAATACTGGAGAGAAGATAAAACAGATACTATTCTTTCATATACAGAAGGAATCGACAACGGCAGAAAGTTTATCGAACAAGCCAGAAAGACCTCAAAAGAAAAACCGGTTGTAATGGTCAAATCCGGCAGAACCGATAAAGGAGGGTCTGCTGCATCGTCACATACAGGAAGTATCGCGGGAAGCTATGAGGCTTACAAAGCAGCCTTTAGGAAATCAGGTATAATTGAAGCAGAGTCAAATAGAGAGTTACTGGATTTTGGTCGGGCTTTTGATTATCAGCCACTGCCAAAAGGAGATAATATTGCTATAGTTACAAATGCTGGAGGTCCTGGAGTAATCACAACCGATGAGATATCGGAACATGGACTTGAGCTCGCAGAACTTTCAATGGATACTAAAAGAGCTTTGAGACAGGATCTTCCGGAAGAAGCCTCGGCGCACAATCCGCTGGATGTTATAGGCGATGCAGGACATGAACGTTACAAAAACGCACTTAAACACGTACTTGAAGACGAAAACGTCGATTCGGTAATCGTGCTTTTAACACCTCAAGCTAACACTGAAATCAAAAAAACTGCAAAAACAATCGTTCATGCCGCCGAAAATTCCGATAAACCTGTTTTCACATCCTTTATGGGTGAAAAAGATGTAGCTCCAGGCATAGATATGCTTGAGAAAAATAGCATACCCGAGTTCAAGGATCCTGTTGATGCTGTAGCAACGCTGAAGGCTATGAGAGGTTATCAGGAGTTTCTGGAAGCTGATGAGACGTTCAGAGATTTTGATTACAACAAAGATGAAGCCGAGAAAGCATTGGAAAAACTTGAAGATTTCGAAGACAGTGAAGTACTTTTCAAATCATATGGTTTTGATGTTGCCTTGACAAAGGTTGCCCAAACACCTCTAGATGCTACAGAGGCCGCATTAGACATAGGGTATCCTCTGGTTATGAAGATTGATTCTCCAGATATTAAACACAAAACAGATATTGGAGCTGTAAAAACCGGTGTGGGATCAAAAAAAGAGGTAAAGAATGCCTTCAATGAAATTATTGATTCGGTATATCAGAATGCGCCCGGTTCAAAGATTAATGGAATCCAGCTACAGGAACAGCTTGAAGGCCTAGAGGTCGCACTTGGGATGAAAAGAGATCCACAGTTTGGACCTATGATAATGATAGGACTAGGTGGAATATACATAGAAGTCTTGAACGATGTTTCATTTGGCATTGCCCCAATTTCCGATGAAGAAGCACAGACAATGATAGATGAGCTTGAAAGCCATGAAATATTTGAAGGTGCTCGGGGCCAAAAACACGATTTAGAGCCAATCAAAGAAGCCATCATCCGGCTAGGAGATATGGCTCTTGAACACGAACAAATCCAGGAGATCGATCTCAACCCGGCAATTTTGAGGAATGGAAAACTTTATGTCACAGATATTGTTGTTGAGACAGAATAAGTTTATTTCTAGTTTTTCTATATAGTCTAAATGTTATCCTCTAGGCTAGATTTGGTTTTGAATACTCGTCAATAAATAATGATATGGGGCGTTTCTGGGTGTTGTGTGGGCTGGTGGTATTGTTTGTCAGTTTGTCCGGAGCGTCCGAACATACATTCAATCAATATGAAGATTCGTTGGTATCGGTTAAAGAAGCTGATGAGAGTTTGATGAAGGGATCGGGGTTTGTCTACGGCCCTGAAGAATATATTATCACTAACAACCATGTTGCGGTCTCTGAAAACGGGTCTGAACAAGATCTGGAGGTGAGGTTCAATCGGTCGGGTGAATGGATCGAGGTCAAAACCATTGGTCGGGATCCCGAAACTGACCTAGCGGTCCTAGAACCTGATTCGATACCAGAAGATGTTGAAAGCCTCCAGATCTCTAATTCGACCTTGGAACTTGGTCAAAACTTAACTGTTGTAGGAAACAATCCGGCAGTTTCACGCCCTATTTTTGTTTCAGGAACGGTAATCGATCTAAGTGAGAATATCACCACAAAAGAGAATGTAACTTTAGATGATTCTGTTGTAATATCTGCAGCTATAGAATTGGGTTTTTCAGGAGGTCCGACAATAGATTCTGAAGGCCAAGTTGTAGGTGTAACAACCGCTAGAGATACAACAGAAGATATAGGCTTTATCATACCTGCTTCTAAGCTTAAAAGTATTTTACCGGTATTAACCAACTGATCTGATATTGAAACATATTGGAAAAAGTTCTTTAACACCTTACAGAACTAAAAACAACGAACTACAAGTTGTCTTTATCAATGAAAATTCTGGTTGCAGGCAAAGGTTTTATTGGATCTGAGACGGGTAAGGCTCTGGAGAAAGAAGGACACAATATCAAATATCTGGATAGGAAGAATGCAGATTTCGAAAAAGATGTGACACAGAAATTTGAATTAGAAGAACATTTCGATGTAATTATACATTCTATAGGTCTTGCGCCAGGTTTTTTCTCGGCTAAAGACTACTATAGACTTCATGTCAATGGAACAAGAAACATTGTTGATGGAATAAACGCTGATAAAATAATTTATCTCAGCGCTCTAGGTGCTGGAGATGTCGATCATAGCTTTTTCCGAACAAAAAGAGAAGCTGAAAGAATAATTGAAAAATCAGGTAGGGACTATACTATTCTAAGACCCTCCACTGTTTATGGTGAAGGCAACAAGCTCTTGGAGTTGATTAAGAAAACAGGTTTCACCAGATTGTTTCCTAATATAAAAACACGGACACAGCCTATACACAGAAAAGATCTGGTTGAAGTTGTTTCAGAAATAGTTGAACTACAAGACAATATTATAATGGATATAGCAGGCAAAAAGCAGGTTTCGATCGGAGGACTGGCAAAACATCTTTATGCTCAAGAAGGCTATAAATGTTTTCTAATACCTGTACCCCAGTTCCTCATTGAATTAGGGCTAGTTGGTTTGAGCTTTCTGCCGCCACCGTTCCAGAAAGAAAATATCAAGATACTCAGGGCCGAAAATACTACAGAAGAAAATGGCGCAGAACAATTTATCGATTTAAGAGATATATTCTAATTTTGTTTTATGAGCTTAGAAAATCGGATTTAGATCCCGATTTGTTGTAGTTTATCCAGAGGTAATGAAGACCTAGTATTATGAATACAAACTGGACTATTTTATCGATCAAAGCCAGCGGTCCAAGAGTTAATCCATAGCTCTGATAATAGAATACAAACTGTATAGCTGTATAAGGTATTGAGAAGGCTGTGATTAGGTTCTGATATCGGCCGCTTAAGAATAATGCTGTTCCTCCAAGGAACCCAAATCCGGCCAAAGTCAAAGTCTGAAACATTTCGGTATAACCCACATATATATGGATGAAACCTGTTATAGAGGCCGTTAAGATAAGTAAAAGCTCGTCTTGACTTAGCGAAAAACAGCTTGGAAGATTTAATTTTTCCATAAAATAGTTCTAAAATTTCTTTGTTTTATAGTTTCTTTTGGCTTACTTAGAGGTTACAAAGATCTTTTGAAGTTACATAATCAGTGTTTTGTCTATGGTTAATCGAAAAGAAGCTCTGGAGTATCATCGAGAGAACCCGGGCAAAATCAGTGTTGAATCTTCTGTAAAACTTGAGAATGCTGACGATCTAGGTCTGGCATATACTCCAGGTGTAGCAGAACCTTGTAAAGAAATTCATAAGGATAGAGAAAACGCTTACAAGTATACTTCTAAAGGAAATCTTGTAGCGGTAGTATCAGATGGATCTGCAGTTCTTGGGCTCGGAGATATTGGGGCTGAAGCTTCTATGCCGGTTATGGAGGGTAAAGCCAATTTGATGAAAAAATTTGGAGATGTAGATGGGTTCCCCCTTGTCCTAGACACCCAATCTACCGAAGATATAGTTGAAACAGTTGAAAATGTAGCGCCAACACTTGGTGCTGTAAACCTTGAGGATATTAAGGCACCAGAATGTTTCGAAGTTGAAGATAGGTTGAGAGAAAAACTCGATATACCTGTTTTCCATGATGATCAACATGGTACTGCAATTGTTGTTGGTGCAGCAGTCAAGAACGCACTCAAGCTCGCTGGGAAGGATCTAGAAGATGTTAGAATTGTTATTTCTGGAGCAGGAGCATCTGGAATCGCTGTAGCCAACTTTTTACTTGATGCAGGAGCCCAAAACATAGTTCCTGTCGATAGCTCTGGAATCTTGAAAACAGATAACGGAAACAGTTACAAGAAGGATCTGGCTGAAAGAACTCTTGCAGCTGAAGAATCTGGCACTCTTGAAGATGCAATTGAAGGTGCAGACCTGTTTATTGGGCTTTCAGCTCCAGGTATTGTCTCAACAGAAATGGTAGAATCAATGGCAGAAGACCCTATTGTGTTTGCATTGGCTAATCCGGATCCAGAGATCTTGCCTGAAGATGCAAGAGAAGGTGGAGCATTTATCACAGCCACAGGTAGAAGTGATTTTGACAATCAGGTAAACAATTCACTTGCATTTCCTGGTGTTTTCCGCGGAGCACTAGATGCGGGCGCATCTGAGATAAATGAAGAGATGAAAATCGCTGCTTCAGAAGCTATAGCAAACTTCAGACAGCCAGAGAAAGATAGTATTGTGCCTGAAACATTGGACAAAAAACTAGCGATGGAGATAGCTGAGGAAGTTATGAAAGCAGCAAAGTAGACTGGTGTGGATAGATAAATCTATTCAGCCAAACATATTTTTCATATCTCTCTTTCCTATTATATTGGTTGTTCGACGATCTCTTCACTGATAGAAGTATCAACAGTTTTAACCATTTTCAGCACAACTTTAGAATATGGATCAGGAAGCAAAACAAAACTACATCAAGGCAGGTAAAGTCATTCAAGATGCACGTAAAGTTGCTAGAGACGTAGCTGAACCCGGTACTAATCTAAATACTATTGCAGAAACTATAGAAAATGAAATAAGAGATCAAGGACTTTATCCGGCTTTTCCGGTCAATATCTCTATAGACGAACAGGCCGCTCATTATACGCCTGGAGTCGATGAACAAAGAGTTCTAAAAGAAAGTGATGTTGTAAAGATCGATATAGGAGCCCACTCTGAAGGATATATTGCAGATACTGCTTTGACTGTAAATCCCTCTGGTAAGCAAAAACAAATGATTCAGGCTGTAGAAGAAGTTCTAGAGGCAGCTCTTGATTTTGTAGAACCAGGAGTGACTGTAGGCGAGTTCGGCCGATTTGTCGAAAAACAGATACCAAAAGAGTATGAGCCTGTTAGAAACCTAACTGGCCACTATCTCGGAAGATATACCCAACACGCAGGAGTTTCTATACCTAATATAGACAATGCTTCAGAACACGAATTTAAGAAAGGTGATGCAGTTGCTATAGAACCTTTTATCTCAACAGGGGCTGGTAAAATCAAGAGCGGAAAGCCTGGAAATATCTACAAGCTCGAACAAGACAGAAATGTCCGTGGAAGAACAGAAAGAAAACTAATGGGGGAGATCAAGAATTTCAAAGGTTTGCCTTTTACAACCCGTTGGTTCTCTGAATTTGGTGGAAGACAGAAAATGGCGATGCAAAAACTGATCAATTCTGGTGTTGTCAAATCTTATGATGTTCTTAATGATGTAGAAGATGGTTTAGTAGCCCAAGCCGAACACACTGTATTGGTTGGTGTTGATAACGGAGAAAATATTGTAACTACCCGCGATTAGAGTCTCAATTAACTAATCGCGGTTTGTACCTCTTTCTTTTCACTCTGTCCTCCTGTATTCAGATTACAGGATCTATAAGACTTCGTATTGTTCGATACTCTATAGACGTTCAGATCTATTTTTCCTAATTCAGATTTTCTTTTATCTCTTTGATGTAGATCTTTACCAGGTTGAAGCTGCCTTTACGCAGGTTCTTTTTGGCAAGTCTGAGTTCGGATTTGAGTTCGAACATATCTTCGCCTTTTTCTTCTCGTTTTTCGATCTCTGTTTTGATTGTATCGATTGCTTGGTTGTAGTGTTCGTATTTCTCGAGTTTTTCGTCGCTGAGTCTGTGTGGGCTGTGCAACAATGGTCTGAAGTCAACGAAGTACGGCTTACCATGGTTGTAATCAGAGTTTTGCAACATACCTGAACCTACATTGGCTTTTACGATTGATTTTACGGTATCCATACCGTATTTGTTCTCCATTCTCTTCAGATCTCCTTCATACTGGGATCTCATCTGGATTGTTGTTCCAATGTTTGCTCTGATCTCCCCAGAGAAGTCGCTGATAACCTGGGAAAGTAGTATCATTCCGACTCCCCATTTTCTGAACTCTCTTGCTCCTCTTTCAAGCTGTTTGAGTCCTTTACCGCTTCCACCGAATTTCTCAAGCAATCTGTGAACCTCGTCGTATACAATAAGGGTATCTAACTGGCCGCTTTCAGGCAGGTTAGCATCGAATACCTGTTGGATTGTGGTATCGACGAACTCATCGATTCTATCTGAATCAAGCTTGTGCATGCTGAATACAATGATCTGTCCTTCATCGTCTGTCTCAAGGTATTCTGTTATGTCAAGTTCTTCTCCTGGTTCTATGGCTCTAATGTTTCCATCGAATCCTCTTGCCTCGTTTTTGCTCATTCCGTAGTCTGAGTATTTTTCAAGCATTGAGGTTTCATTTGATTCTCTGAGGAATCCTGACCACTGGGCTGTTGGGTCAAGTACAATGACGTTGGTTCCTTCTTTCAATGCCTCTTCTACGATTCCCTGACCTGTTACGGTCTTACCGGATCCTGTTGCCCCTGCTATGAGGGTGTGTGTTGTCATCTCTTCTAGTTCTAGGAATGATCTGGATCCATGTTCTGCAAGCTTACCAAGGTGTGCCTGTCTGCTTCCTCCTGATGGAAGTGTTGATACATCTAGGTCTTCCTGGTATCTCTGGTTCTCTAATAGCTTCTTTCTGTAATAGAGGTATCCTGAGTAGCTTGCTAGGCTTAGGAACAGGAAGATTATCATTGAACCTGCAATGTATTTTCTTGGCATTCCAAACAGAGGCTTGTCCCAGAAGGGTTTATCGACTACGAAAGTCTGGATAGCGTTAGCGGTTTGTGGAGGTTCAATGTTCGAGTAGCTAACACTTGCTTCAACTTCGTATCGTTTGAGCTCGATATCTTCCGGTATCTTTATTTCGAAGATCTTATCGAGTGTAGTTGATACGGCCACTGTTGTAGTCTTTCTGTTTATTATATCTCCAGTGTCCGGATCTCTTACAGAAATGTTTAGATCTACATCTACGTTTCTTGTGTATCCTTGGTTCAACATTGAGGTCTTGATTCTCAAGTTTTCTCCAGGAACTATGTTATCAACTACTGTTTCTATCTCCAGATCTAGAAGATCTCTGTCAGTCTCTGCAGGTTCAACTACTTCGATGTTTACAGGCATCTGTTTGCTAACAGCTTCTCCTTCAATTGTTACAAATCCTGAGTAAGATCCTGTCTCTGTATCTTCAGCTGCTGCTATCAGCAATTCTATATCTCTTTGACTGTTTCCATCTATTCTTACTTCATCCTCTATATCTACAAATCTCTGTATATCACCGGTCAACCCTATGTCAAGAGTTTGGTTGTATCGAATATTGTTGCTTACAGAGATCGATGCGGTTTTTCTCTGTCCTGGAGCGACTTCGACTACTATGCGCTCTCCACTGAATTGTAGTGTATCATTTTCTTCTGTGTCGTTCAAGGCTCCAAGCAGGCTTTCAATTCCTTCTTCAAATTCTCTGTCTCCTATGCCGCCGCCTCCACCACCGCCTCCACCACCGGTGTCTAGACCTTCTATTGCATCAACAATATCCTGGTTGGTTCCATTTTCTTCTGTTGAGTTGCCTGTTGAACCATCGCCGGCGGTTACGTTTTCTTCTTCATCTGATCCTCCGAACTCTGTGAGGTAGAAAGATGAGAATGAATCTACGCTTACAAACACTGTCTCTGTAGCTGGTGATACGGCAGTATCTTTCTTAGTCCAGTCTGAACCACAGCCTTCCTGTTGGTTCTCGAACGACCAGCTATCACATTTGTATATTCCTAGATCTCTTACGTTCTTAATCTGGTCAATATATCCGCTGTAGCTAATACCGACGGTTGCAGGATGGTCCTGAAGTGATTTCGTTTTTATTGCAACCCCGGTTAGTTCGTTGTCATTCGAGGAAATTGGCACATCTACATATGCATTAGGTATGAATGGATCCATATCTAGTGGATCGTTTAGTTCTTCGTGAGGAACATCCTGTAGGCTTATCACCATCTGGGAGTTGTTTATATCAAGTACAACGTCGTATGTTCCAGATTTAACGGAACGACTATAGTTTCCATTCGACGTGTAGAATTGGTCTATCTCTTCTTTTGTATCTGGTTTCTGCAGTGTGACTTCGATATCCAGACCTTCTCCTTCAGGTGTTTTGATCTCTCCCTGGATATTATCTGTTTCATATAACTGGAAGAAAGTTCTCTCCGTCTTCATATTCCCGGCAGTATCTGAGCTCGTCAGATATACCTCGTAATAGCCTTCCTGATCGAATTCAGGTGTGTTCACAACCCATTGATCTCCGCTTTCTTCAAGAGCTAAAGTCAAGTTTGTACCTCCTGGAGTCTCTATAGTGGCGTTGATATCTCGGACACTTTCTATTTCTCCTTTGTCTTGTGCTCTTAGAGATATTCTTGAGCTACCGGATTCTTCTATGTCTTCGGCATTAACATCGGTGTATACAGGAGCCTCTAAATCTGCATACTCTATTCTATCTGTGTATGCGCTTGCAGTTGTTATTTCTTCAGAATCATAGGTTCCCTGTACTTCCAGGTCATATCTGTTGCCTTGTTCTATGTCTGGAGCTTCAACGTTGACTTCCCAAACACCTTGGCCTGAGTTGTAATTGGTTGAAACCACATCTGCTTCTTTGTTACCTATCTCGACATCCCAGTCCATATCAGAGGTCACTGAAGATCCTTCAAATTCTACGTTAGTGGTTAGGGTTATTTCTTCTCCGTCTGTTATTTCTGTATCGTTTTCGACATTCTCTAAGTCTATTGAGTAGTCAAATACTCTTATTGAGAATTCTACAAATCTCTCTATTCTCTCAAATGTTTCTCTGTCAAATCCTGCAACTGTTAGATTGTACTCATAGTCTCCAGGGGTTTCGGGTGCGGTAAGCTCAATGGAACTCTCTTTAGTATTTCTTATATCTAGGTCATATCCTGTAGGGTCGAACTCTATGTTTGAAGATTCTGGCATTGCAACCTCTAGAGGCTGGTTTCCATTGTTTCTGATCGATAGGTTTTCAAGAGCTATCTGGGTGCCTGGACCTACTCTTTGAGAGTAGTTGTTGGTTGAAAGCTCCATACTTAGATCTTTGTTTACTGTAACTGCGTTACTTAATTCTGCTATATCTCCTTCCCCACCGATCTCTATGTTTGAGTCATATTGTCCGTCGGGTGTTCCAAGATCTGCCTCGACTCTAACTTTTGCCTGACGCTGTTCGCCTACAGGTATTCTATCTGGAAGGAAGAAAGTATAGAATAGGTTCTCACAGCCATCGCCAGAAGCACATTCTCCATTTATATCATTTATAGGTTCGTTACCCTCAGAGCTAAGCGTAATATTGAACTCTCTAACCGAGTCTTGTTCCATTTCTGTCAGTTGGGTGGAAATATTCGATCTTAGATCAATGTTTTCAAGAACATCTGCTTTGAAGCTGATCTCTGAACTATCGGTTGACTCATCAGCGTTCTCCCAGTCCGTACGTATTGTAGGCAGATATACTGATGGGCTAACTCCGGCCGAAACAGTAACCTCTAGTTCTGTAGTCTTTGATTCGCCGCTTTCTAGATCTCCAACGTTTAGATTTGGTGTCGAAGATGAGAAGTTATCAGGAAGCTGCATTTCATAGCTTACATTGTATGCTTTCTGATCTCCATTGTTTGTGAAAGTTGCATTGAAATTAACCGTATCTCCAGAATCTACGGTCACATCTGGCATTGTAAATACTGTCTGGGTTAGAGTCGTCTCAACATCTGTCTGTGGAATTACTTGGAAGGATTTAACATCAGTTCTAGTTGTAAGATCTCCAGAGTCCTGAGCATATATTCGGAAGTCATAAAGTGCGCTTTCTTCCTGAGGTGTGAAGTTTGCAGTATAGAAAGGATTTCCTGTAAGTTCTCCGGCAGTTTCTGCTGTAATGTTTTCCTGTCCTAGTATATCTACCCATACTCTATCGATCCTGTCGTTGTCAGATGCATTTATATTCCATTCAATTGTTTCACTTGGTTCGAGGAATTTAGGACTGAAACTGTAGTTGTCTATGCTTGGAGGCAGGTCTCTTACATCAAGAGTTAGATCTGTCTTCTTGTCTCCACATCCAGGGCTACAACTTAGTGTTATGTTGTATTCGTATTCGCCACCTGTGGAATCGGCAGGAACTTGGTATGTAATATCTACTTCTCGTTCTTCTAGCGGTTCTAGCTCAAATGTTGTCAAACCTCTTTTAACGAATGTTGAAGAGCCTTCTCCAATCTCTTTGTTTACAGTAAATGTCACATTCTGGTTTCCTGTGTTCTTAACATCTATTGTTCCTACATCTCCAGATGTTCCTAGAGGTGCATCGATCGTACCAAGAGAATCAGGAGTTCTCTCAAACTCTGCTGAAGGTGGTACATATACTGTTATGTTAGCCTCATCGTCCTTTCTGCTTTCTTCAAAAATATTTAGTGTGGCATTATATGTGCCTTGAAGCTCGCTTTCAGGTATTTTTGCGAATACACTGATGTTTTTAGTGTCTCCTATAGGTATCTCTACTAATGGGCTTGGGAATGGATCGAAACCAAATTCCCAGGACTCAGGTCCGTCAACATTATAGTTAGCTAAGGCCTCTTCGTTACCTACAGATCCTAGTTTTACTTCACCTATCTTTGTAAAGTCAGATCCTTCTCCTAATATGGATTCTATGGTTGAATTTGTCGTCAATCTACCTGTTCCAACAACATCTATTGTTCCTGTATCAGTTATTGAATCTGAGGTCAAATCAGGGTTTGTCCAGTTTGTCTGTGTCTCTATTGATTTTACAGTACCGACTGTACCATCTGGTACAAATACTTCTATAGAAACATTTCTTCTCTCTCCTGGTGCCAAACTACCTTCTACTGTTCGGTATCCCTGCCAACCTGATCCGGATGCTGTAGCATTTACATCAATATCATATGCAAATCTTGGTCCTGGATTGTAAACTTCTACTTTGTATGTGAAGTTAGCATCTGTTATACCAAAATCAGGGATGTCTAGAGCTGTTACTTCTAGATCTGTTTGTCCATAACCTACCTGTAGACTGTTGTTCGACATTATATCTTGGACATTTTTTACAGGGTTGTCGATGCTGTAAGATTCTCCCGGAACTGTACCACAGTAAAGAGAGCTTGATTCGCCAGTGTAACCTGTACATAATGCTCTCTGATTGTTTCTAACCTCTACTGATTCATTTATTCCTACCGCTCCGTCTCCTGGTGGTGCATCAGGATCATAGGTTGTGAACTTTATGGTTTCAAGTGCTTTTTCTCCAGGTGCTGTTATGTTTGCGGTGTATCCTTCAGATATCTGGTTGTAGTAAGGAATAATGTTGTACGTTTGATCCTCTTCTAGCGCACATGTGAGCTGTCCATTCTGGTCTGTCTCTCCGTAACAGGCTGTAGCTTCTGTCTGGTTATCTACTAGCTTTATATTGCCTGTAGCTGGAGCGCCTGTGTAATTTGTTAGGCTTACATTCACGTTTGGCTTAATAGTGTACTGATTGGATGTGGCCAGATCTGCTTTTATAGTCTGTCTTTTTGTGTTGTACAGATCTGTTTCTATCTGGTATGTGCCGGATGAATTTAGTCCGCAGCTGAATTCCCCAAGCTTGTTAGTATCTCCAGAACATACTTCGATTTGTTCTTGGTTTTTGATCACTATTCTACCTTCATCGATCATTCTTTGATCTGTGGAGTTCCTGAAAGTCATATTTACGGGTTCGTTGTCGTCAGAGTATTCAATCGTAGTTCTCTCAGGCATCTTAACCCGGTATCTTTCTACCCCGTTAGGGCTTTCAATTCTGTATTCTTTGTCTCTTTCAAGGCCGCATCTTAGGATGCCTTCACTATTTGTCTGTCCTGAACAAGCAAGTAGATCATTCTGTACATTGTAGGCTTGGAAAGCTGCATTCTGTACAACAGAACCTGTTGAGTCTACAGCTTTGATCTCTAGATTTCTACCTAGATCAAGCTGGTTAGGTACTTCAACGTTTGCGAGCAGAGGCTGACCTTCCGAACTTATATCATATCTATCGTTCCTGTCTATACCACAGCTGAAGAATCCTTTATCGTTTGTCTTTCCTCTACAGGCTACTACTCCATTTTCATCTCTGTTTGTTACTTTGATGTCCGTATCTGTTAGGTTGTTTTGATCAGGTCCTTTGAGCGTTAGATTCAACATCTTGTTGTTAAAGAAGCTTGCAACCTGTACAACTGTTTCTTCAGGTGGCTGCATCTCATATCTTTCGACAGCCTGAGATGTCTTTATATCATATTTTTTGGACTCATCTAGGTCACAGACCAGTCTTCCTGTTGAGTTTGTAAATCCTTCACATGCTTTAGTATCGGTTCCGGTCTCGTATACTGTAGCTTCTAGACTTCGAACATCGTTTCCAGTTATATCTACTAGATGGATGTTGGTTCCTGGGTCGAATGTTATTGGGTCTCCGAAGTTAGGGTCCAGACCTTTTTTGACATCGATTTCTCTTCCTGTGTATCCGGAAGTTACTACATCATATTTGCTGTCTAAGATCGGCTGACAGAAGAAGTTACCATTAGATGTTGTTTTACCTCTGCAAACTCGCTCTCCTGTTGTACCTGTCAGATATTTTACGATTTCATCTCCTAGCTCTCTGTTGTTTTTCAGGAACTGGTATTTTATGCTGCCTCTGTAGGAAGATGTGCCGGTTGTTACCTGGATTGGAGACTGTGCCTTTGCGATAACTGTTCCTGTCTGGCTGTTGAGTTTAATATCATAGTCTTCGCCGGAAGTTAGCTTACAGAAAGCCCGTCCATCTGAATCTGATGTCTCATCACATAGAATTTCTGTCTGACCTGCTCTAGTTGCCAGAACTCTCTGGCCTGATACAGGATCTCCGTTCGAATCTCTAACAAATACTTCTGCGTAAGGAGTAATAGGTATATCTGCAGTAGGCTGTATGTTGGATACGTTTCTCAGAGGAGATACGAAGTTATAGAAATTATTGCTGTCTAGAGCTAGCGTTATATTTCCATCCATGTCAGGATAAGCTGTCAAGCTTGTTCCGCCGGTTACATCTACTGTTTGATAGACTGGTTCTTGACCGTCTTCAACTGTCAGGTTGATTAGCTCAATACCTTGGTCTTTGTCGGTTACTCCGAAGGTAACCTTTCTCTCATCTGATAGTCCGTACTTGTCAGTATAATTGAGTGTCAATGTATGGGTTCCTGGTTCTTCGTATACAAACCTCTTGTCAAATGTTCCGTCTGAACCTGTTGATGTACTTGTTATCTTTTCTCCATCGACCCAGAAGTCAATATTTTCATTAAAGTTACCTAGGTCTTCATCGAACCATATTCGACCTGTGACTCTGAATTCTCCAGTATCGTATGAGCCTACAGAGTTTAACCTGTGGTTGAAGTGTCTCTTAATTAGGTAGTTGTTGCCTGATTCGACATCGGTTTTAGCGATCTCATCTCCTATCTTTAGATTGTACTGTCCTGTCGAAATACCGCATGATGCATTTCCAGAAGGCCCTGTAACTCCCTCACAAGCATTGCTGTTAGGTCCTCTGTCGATTCTGAATCTTAGATCTGTTAATGGTCCTCCAAGTTCATCCTGGAAAGATACATTGATCAATTCATTTGCCGGAGTATTTTGGACTACTGTGTCTTGTGGTATGTTCACTAGAAGACGTTCTAATAGGCCGTCTGCATTCTTTATCTGATACTTTTGATCGTTGTCAAGCCCACAGTATAACAATCCTTTATCATTTGTTGTGCCTGAACAGGCTAGACCTCCGAGAGGCTGAGGGAAAACGTTTAATTCTGTATCTGACTGTGATGCTCCGGTCGATCCTACTGATTTGACCTCAAGCAGGTAGTCTTTGATCTCGATGTTTCTGTTTTGAGGAACACCAACATTTTTTGCCACTAGTGAATAAGGGTGGTAAGACCTGTCATCGTCGTTTGCATTATATTTTGTTAGTCCTATATCGTAGAGGCTATTCGTATCTAGACTGCATCCTAATCTTCCGACGTTGTTTGTAGAACCTTGACACTGTGGTACATCTGAGTTAGTTTGGTATACTGTAAATAGTATGTTTTCAGGGAATCTGTTAATCAATCCTCTCTGTTCATCTGCAAGAATATTTAGGCTGAATAGATCTCTTATTTCAACAGAACCGGGAAGTTCATTATCAAATGAGTTGGTCCAGTTTTTCTCGCCTACAGCTACATCATATGAGGATCCTTCAGGTACGGCACATCCCATTAATCCCTCTTCGTCTGTAGTTCCTTCACACTGTATTTCATTGGTTTCGTTGTCTTTAACGTATACATCTGTACCTTCGACAGGGTTTCCATTGGTATCTAGAATTGATACGTTGAAGTTCTCTTTAATTGTGGTTTCTAGCGGTACTGATACGTTATAGAGTGTTCTAGCGCTTCCTCCAAATCCTGCCGTAGCTATATCATATCGCTGGCCTGGATCTACATCACAGAGGAACCTACCTGTATCGGAAGGCGTACTTGAACATTCTTCGTAAGGAGTACCTGTTCTATAAATTGTTAGGCCTGCATCTTCTGTAACCTGATTTCCTGATGCATCTTCGAGGCTGATGTTAATTTCCGGATCTGTTATTGTTCCTGTATATGTTGTTCCTGTCGGACCATCTTCTCCATCTTGGCCTGATGTTTCGTTTCCAATCCCTCCTTTTCCACCTGAAAGATTTACCTGGAAGTTTGAAACTCCTCCTTCAAGAGAATAGATCGCTAATCGTCCTCCTGATCCTCCTCCTGCACCACTTTTGTTTTCATTGGTGTTGTCTCCTCCATCCCCACCTCTAGCAAGAAGAGTTCCAGAGCCTGAGACTGCAGGAGATTCCATTCTTATTGATCCTCCTGATCCTCCACCAGCATCTTGAGTTCCATCCTCGGCATCTACGTTAATTGAGCCATCGACTCTAATATTTGATTTAGATTCTAGCCATATTGACCCTCCACCAAATCCTCCATTATTATCTCCTCCTCCAGAACCTAATCTTGTAGCTTCTGAATCCTGACCGTATGCAGATCCGCCTGGGGCACCTATGCCGCTTCCACCGTCTCCTCCCGGTCCTCCGTAACCGGCTCCACTGTTACCGTCTTCATTCGAACCTCCTGCACCAGGACCACTTTCGGTGCTATATCCTTCCTGTGCTCCGTCAATATCTCCGAGGATTTCGATCTCTCCGTTTGAAACTATTTTTACGCCCCCATAGCTTGAGGCTGAATCCTGTGATGGAGCTGCTTCTATATCTATACTTCCTGTTTCCAGAAGCTGGAAACTTCTTACATTGTATTCTCCGGGAGTTATTGTACATTCTCCTGAAACTTGAATGTCTCCGGTTTGTTCACACAAGGTAGAAGAGTTGAGATTCTTTACCTCAGCCTGGAAATTGTCAGGTCTGAAAAGATCTCTGTCTGTAGTTTCAATGCCGTCTCCTGTTATTCTGACTCTGTATTCTTCATCTTCTAGAGCAAATGTTATTCCTTCAGCTCCTTTGTTTGGTTTTATTCTTATTCCGTCTATCCAGGTGTTTATCCGGCTTGAACCCCAGTTTCCGCCGTTTTGGTTCTCTACATATATAGATTGGAAACCATCAGTGTGTCTGAGTTCAAAGTTTGTACCTGTACATCCATCGCTTCGTTCAAAGTCAAATGTTTCTGACTCCCAATCAATTGTTAGGTTTACTTTGTACCATGTTTCGGCTTCACTTGAACAGAGGTTTCTGTTGAAGTTTGCATCATCATATACGAAGAAATTAGGTCCGTCAGAACCAAAGCCTAAGACTCTGTTGTTATTTTCATCTCTTAGAGTCATACCGAATCCCTCGGAAGATGAGCCTTCTCGGTACCAGGTTTCAATAACTTCAGGTTTTCTATTATCAGGATAGATTTCTTTATGAGATAAAGGAGTTCCTGTATTTAGATCGCCAGTGTAAACACTGGTATCTCCTATAGCAGACTCTTCTTTGTTATAAAGTAGATCTTTGCTATTTTGTATCCAGCCTGTATTATCTGTAAGACTTTCTTGTTCTTCTCCATCTTCAAAGTTTTCAAATATTCCAAGTGTTTCGCCTTGAGCGATAATATTGCCTGTATCCTTTGAGTATACTGTTACTGTTTGGTCTTGCAAGAATTCTCCTGAGACAACGTCTTTGACGCTTATATCGGTGTTTTCTTGTATTACTATGTCTTGTGGCGCCTCTATGTCTCTGTAGATTCGACCCTGTATGTCACTTGAGAACAACTGGACATTGATATCATAGTCTTCGGTCGTATCAATCAGACATGACATTTTTCCGGTTAAATCTGTTTCATAGCTGCATGCTGTTGCTGATTCGCCAGCTATCTTCAATTCCACAGGTTTTCCGGAAATAGGATTGCCTTCAGCATCTTTTAGAGTAACATTTAATCTACCTAGAACATCATCGGTTGGTGAGGTGTATATTGAACCGTCTTCACCGTTTTGGAAGTCTCCTGTTCCTCCATCTACTCTAATATCTCCGAAGAAGTTTTCTGAAGATCTGTATAGAACAATTCTTCCTCCACCTCCTCCACCGGTTTCTCCTTGACCTGTTCCTGCATCCCCACCTTGGGATAGTATTTCTCCCGCTCCGGTAAGACTATCTGATGATAGGAAGATTCCTCCTCCTGATCCTCCGCCACCTCTATCACAACATCCTGAAGTACCTTCTCCATTTGCAGATACTGTTCCATCTATCTGAAGATCGTCTTCAGTTCTTAGCTTGATGAATCCTCCTCCGGCCCCTCCTTCTGTGCTTCTTCCTCCGGCTCCTCCTGATCCCATTGAATCTGGGGAAGCAAAGGTTCCGTAGGCGATTCCTCCATCGGAGTTTGAAGAGTCTCCTCCCTGTCCTCCGTAACCTCCTCCGGCCCCTCCACGGTTTCCTCCTCCGTAGGTACCGCCACCCGGACCTTCTCCGTCTTCATATCTAGCGCCTCCGCTGAATCCACGGAAGTTTGTGCTTATTTCGTTACCTGCTCTTACAATTATGTCTCTAGCTGAGTCAAAGAATATCTTCTGACCTAGTACATCTCCGTTGATATCTATGTTTCCAGCATCTATATCTACTATTTTCTGGACATCTACCAAACCATCTTTTACTTCAAAAGATTCTAGTTCTGTTGCGTTCAATGATTCATCGCTCAGTAAACTTCCTCTTACTATCAGTGTTTCTGTTTCTTTGAGGTCGATTCCATTTCCAGTATCTTGATATGTCTCTATTTTTCCATTTACATCTATCCGTGAGAAATCGAAGTTAAGTGTTCCATTACCCGAGAAAAGGGTTCCGGTATCATCTACTACAAGCTGGCCTGTACCACTCATTTCCTGTATGTGGTGGTTTTCTGTTATTGTACATGTTGTGGAGGTGTTTCCTTGATCACACAGGAAATCGTCAGGATAAACTGTTCCAGCTTCAGCATATCTGTAAGCATCTCCGGAATTAACAAAGGTTGAACCATCGTAACCATCGTTTTCTACTTGTAGTGCTATTCGTCCTCCTGATCCGTCTCCTCCGCCACAACTTCCTCTACCTCCGTTTGCTTCCATATCACCTGTTCCTTCTAATGTGTCAGCTATTGTCCATATAGATCCTCCTGCTCCTCCGCCACCTCCGTTAACACGATGACGACAGCCTGCGTTTCCTCCATTTGCAAGCAAGTTACCATTCAGCGTGAGAGTATTAGAGGTATTGATGAAGATTGCTCCTCCTCCATTCCCTCCCGATCTCTTTCCTCTACCGCCTGATGATCCGAACTGTGTAGGTTGTGTTAGAGAACCATATGTGTTTGTCTGTATATCTCCTTGGGAGTCTATTCCTCCTATTCCTCCGTGAGCTCCCCCTGAAGCATCGTTCCCTGAACCTCTCAATCCTTTTCCTGGTCCTGTGCCATCGCTATAGCTACCTCCTGCTTTAAATCCTCTGTCTGTAGTATCAATTTTTCCATTAGAGGTTATTTCTCCGGAGACTGCGCTAATATTAGTACGATCTGTAGTTATGGATCCATCGATGATAAAGCTAGAGATATCTATTCCTTCTAATAATCTGGCGGTAATTTGTCCGTTTGAATTGAAGTTCTGTACTCTTGAGACAGAGATGTTGTTTGTGCTCTCAACATTACCGTCAAGGTTAAAAGTATCTATTCCAGTGAACTTGGCTGAAGTTTCAGTATCTATTTGAGCGTTTGAGCTTAGATCAAGTGTCGTTACATTGAACTCGACTCCTTCATAGTTTGATCCTATACTTGAAGATCCGAGAAGTTCTACCTTTTCGAAACCACTTATGTTAATTGAGGATATGCTGTTTCTGATAGAATTTCCATCAGATAGTCTAAGGGTTCCAGTACCGTTTAGGCGACCTGTTTCATGGTCTGTATTGATTGTACATGTTGTTGACAGTGTTCCGGTATCACATATGTAGTTTTGAGGATGTATTGTACCCGGAGCCCCATTTGGTCCGCCGGTTCCTCCTTTAGCATACATGTTTCCGTCGAAATTATTTGTAGTATCTGCAGCTATTCGTCCTCCTGCTCCTCCGCCACCTCCACTTCTACCGTTTCCTCCGTTAGCGGTGACCATTCCGGTACCTGCTAAATTATCTGATTTGAAGTAGATCGATCCTCCTGCTCCTCCGCCACCTCCTTGTCCATATGTTTGTTGGGCTTGGCTTCCATCAGCTGATATTGTTCCGTCTATAGCAATACCGTTTTCTGAATAAAGGTGAATTATTCCTCCGCCGTTGCCTCCAGGTTTTTTGTTTGAACCTGATCCTCCTGAACCAAATTCAGATGGATATGTTAGAGAACCGTATACTGGAGGTATTGGGTCATCTCCATACGAATTGGGTGCACCTATTCCTCCGTGTGAACCTCCTGAACCATCTTGAGATCCTGGATATATTCCTCCTCCTGGACCAGAACCATCCTGATCGTCATTTCCTCCTGGGAAACCTTTTCCGTCAGTATTAATTTCTCCGTTAACTGAAATAGTGGATGAAGATACATTTACTGTGCTTGCATCTATGTTTCCGTCGTTTGTAAACTCATCTGTATTCTTTGAAGATAATAAGTCTATAATGCTGTATGCTCCGTTGGATTGAGTTATAACTCTTGATGGTTGCAAGAAAGCATCTTTTGCATTAATATTTCCACGGTTTTCTAATGTGTCTCCCGAGTTTACTGTTAGTTTTTGCTGGGTGTCTATCACTCCATCGACTGTGATCTTATCCGTAGTGTTGATTGTGATATCGCTCTTTGACTCTATTACTCCATTGTTTTGTATGGTTATACTCGAGAAGTTTAGATCCATAGGGTTTGTGTCTGAGAACAAAGTTCCTGTACTGACGGTCAGAGTATTTCCTTTTAATTCCTGTACGTGGTGATAGCTGTTTATTTCACAGGTGGTCGAAAGATATCCTACATCACACAGGTAGTCTTTAGGTCTTACAGTTCCCGGCGAACCGTATTCGTAGCTTGATGTTCCTCCGTTTGTCTGAACAACTCCATCATAACTTTCGCTTATAGATTCTATAGATATTCGTCCTCCTGATCCTCCTCCTCCATCACATCCTCCTTCTCCTCCGTTGGAAGTTATAGATCCGTCAGTTGAACCGGTGATAGATTCTGTAATTATCCATATTGATCCTCCTGATCCTCCTCCAGCCCCATTGTTGCTGTTACACTGTCCGTTTTCTCCATTTGAGGTGATCTGACCGTCTACAGTTATAGTATCTGAGATGTTTACAAATATTGATCCTCCGCCGTTTCCTCCTTTTCTGTTGCTTGAACCTGCTCCTCCTGAACCAAACTGTATAGGTTCATCAGGGTTTCCATATGCAAATCCTCCGGGTTGACCTTCATCTGTATCTCCTCCGTTTCTACCGTATCCTCCGCCAGAACCATCGTCTCCTTCAACATATGAACCTCCTCCGGGTCCTGATCCATCTGTGTTGCTTTCTCCGCCGGCAAATCCGTCATAGTTTGTGCTTAGAGTTCCACTTTGGCTTAGAGTTAAGTTCTGGCCTGTAACGTTTATTGTGGGCGCTTGAAGCTTGTTGCTTGCTATTTCAACGTCTGATATGTTCTCAAGTATTATTGCTTCTTCCGATTCTATAATGTTTGAGGATCTTATTCTCTCAGCGTTTTCTAAGCTAATGGTTCCCTGGGCGTTTATGTCGCCTCTGTTTATGAATGTCTTTGTTCCAGCTAAGTTGAGTTTTTGTGGTGCTGTAATTTTTGAACCTGATTCTATATCAATTGTCGAGAAGTTGAGTTCTATATCGCTTCTTTCAGCATATATTTCTGCATTGTTTCTTAGCTCTAGTGTTCCGGCTCCTTCAAGCTGGTTTAGTTGAATCGAACTTGTTATTCTACATGTGGTGTCTTTGGTACCTTCATTACAGATATTATTTCTAGGGTATATTGTTCCGGGTTCTCCAAACTCATTTCCTGAACCTCCGTTTACCGTTGTTAGACCTGAGAAAGTCCTTGTTGTGACATTAAAGGCTACTCTACCTCCTCCTCCGCCTCCACCTTGGTTGAATGCAGTTCCTCCTTCTGCGTTAATTTCTCCATTTCCTGAAAATAGATCGGCAACTATCCATATTGATCCTCCTGATCCTGCACCAGCATAATTGTTGTTATTACTTGGGTCTTGGCCTCGAGAAGTTAATTTTCCGCCGAGAGCTAACTCATTTGTTGAATTGATGAAGATTGCTCCTCCACCGTTTCCTCCTTTTCTGTTGCTTGAACCTCCTCCACCTGAACCAAACTGTGTAGGTTGGATTAGAGAACCGTAAGTTGGTTCTACAGGATCTCCTTGTGCATCGGTTCCTCCTAATCCTCCGAAGCTAGCTCCAGTACCGTCATCTGGATCTCCGTAAACCCCACTTCCTGGACCTGAACCAGGTTCCGAGCTATCTCCGCCAGAGAAACCTAAACCTCTGGTGTTGAGTGTGTTTTGTGAGTTAACACTCACGTTTTCTGCAGTTAGATTTATTCTTGAGGATTTTATCTCAGAACTACTTTCTAACTCTATTACAGAATCTGTAGAGTTAAGTTCTATATCGACTATGTTTTCAACATCAACTAGGCTGTCAGATAGGTCGAATAAGACACCTGAACTATCCCAGTTTAGATTATTTCCTACTTCTAGATCAGCTGTATTTAGTGTAACTCTTAATGTTTCTATTAAGTTTAGATCTCCCGAAGTTGTTATCTTTCCGCTGGAAACTAGAGTTATATCGGTGAAGTTTAGATCCATTCCCATAGCGGGGCTGTAGATTTCTGTCCCATCTACAATCAGATTATTACCTTCAAGACTGTTTATTGCATGAGAGCTGGTTATAGTACATGTAGAATCTAAGTTCCCTTCTTCACATATGAAGTCTCTAGGGTATATTGAACCTGCTTTACCGGCTTCGTTACCTCCTATACCGCCGTTTGTGAACACAGATCCCTGATAATTATCGATTTCTGTATCTAGTGCAATTCTTCCTGCTCCTCCGGAGCCTCCTCCTCCACAGGAGTCTCCTCCGTTTGCTGTGACTGATCCGGTTCCTGACAAATTACCGGCGTTTAACCAAATTGCCCCTCCTGAACCTGCGCCTGCACCACAATTTGAATCAGATGCATCGGCAGAAATTGTACCATCTATAACAATATCATTTGTTACGTTTCCGAATATTACTCCTCCTCCAGCCGATCCAGGTTGTGAGTTACTTCCTCCTCCTCCTGATCCAGGTTGAGTTGGTTTCTCTATTGTTCCATATGTTGAACCTCCTGTATCTCCATCCGCGTCGTCTCCACCTTCGCCACCATATCCTGCACCTGAACCATAATCGGATGCAGTTACAAAGAATCCGTTTCCAGGGCCTTCTCCGTTACTTCCTGTTGATCCTCCTGAGTATCCAAATCCGTCGACAGATATCAGAGAATCAAGTCCGAGCCTGAAGTTTTCAGAGGTAATATTTACCTTTTCTCCCTCCAGTAAAGCTGTATTAGATAGGTCTATTTCAGTTCCTGTCTTGGCCAATCTTAAATCAATCAAGCCTTCAGTTGTAATATCGCCTTCAATATCTATATTCGTTGCAGAATTTGCAGTTATGGTATTTTTAGCTTCTAATACGCCAGAAACTATTAATTCGTCCGCGTTTTCAAAGTTTATTCCTCCATTTTGAGTAGTTAATGTACCGGCAATATCTATATTCGATGCAGAGGTTGCTTCTATATCAGTTTGAGCATCTAGTGTGCCAGGGACAGATATTTGATCCGTATTTTTAAAATCAACTCCTTGCTGAGTTGTTAGACTTCCAATTATATCTACTAAGTCAGTATTTTCAAATTCTACTTGTTGGGTTGTAGTAACTTGCCCATCGTTAGAAACTTCAAACTGGTTTACATCAAAGTTGTTTTCTCCAGTTGTATCCAAAACTCCGTTGAGTTTAAACAGGTTAGTTCCGGTTAGATCTATATCTCTAATTACTTTTATTGTGCCTCCTGATCTTATATCGACTTCTGCAAGATCTATGTCTGTTTTCTCGTATACTAAAATTTCCCCTCCTGAGCTTATTACTAGATCTCCTGTATCGCTCAAATTATTAATTAGATTGACCTGTTCCTGTACTGGACAAGTTGTTGAGAGACTCCCTGAAGTACAGATATCTGACTCGGTTTGGGGATAAATAGTACCTTTATCTGCATCTTGTCCACTTCCAGGATCAACACTTATTTCGCCATTATAATTATTCGTAGTTACATGAAATGCTATCCTTCCTCCTGATCCGCCTCCACCGCCACCGCCACCTGAGTTACCCCCTTGTGAAGATATCGGAGCTGATCCTGTTATTGTATCTCCTTCTAGTAAAATCGATCCTCCAGCTCCACCTCCTGCATCTCGGCTCCATAGTGATCCTCCATTTGCCCCGTTCGCACTAATTGGCCCATTTACTATGATAGAGTTAGATACGTTTACTGTAAGTATTCCTCCTCCATCTCCTCCGTTTCTTCTATCTGATCCTCCTCCGCCTGATCC